>PVMK01189003.1_pt2 | contig 15140 bp, 14 predicted proteins | sample 1853481 | NCBI WGS metagenome assembly PVMK01 (sample SAMN08533507, study PRJNA380276) | Marine sediment metagenome, whole genome shotgun sequencing project.
CGCGGAGGGCGTGCTCGAAACCCTGCCGGATGGATTCGGATTTCTGCGCGCTCCGGACCAGAATTATCTCGCCGGGCCCGACGACGTCTACGTCTCGCCGTCACAGATCCGACGCTTCAGTCTGCGAACCGGCGATACGGTGCTCGGTCAGATTCGGCCGCCGAAAGAGGGCGAGCGCTACTTCGCGCTCCTCAAGGTCAACTCGATCAACCTCGAATCGCCGGAAGCGGCGCGTCACAAGATCCTCTTCGACAACCTCACGCCGCTCTATCCGGAGGAGAAGTTCAACCTCGAGTCGGTGAAGGGCGGTATCACCACCCGCATCATCGATCTGATCGCACCGATCGGGAAGGGCCAGCGCGCCCTGATCACGTCGCCTCCGAAGGCGGGCAAGACGATGATCCTCAAGGACATCGCGAACTGCGATCGCCGAAAACCACCCCGAAGTCGTCCTCATCGTACTGCTGATCGACGAGCGACCCGAAGAAGTCACGGACATGATGCGCAACGTCAAGGCCGAAGTGATTTCGTCGACGTTCGACGAGCCCGCCACCCGCCACGTACAGGTCGCTGACATGGTGATCGAGAAGGCGCGGCGTATGACGGAGCACAAGCGCGATGTCGTGATCCTGCTCGACTCGATTACGCGCCTGGCGCGGGCCCACAACACCGTGGTTCCCCACTCCGGAAAGATCCTCTCCGGTGGTGTCGACTCGAACGCGCTCCACAAGCCGAAGCGCTTCTTCGGTGCGGCACGCAACGTGGAGGAGGGCGGCAGTCTCACGATCATCGGGACGGCGCTCATCGATACGGGCTCCCGCATGGATGAGGTGATCTTCGAGGAGTTCAAGGGCACCGGAAACAGCGAGATCGTGCTCGACCGGAAACTGGCGGATCGGCGCACCTACCCGGCGATCGACATCAATCGATCGGCAACTCGCCGGGAAGAGTTGCTGTTGCCCGAGGCAACGCTCAATCGCATGATCATTTTGCGCAAGGTCCTCTCACCGCTGAGCCCGGTGGACTCGATGGAGTTTCTGCTCGAGAAGGTCAAGGCGACCGAGTCCAACGATGATTTTCTCGCGTCGATGAATTCCTGATCGCCGGTCTCTCGGGCGTTCAGCAAAGCGCGTGCCTCACCCCGCAATTGGCATCCAATTGGATGGCCCCCAGGAGCGTGACCCTAGATGGGGCACGCGACGCCGCGTAAGCTTTGGCCGAAGGCCAACGCGCAGCTAGTGTGGGGCTGCAGCGCCGCGGCGCGTTTTGGGACGGGCGATGTCAGATCTTCTGGACAAGGTTTCAATTTTCGAAACGAAGGCGGGCCGGCTCGAGGAGAAGCTCGCTGATCCCGCCATTGCGAGTTCCCCCACGGAATATGCGTCCGTCGCCAAGGAACTCTCGCGAATCCGACCGCTCGCCGAAGCGGGCGCTCGCTACCGGCAGCTGCTCACAGCAATCGCAGACGCCACGGCCATGCTCGAGGACGACGACGCCGAAGTGCGCGAACTCGCCGAGGCCGAGCTCGCGGAGCTCGAAGAACAGCGTGTGGAGATGGAGCGCGAGATCCGTCTGCTGCTCGTTCCGAAGGATCCCAACGAGGAAAAGAACGCGATCCTGGAAGTTCGCGCGGGAACTGGTGGAGACGAAGCCGCGCTCTTTGCCGCGGACCTCTTTCGGATGTATTGCCGTTACGCGGAGACGCGCGGCTGGAAAGTCGAGCCTCTTTCGATTTCTCACACCGATGGAGGCGGGATTCGCGAGGTCGTCGTCAATATCGAGGGCAAGGAGGCGTTCGGGCGACTTCGCTACGAGTGCGGGGTGCACCGCGTGCAGCGTGTCCCGTCCACCGAGTCCCAGGGCCGCATTCACACTTCCACGGTCACGGTTGCGGTGCTTCCCGAGGCGAAGGAAGTCGATATCGAAATCGATCCAAACGAATTGCGGGTCGATCGGTTCCGCTCGTCGGGCCCCGGCGGACAGAGCGTCAATACCACTGACTCCGCGATACGCATAACGCACCTCCCGACCGGGCTGGTCGTGCAATGTCAGGATGAAAAGTCTCAACACAAGAACAAGGCGAAGGCTTTCACGGTTCTGCGCTCGAGACTCTACGACATGGAACTTCAGCGAGAGGCCGACGAACGAGCCGGCGAGCGTCGGGCCCAGGTGGGAACCGGCGAGCGCTCCGAGAAGATTCGGACCTACAATTTTCCGCAGACGCGCGTCACCGATCATCGCGCGGGCATCACCCTCCACCGACTCGCGACCATCATGGAAGGCGATCTCGACGAATTGCTGGATGGGGTCCGCAGTAAATTTACCGAAGCCGAAATCGCGGGAGATGCAGCATGACGGCTCCCAGGGCGAAGAGCCGAACCTGGACGATCCTAGAGTTGCTGCGCTGGACGACCCAATACTTCGCGGAGCGGGGCATCGAGACGCCGCGACTCGATGCCGAATGTCTGCTGGCTTCCGCGCTCGGCGTTGATCGAATGCGGCTCTACCTCGACTTCGACAAGCCCGCGAGTCCGGACGAGCGCGATGCGTTTCGCGAGTGGGTTCGGCGGCGCGCTGACGAGCGCGTGCCGGTTGCCCAACTGGTCGGCGGGAAGGAATTCTGGTCGCTGCCCCTTCTGGTGACCGCCGATGTACTGTCTCCGCGGCCCGACACCGAAACCCTGGTGGCGGCAGCATTGGAGCGGCTGCCCGAGCGCGACACCGATGCGCGGATCCTGGAGATCGGAACCGGTTCCGGAGCGGTGGCACTCGCGCTCGCCCGCGAGCGCCCTCGGGCCCGGATTACAGCCACCGACATTTCGCCGGCCGCTCTGAAGGTCGCCGAGCGAAACGCTCGGGAGTTGGGATTGGAAGGCCGGATCGAGTTTGCGGAGGGGAACCTTTTTGGGCCCGTGGTCGGACGGCGATTCGAACTCGTGGTCTCGAATCCGCCCTATCTAGCGGAATCCGAGAGATCGCAGCTTGCCCCAGAGCTGGCCCACGAACCCGAGGTCGCGCTCTTTGCGGGCCCGGACGGGCTGGCTGTTCTTCGCGAAACTGGTGGCTGGCGCGACGGCTTTCCTCGCTCCGGGCGGAGGATTTGCGGTGGAGCTGGCTCCCGATCAGGCGCCAACCGTGGCACACTGGTTACGCGAAGCCGGCTTGGGTGATGTCATCACCCATCGGGACCTCGCCGCGCGCCCTCGCGTCGTCTCGGCGCGTGGACCACATCCCCCCGAGAGTGAGAACATCTGATGGATCGCATCCTGATTCGCGGCGGCACCCGGCTCAACGGAGAGGTGCGGGTTTCGGGTTCGAAGAACACGACACTTGCGTTGATGGCTGCAGCGTTGTTGGCGGATGGCGAGGTGGTTCTCCGCAATGTTCCGCGGCTGCGCGATGTCGAGACGATGCTCGAGATCCTGCGCGCTCTCGGCGCATCCGCGGACTGGGAAGGCGACGAGCAGAGCCTGCGGATCGACCCGACGACCCTCAACCAGCAAGAGGCCCCCTACGATCTGGTCCGCAAGATGCGCGCCTCGTTCATGGTTCTGGGACCTCTGCTAGCGCGATTTGGCTCTGCGCGGGTATCCGAGCCGGGCGGCTGCGCGATCGGTGTGCGACCCGTCGATCAGCATCTCAAGGGGTTGGCGGCGCTCGGCGCGAAGATCCAACTCGACCACGGCTACGTGGAGGCCGTGGCCGCCGAGCTTCGCGGTGGGCGGGTGGCTTTCGACGTGACGACGGTCAACGGGACCCAAAACGTCATGATGGCGGCAACCCTCGCGCGCGGCGAGACCGTGATCGAAAATGCCGCTCGAGAGCCCGAAGTGGTGGAACTCGCGGTGGTACTCAGCGCCATGGGCGCTGAAATTTATGGAGCCGGCAGCGATCGCGTGGTGGTGCGCGGCGTCGCGTCCCTGACCGGTACCGAACACTCGGTTGGTGGCGACCGCATCGAGGCCGGCACCCTGCTCGCTGCCGGGCTCATCACGGGCGGTGACGTCCGCGTAACGGGTGTCGACCCCCGAATTCTCGAATCGACTCTCGATAAATTTCGCGAAGTGGGAGCGGAAATCGAAACGGATGGCGGGGCCATACGGGCCCGGATGGCGGGGCCCCTCCATTCGCTGCAAGCCGTTACGGCGCCGTTTCCGGGTTTTCCGACCGACATGCAGGCCCAGCTGATGGCCGTCTTGACGGTTGCCGAGGGCTCGAGCATCGTGGTCGAGCGGGTTTTCGAGAATCGCTTCATGCACGTTCCTGAACTTCAGCGGCTGGGGGCGGATATTTCTCTTTCTGGTCGCTCCGCACATATTCGCGGTGTCCCACAGCTGATGGGGGCGCCGGTGATGGCCACAGATCTACGGGCTTCGGCGGGGTTGATCATCGCTGCGCTCGCAGCAGAGGGTGACACGGTGGTGAATCGCGTCTATCACATTGACCGGGGTTACGAGCGCATCGAAGCGAAACTCCGCGCTCTCGGAGCCGAAATCAAGCGGGAGAATTGAGTATGGCGAGTCGTTCCAAAGCCAAGGGAATCGTTCCGGTCCTACATAGCGACAGCCCAGATTTTGAAAAGGCTTTCGCGCACCTGGTCGATCGCCGCCACACGGACACCTCCGACGTCGAAAAGGTGTGCCGCAAGATCATCGATCGAGTTCGAGAAGGCGGCGACACCGAACTGCTCGCCCTGGTGCGGAAGCACGATCAGTCGAAGATCGCGAACGCCAAGCAGCTCGAAGTCACCAACGAAGAGATGGAGGAGGCCGGCGAATTGATCGACCCAGCCGATCGCGCTGCGCTGGGCAAGTCCGCGATGCGAGTGCGGGAATTTCACCGCAAACGCATCCCCTCCAGCTGGGAAGTTCGAGAGGAGGGAGGCGGCACCTTCGGACACCGCGTGCGACCGCTCGAGCGGGTGGGCATCTACGTTCCCGGGGGCCAGGTCGTCTATCCCTCGAGTGTGATCATGAACGCCATTCCGGCGTCTGTCGTCGAGGTGCCCGAGATCATCATGGCGACGCCCGCGCAGCCCGATGGCTCGGTGCGGCCCGAGGTGTTGATGGCCGCCAAGGTCGCGGGGGTTCACCGCATCTTCAAGATGGGAGGCGCCCAGGCGATCGCCGCGATGGCCTATGGGACCGAGACCGTTCCACGCGTCGACAAGATCGTGGGTCCCGGAAATGTGTACGTAGCAACCGCAAAACGACTGGTATTCGGAGACGTTGCGATCGAAAGCGAGGCAGGACCCACGGAGGTATTGATCGTCGCGGACCGCAGTGCCACGCCCGCCTGGCTCGCGGCGGATATGATCTCTCAGGCAGAACACGACGAACTCGCGAGTGCACTGTTGATCACGACCGCAAACTCGATGGTCGCTCGCGTCCAGGATCAGATTGCGAAGCAACTCAAGACCCACGATCGCGCCAATGTGGCCAAACAGTCGCTTTCAAAGCGCGGCGCGATCATCGTGGCGAAGAAGTTGGAAGAGTGCATCGAGCTTTCGAACCGCTACGCGCCCGAACACCTGGTGATTTCCATCGATGACCCAGACGGGATTTCGAAGCAGGTTACGAACGCGGGCGCGATATTTCTGGGCCACTACACACCAGTTGCGGTTGGCGACTACATCGCCGGACCCAACCACGTGCTTCCTACGGGTGGAACCGCGCGATTCTTCTCGCCGCTAGGTGTCGACGATTTTCTCAAGCGCACGAGCGTCACGCGGTTCGAGCCGCCAAAACTTCGAGAACTCGGTGCGGACGTGATTCGTCTGGCAGCGATGGAGGGGTTGACGGGCCACGCAACTTCCATCGATCTGCGGCTGCAAAAGATCCGGCGTGCGCGGCGCGAACGCGAAGCGGCTCGAGACGCCGATGCGGAGGCCGAAGTATGAGTGATACGGAGCAACGCTCGGCATCTGTCGAGCGAAAGACCAAGGAAACTGAAATCAACGTCCAGCTCGTCATCGACGGGTCCGGCGAATACGAGATCAGTACCGGGATTGCGTTCTTCGATCACATGCTCGAATCCTTCGCTCGACACGGTGTGTTCGATCTGCGCCTTGCCGCCAAGGGTGATCTCGAAGTCGATACTCACCACACCATCGAGGACATCGGGATCACACTCGGGCAGGCGTTTCGCGAAGCACTCGGGCCGGCGGTGGGAATCCGACGCTACGGATCGATCGTGCTTCCGATGGCGGAGTCGAAGGTTGCAGTCGCGCTCGATATCTCGAATCGACCCTACCTCGTCTATCGGGTGGATCTGGCGAACGATCGCATAGGCAGTTTCGACGCGTCTTTGACGGAGGACTTTCTCTACGCGTTCTCGCAGAACGCGGGAATTGATCTGCACGTAGAGCTCGTGTACGGAAAGAACCCCCACCATGTGGTGGAAGCCATCTTCAAGGGGCTCGCACGCGCCCTGCGAATCGCGGTGGAATTCGACGCACGCATGAAGGGCTTGCCGACCGTGAAGGGTGCGCTGTAATTCACCCGCGATGAGCGCTCCCCCCCGAATCGCAGTCGTCGACTTCGGCGCAGGCAACCTACGCAGTGTCGCGAAGGCGCTGGAGCGGTCCGGCCTGATTCCGGACATCACCGCAGATCCAGCGGTCGTGCAGCGTGCCGATGGTGTCGTGCTCCCGGGTGTCGGTGCTTTCGCGGATGCGGTGACGAGTCTGAGCAAGACCGGATTGGACGACGCAGTTCGCGAGCAGATCTCGGCCCAGCGCCCCTACCTCGGGCTCTGCCTGGGCCTCCAGGTGCTCTTCGACGAGGGCGACGAACACGGCGTGACGCCCGGCCTCGGGATTCTCCCGGGCCGGATCGAGCGCTTTCCCGATCGAACGCCGGATGGAGAGCCGCTGCGAGTGCCCCATATCGGCTGGAACACGGTGAAGTTCAGCGGGGATCACCCGATGCTTTCGAAACTGCCCGACGAAGACGGTTTCTACTTTGTACACTCCTATCGTGCGATTCCGGATCGCCCGTCCGATGTCGTCGGCAGGGTCGATTACGGCGGAGAATTTGCCGCAGCAGTTGCCCGGGAGGGAATGTTTGCCGTGCAGTTTCATCCGGAAAAAAGCCAGTCCGCGGGGCGCCGCCTGCTCGACGCGTTCGCTTTCTGGGTTTCGCAATGTTGACCCGCGGATGCTGGATTTTCATTGCAGCAGCAGCGTTCGCGCTCGCGGGGTGCTCGATTTTCCGCCCCGCACCGGTCGTGCAGAACCAGACCATGCGGATTCCGGCGGGAGCGTTGAAGCGGATCGCAGTGCTGCCCTTCAGCCACAGGGATACCATGCGCTACGGCTCGGGAGCAGAGGAAACCAGCCCAGCGATTGCCGCCGAGCGGGTGGCCCGCTTCATCACCGAAGCGATGGCCAAACGCGGCATCGAGGTGATCCCCGCGAGTGATCTCTCGACTGCGCTCAACGCGCAGGGGTTGAAGCCGACAGACATCAACCCGAGAACGGCCGCCGAAGTCGCAGCCGCGGAGTTCGGGGCGACTGCGATCATGATCGGTCAGGTTTCGCGCTATCGAGAGCGCAAGGGTGAGAGCTACGGATCGACGGGCGCCGCGAGCGTGGCTTTCAACGTGACGATCTACACCGCAGATCCCGTGCAGCGCGTCTGGTCTTCGCAATTCGACGAAACCCAGCGCCCGCTCTCGGAGCACATCATCAACGCCCGGCGCTACCCGGGTGGCGGCATGCGGTGGCTCACCGCCGCCGAATTGGCGCAATGGGGGGCGGAGTCCGCGGTCGACACACTGCCTCCCCAGCGCTGAGCCGAGGCGGCTGGCCGTGACGAACTTCGAGTTCATTCCCGCGATCGATGTCCTCGGTGGGCGCTGCGTGCAACTCGCCCAGGGCAAATACGATCGCGCCACCGTCTTCGACGACGATCCGGTTGCTGTGGCGGAGCGGTTTTGCGCGCATCCGATTCGGCGCCTTCACGTCGTCGATCTCGACGGTGCGAAAGACGGCCGGCGCTGCAACGCCGATGTGATCGAGCGGATTGCCGAACAGGCCGGTTCCGTACCGGTCGAACTCGGCGGCGGGCTGCGGACGCTCGGAGCGATCGAGGAAGCGCTGAGTAGTGGCGTCGAGCGCGCCATCCTCGGAACCGTCGCGCTGCGCGATCCCGATCTGGTCGTCGAGGCGTGCCGAAAATTTCCAGGTCAGATCGCGGTCGGCATCGACGCGAAGGCCGGCCGGGTTGCGGTGGAAGGCTGGCTCGATGAGAGCGAGACGACTGCGATCGAACTCGCGCGCCGTTTCGAAAACGCGGGCGTCGCTGCGATCATCTACACCGACATCACGCGCGATGGAATGCTCACCGGCCCGAACCTGGAAGAGACCGCCGCGCTCGCGCGTGCGGTCGCGCTCCCTGTGATTGCTTCCGGCGGGATGAGTTCCGAAGAAGACGTGCAGCGCGCCGCGTCCTGTGCGGACGGCATCATCGCGGGAGCGATCGTCGGAACCGCCGTCTACACGGGCGCAGTCGATATCGCCCGGACCCTGGAGAAGCTCTCGTGCTCCTGAAGCGGATCATTCCCTGCCTGGACGTCGACAAGGGTCGCGTCGTGAAGGGTGTGAAGTACGTCGACCACGTCGACGCGGGCGATCCCGTCGAGGTTGCGCAGATGTACGACGCCCAGGAGGCCGACGAGATCACATTTCTCGATATCACGGCCAGCCACGAAGGCCGCGGGATCCTGCTCGACGTCGTTACCCGGACCGCCGAGACGGTCTTCATGCCGTTGACGGTGGGAGGTGGCGTGCGATCGCTCGCCGATATCCGCGACCTGTTGAATGCCGGGGCCGACAAGGTTTCGATCATGACTGCCGCCGTCGAGAATCCGGATCTCGTTGGAGAGGCTGCTGTGAAGATCGGCAGCGCGAATCTGGTGGTCGCCATCGACGCCCGCGCCCGATCGGACGGGGCCGGCTGGGAGGTCTGTACGCACGGCGGACGGCGCCCGACTGGAATCGACGCGGTCGAATGGGCGGCGCGGGTGGCGAAGATGGGCGCCGGAGAGATCCTGCTCACGAGCATGGACTGCGACGGGACCAAGGGCGGGTATGCGCTCGAGATGCTGCGAGCGGTCTCCGACGCCGTGAGCATCCCGGTCATCGCCTCGGGCGGTGGCGGTAGCGCCGACGATCTCGCGCAGGCCCTGGACGATGGCCCCGCGGGGGGGCACTGTCAGGCCGCTCTGGCTGCTTCGATCTTCCATTTTCACGAAACCACCGTGCCAGAGGTCAAACGCCGGCTGCTCGAGCTCGGGATTCCGGTTCGACGGCCGTTATCCACTGCTGGTTGATGGGCGGTGGGGGCTGCGCTAATTTGCTCCAGGCCAGGAAGAGTCGAAACTAGTTGAGTTTCCACGGGTTTTTGCTGGCTGATGAGCATTGTTGTGACTCTTATTTTCGACACGGAATCCAACCGAACACCACTAACTGAAGGGTCGCGACCGCGTCGTGGCGCCTGTGTGCCGGGAGAACAGAATTACCCATGCCCGTGATCAAGGTGCGGGATAACGAGCCTTTCGAAGTCGCCATGAAGCGCTTCAAGAAGCAATGTGAAAAGGCCGGGATCCTGAGCGAGTTGAAGCGACGCGAGTACTACGACAAACCGAGTGTCCGCAAGAAGAAGAAGGCAGCGGCCGCTCGAAAACGCGCGCTCAAGAAGATGAGACGCATATCGAACTGAGGCGAGGCGTATTTTTTGAGTCGGATCGCTGACGAGATCATTCAGGAAGTCCGCGACCGCGTCGACATCGTCGAACTCATCGGTCGCCATCTGACGCTGAAGAAAAGCGGCCGCAACCACGTCGGACTCTGCCCGTTCCACGGCGAGAAGACCCCGTCGTTCAACGTCAACTCGGACCGACAGAGCTATTACTGCTTCGGCTGCAACGAGGGCGGAACCGCCTTCACGTTCTTGATGCACGTCGAGAACCTGACCTTTCCGGAAGCCGTGCGGACGCTCGCGCGTGAGTGCGGAATCGAAGTTCCAGAATCGAGTGGTGGCGGGCGGAGCAACTCGGAAACGCTCTATCGGGCGAACGAAGTCGCCCAGGCCCGTTATCGCAAAGCGCTCCTGGTTCCGGGCAATCCGGCGCTCGCCTATCTCGAAGCGCGCGGCCTCTCTGCTGGCGCAGTCGAGAAATTTCAGTTGGGCTATGCGCCCGATTCCTGGGACGCCGTCGCCCATGCGCTACGGGACGAGGGCATCTCGCCCGAAATCGGCGCGCAAGTAGGCCTTCTCGCAGAGCGACGATCCGGCGGCCACTACGACCGATTGCGCGATCGCGTTACCTTCCCGATCTGCGATGTACGCGGTCGGGTGATCGGCTTTGGCGGGCGTGCGATTTCGCCGGGACAGGAACCCAAATACCTCAATACGCCCGAGAGTCCGCTCTTTCGCAAACGTGCGGCGCTCTACGGGTATCCCGACGCCCTCGGGCCGATTCGCAGCGCGGCGCACGCCGTGATCGTCGAGGGGTACTTCGACCGGATCGCGTTGGACCTCGCAGACGTGAGCAACGCGGTCGCGACCTGCGGTACGGCGCTCACACCCGATCACGTCCGGGACCTTCACCGTCGCACCGGCGAAGTCGTGCTGTTCTTCGATGGCGACGAAGCCGGACAGCGCGCTCTCGAAAAGGCACTGCAGCTATTACTTCCAGAAGGCTTGCGCGTGCGGGCCGCCATTCTTCCGTCTGGTGACGATCCCGATAGCTTCTCGGCTCGAGAAGGAACCGAAGCGCTCAGGGCGCTGGTCGATTCGGCCCCACGCGCAATCGAAAGCGTGATTGCGCGCGTTGCAGCGGGTGGGCACGAGACTGCCTGGGAGACTGCCGATGCGGTTTCTGAAGTCGTGCCGACGCTGGCGTTGATTCCGAGCGCGGTGGAGCGGAGTGATTACGCGACGCAGCTCGCTCTGGCGGTCGGAACGCAACCGAAGCACGTCGAAGCGGCAATTGCTGCTCAACGTCGCGGTGAAGATCCGCGCGACGCGGTTCCTGTGCGGCCGCGCAAGAGCGGCCCGGAAGATCGCATCGCCGCCCAGCTCGTGCGCAGCCTGATCGAATACCCGGCGCTCATCGAGCGCGTATCGACCGACGAACTCCTGGCCTTGCTGCCGGCAGGCCCTGCAGAAGAGATCGTTCGGGTGCTCACGGCGGAGCCTCTTGCTGAGAGGCTGGATGTGGAAGCCATCTGCGAGAATCTCGGAGACGCCGCGAAAAGGCTTCTGCGGGAGCTCGCAACGAATAGCGCGGAGCTTGATGCCGACACGGCGACGCGTATTTTGGACGATACAATTCAATGGCTGCGAAAGAGGCTGCGCGACGAGGAAGGTCGAGCCCTCACACAGCAGCTGCGCGGTGAAAGTGGCGATTGGCGGGCGGTCTTGGAGGAAAAGCAGCGCCTTCGAGAGCAGCCCCTGCGTCAAGAGCATCGCCGAACGAGTATCACAACGTGAAAACCAACGTGAAGCAGTAGGCTGAAGATCACCTAAAGAGATCAGCAAGGAGCCTCCCCCCATGGCCCCGGACATTTCAGGAAGCACAGAAGGTGCTGCTGCTCGCAAGCGGCTCCAAGACAAAGACGCCACAACCACCCAGAAAACATGTGGTGCTGAAGAATCCCAGCAAGAATCGGCTGCACAATCGAGCAATGGCGACGCATCCGCCACCGGCAAAGAAGGGCGCGAGCGAGCGAGCGAGCTGCTTGCCGGACTTCTTGTCGAGGGTAAGCGAAAGGGATTCCTGACCGTCGACGAGGTTGAGGACGCCCTTGGATCTACGAACTTCTGCTCGCGCCGCGTCGATGAGATTCGGGCGATCTTCGGGGAGGAGGGCATTTCCGTCGTTCCGGCTGGCGAGGCCGAGATGCAACGGAAGCGCCCGTCCAGCACGAACCGAAATGTCGACGACGACGGTGGGGTGAACGATCCGGTTCGGGTCTACCTGCGGGAAATGGGCCAGGTCTCCCTACTCACACGAGAGGGAGAAGTGGAGATCGCCAAGCGGATCGAGGCCGCGCAGCACGATCGGGTTCTCGCGGTGATTCGGTCGCATCTGAGCGTGCGCGCAATTGTAGACCTCGCCGAACAGCTCAAGGCGCACAAGATCGAGCTCAAGAAGGTGGTCTATGGTCTCGATGCAGCCGATCCGGCAGCGACTCCCGAGGAGCGGGGAAAGCACTTCTTCCTGAAGGGCAACCGGATCCGCCGACTCGACGGCGAAGTTACCAAGCGCTCCGCGTCGATCAATAATTCTCGCACCAGCGAAAGCGCGCGCCAGCGATTGCGGGGAGAAGTCGAAGAACTCTACTGCAAAATGGTCGACCACCTTTGTGAGACGTGCTTTTCAAAGACGGCCACTGAAGACATCATCGCTAATTTCAAGAGAGTTGGGCCGTTGATCTGGCGCGCGGAATCGGAGGCGCGCAGGGTCACCAAGGCGTTTGCGCTCTCACCCGCTGAGTTTACCGAGATGGCGATCTTATCCACGCGTCGGAGCATGCGTGGCAAGAAGGCTCTCGAGCAACTCGGTGGTGACGCAGATCAGATTTCCGCTGCGATCGCGGAACTCGACGAGGTCGAAAAATCGATCCGAAAAATCGAGACGGAAATACGGATGTCGCGCGCCGAGATCCGCTTGGCGCTCGACCGGCTCGCAGCCGCGACGGCGCGTGCCCACGAGGCCAAGAGTGAACTCGTCGAAGCGAATCTGCGCCTGGTCGTGTCGATCGCAAAGAAGTATTCGAATCGGGGGCTGCAGTTTCTGGATCTGATCCAGGAAGGCAACATCGGCCTGATGAAGGCGGTGGACAAGTTCGAATATCAGCGCGGCTACAAATTTTCGACCTACGCGACCTGGTGGATTCGCCAGGCGATCACCCGCGCGATTGCCGATCAGGCACGCACGATTCGTATCCCGGTCCATATGATCGAAACGATCAGCAAGCTGGTTCGGGCGACTCGTTTTCTCGTCCAGGCACTCGGGCGCGAGCCCACGCCGGAGGAACTCGCCGAGCGGATGGAGCTCCCGGTCGAAAAGATCCGAATGGTCATGAAGGTCGCGAAGGAACCCGTGAGTCTCGAAGCGCCCATCGGTGAAGAAGAATCCAGCCAGATGAGCGACTTCATCGAGGATGGAAGTGCCGTCAACCCCCAAGACGCCATTCTCTACCGCAACCTCGCAGAGGGAACCCGCCGGGTGTTGGCCACTCTCGCGCCGCGCGAAGAGCAAGTTCTCAAAATGCGCTTCGGGATCGGCGAGCGCTGCAACCACACGCTCGAGGAGGTCGGGCAGGATTTTGAGGTTACCCGAGAGCGGATCCGTCAGATCGAGGCGAAGGCGTTGCGAAAACTCCGCCACCCGAGCCGAAGTCGGATGCTGCGGGGCTTCGTCGAAGACGAAGAGTAGAGCCGACCCATCGAATCCCAAGCCCACCTGCTGCTAGGCTAAGCTCGCGGGCCCTTAGCTCAGTTGGTTAGAGCAACCGGCTCATAACCGGACGGTCCCAGGTTCGAGTCCTGGAGGGCCCACCACCATTTCTGCGCGATCTTCAGAGAGCCGGCTTACTTCTTGAAGATCGGCTCGACGTCGGTCCCGTACATCTCGTTGATCTCGTCGAAGATCGGGCCGACCACCTCGGGGAAACCCATTGCTCCGGATATCGTGAAATCGGAGAATGCGATCGCCGAGCCCGTATCCGGTGCAATCTTCTTCTTGAGCGCGGGACTCGGCCAGACCTCTTCGTCAACCGCAGACATGCGTACGCGAATGTCATTCTTGGTGACGTTCCAGACCATGTAGTCGAGGGCGAGGTCGAGCGGGCCGTCGTAGGTCTTGCGGACTCGCTTCCGGACTTCCGGTTCCGTGTCGAAGTCGTTGTAGAAGTGATAGCCAATGGCGAGGCGGGGTTTGACGAGGGACATCACCTTGCCGAATTGCTCCGGAGCGGTGTGTCCCTGAGTTCCGACCATCAAGGCTTCCTGGGGGGAGAAGCCCTGCTTCGTGACGAGGAGCGTCGGGGGCAGGAAGCACTCGTGGATGGCGATGTCCGCACCCTTGGCGTGCTCGATGTACCACTTGTTCGGGATCGTGTCGCTGCCGTAGACGAACTTCAACCCGTTCCACTCCAGGATGAAACTCACGGCTCCGTCCAGGCCGTGAACCGCCGGGATGCTGCGGATCACCACGCCGTTTTCGTTGTAGATGACCTCATTGACACCGTTGAAGGGAAATTCATGGACTTCCAGCTCTCCGCCGCGGAAATCGATGACGCCCGACCGGGTGCCGATGTCCCACGCGTACATCTTCTTCATCAGATCCATCGACTGTGCGGTGCCGAGTTCGGGTGTCCCGCCGCTCGGTCCCCAGATGCGGAGGGGGACGAGGCGGTTCATCACCGTGCCGCCGAGCCACAGGCTGGGTAGATCGCCCATGTGATCGACGTGCAGGTGGCCGATGAAAACTTTGTTCAAGTAATCGTACGGAATCTTCTGGGCCGCGAGTCGCTCATGGCATCCGCTGCCGATATCGAAGAGAAACTTGTCGCCGTTGCCCAGCTCCACCAACCAACAAGCCGCCGCCTGCTTGGGACGAACGCTCGGCATACCCGTCCCCAGCGCGACGATGCGCATCTCGTCCGGTGCGAGATCCTCACTCGCCGGGTAGTAGACATCCCGTTCGGGTGTGGCCTTCGTCGGGGAATGAGTCGCCGCTACGAGAGCGAGCACGAGTCCGCAGCTCAGAAAGCCTGCGAGGTAGACGAACACGGATCGCTTCACGGATTTTCCTCCAAATATCTGGTTGCACTTGCTTCTGATCGCATTAGCTCTGGTCGCACTTGCCGCGATTCCGCATATCCTCGCACAAGCGAAGTTGCAGAGCATGGGGCCTGGCAGCGCGTCACAGTGCTGCACACTCAGGGCAAGAAACTTCAACAGTTCCGGAGGGATCAAGACCAGATCCCCGGTTGCACTTCCAGTGATCTACGGAGTCGATGTAGGCATGGTCCGGCACGGGAGCGGGGTCTTCCGCCCAGCCGAGGGTCGGGAGCAAACCGACCCCCAGCGCGAGGAGGAGGCGAAGAACGGGCCAGGCTCGAA
>PVMK01124464.1_pt1 | contig 15139 bp, 16 predicted proteins | sample 1853481 | NCBI WGS metagenome assembly PVMK01 (sample SAMN08533507, study PRJNA380276) | Marine sediment metagenome, whole genome shotgun sequencing project.
AAACTATTTGACTATTTTCTACGTAAAAGTTAAATCATAAATTTAGATCTATTGATTTTTAGTCGATATATTTTTGATAGATAATTTGATTGGATTTTTTGGAATTTTAAAGTAAAATGTTGTTTTGATGTTCTCTTTGCTTTTTACCCGAATTTTGCCACCTAGACCTTCTATGATTCCTTTACAAATTGTCAAACCTAATCCACTACCGCTTCTTTTTCTACTACTTGAGGTGTCAATTTGATAAAATTTCTTAAAGATTTCTTTTTGATTTTCAATAGAAATCCCTGGACCGTTATCCTGAACAAAAAATTCAACAAAATTTGCATCATCTTTAGCTCCAATCACTATATCCCCTATCTTTGGAGTAACAAAATCTATTGCATTTTTGATCATATTAGAAAACACTTGATTGATTCTATCTTTGTCACTATTAATGTACATGTCTTCATCACACCTTATGCTCATGCTGATTTCTTTCTCGCTTATCCGAGGTCTGAATTCCTTGAGTACTCCGTTTAGCAATTCTGAAATACTGATGTCTTCTTTATTGAAGTCTAGTTTTCCTAAATCTAATTTCTGTGTAGTTAAGATGTCTCCAATTAATCTTTGCAGTTTAATTGTTGATATATAAATTTCATCTACTGCCTCTCTTTGTTTTCCATTTAATTCTCCAAACATATCTTCTTTTTGTAACATTTGGACATAACCTACGATTGGAACCAATGGTGTTTTAAGTTCGTGTGATACCATTGATGAGAATTCAGCTTTTTTTTCTGTCCATATGTTTTAATTTTTTAACATATTCTTTTTGCACACCAATTGTTTTTTCTACCTTTTCTTCCATACTTTTAAAATTTTCATTCAATTCAAAAATCTCCTTGACATTAGTTTTAATATCATTTTTATTTGACATTTTATTTGTCTTTGAAAATTCTGTCAGGTTCTTGGCAAGTTTTTCGATTGGGTTTGTAATGCTTTTTGAAATATACACAGTTCCTAGTAATGTACCTGTAGCTACAAATACTGAAAATATTAGCAAAATCAATCCAGTTGATTTGTCAATTGATGTAACAAAATTCACTACTCCCATGTAAAATATGATAAAACTTGATACTCCTGATACCAAAAACAGAGTATGTTTGATTGAAAGCATTTAGAACTACTCCCTAATTTTACAAGTTTGCAGTTTCAATGATTTTAGATAATAAAAGATCAATGTCAATTGGTTTCAGGATGTATGAGGACACTCCTCTATTTACAAGCTCATCTAATTCTTCTTCAGTAATTGTTGATGCTGTGAAAACGATGACTTTATGATCTTTTAGCATTTTGTTTTCTTCAAGGTCTTTGATTACGGCAAAACCATCAAATTCAGGCATGGCCAAATCTAATAAAATTACATCGTGTCTGTTCTCCTTGATTATTGACAACCCTTCTTTTCCGTCATTTGCCACGGTACATTTGTGCTCTTTTAACTCCAAGAATGTAGTGAGCATCTTTGTAATCTGCTCATTGTCATCAATTATCAGTATTTCCAAACTCTTCATCTCTTCTTTTTGATTGCTTTTTACTCTGTCGGTTCTACTCATCTTTACTTTCTAATAGATGAAAATTTTTTTGTAGATATCTTAGGATAATTTTTTCTTGTTCAATTTCTCTTAGTCTGTGTTCATAGGTAATTTCAGAGCCTAATAGTGATTCTGCATTCGTTTCGTTAAAGTGATGGGATTTTTTCCACATAAGACTAAATAATGATCTTAGTGTGGTGACAAATGCTTTTGAATCAGTCCAAACTGCAAGCATATCTTTTACATCCTTATTGGTGATAAAGAAAATTACTTCTCGATTATCTTTTATGATAAAGCAGAAATCTTCTCTGCTCTTGTCTTCAATTTTTTTAATGCTTTTATCTGGAACATCCTCAAAAATATGTGGTGATGCCATCTGATTCGTCTACCAAAATTTTAAGATCTGATTTAGTTTTATTTAGAAATTCAGAAAATTCTGTAAAATAGAATTTTTTAAAATCTGCCTCTGTTCCCAAAACTAAAATATTTCTTTAGATTCTCTAATCATCTGTTCTAACTTAACCAAAATTGAGTTTCTTCCTTGAAGTGATTGGAATTTATTTTCTTGCTGACCCTCATCACTTTCTCCGTACTTTGGAAGAATATTCCATAGTCTAATGAGACTCTCTTTGCCAGCTTGAAGCTCATTAATTCTATTTTTTTCATTATTTACCAAAATTTCTATTGACTCTTCAATTCCTACTGCATTGAATTTGGTTGGTTTTCCAAACATGGAAAAAATAATTCCTTTTTGTTGTAATGTTGATAACAAATGGTACGTTTCAGTTCTTGGAATTCTGAGTGCTTTTGATATCTCTGAAGCTGTTTTGATTCCTATTTTACTCAAAAACAAGTATACTTTAGCTTGGTTTGGCGTCATATCATATCTAATTAGCATTCGATTAAGTTGATTTATTGGATTTCTGCTTGAAACATCCCTTCTTCTAAGGTTTCAGTTATTGCCATATGGAATTGTAACATTGAATTGTAACATAAGCGGGTGTATGTTATTGCGTGTTACAGATCAAATCTTGGCTTTAGAATTACATGCCTAGAAATCTACTTAGAAGTATATCGCCATAGAGTATTTGAATAATAAACCCGCCTGTGATTAATAACAAATATGGAATTCCTGGAGTTATCCAGGTGTTTGGTTTTGTACAAAACTCTTGATTTTCTGAATGATGAATTGCCAAATCCAATTTCTTCTTACCATTTTCTATTTTTTCTATAGCAAATCCAAATTTTGGATTTTTAGCTTTGTATCCCATTAATATTGCCGCTAACTTCTTTCCTGTGCTTTCATCAAATCCTTCAAAAATATGCTCACCTCTAATCTGCGATAAAATATTTCTCATAACATTAATCAAAAATGGAATTATAAACAACACTCCAGCATTTGAAAGTGCAGTAAATGGTGTCACAGGATTCTCACTAATTGTGGCCATTGGTGCAATAACTGCCAATGCTACTAGTGCAAATGCATCTGCACCTCCAAAAAGACCTATTCTCCATATCAATATTACAAATGGTGCTATGATTAATGCAAATCCTATTGTAAGAAGATCTGAAATAAGATCAGAACTTAAAAACACAAGTAGGAATCCAACACTTCCAAATCCTATCCAATAATAATCATGAATCTCTCTTTTCCAAACATCAATAATTGAACCAACAATTAACATGACTAATGCCAATCCTATTCCAATTATGTTGTAGTTTGTTAAATATTCAATCATTGTATTATCTAGTTTGTCATCTATTGTATTTGAAATGTTTTAAGAAAAATTTTTCATGTTTTTTGTTAATTCTTTTCATAATGAGACTTAACGGTTTCTAATATCTGAAATCCTCTCTTTAATTTCTTCAATTTTGTCTCCCATAGGAATTTTTTCAGTGATCATATCAAGTTTATCCATGCGTTTCAGAAGGAATAATACTGCTCCAACTGCAACTGGGATTATAATCAAAATCAAAGTGTAGGTGTCTAAAAGCACTTCAGTTTCTACAACTCCTGATTCTGATACACTTTCTACTTCAACCAGTGGCATATTGAGAATCGTTCCAGATTTTGATATTTCTGCAGAACTAAGACCATTGCCTGAAACTTTAGCTGTGACTGAAACAGTGTTTTTATCATTTGCAATTATGTTTAGTGTCGCAATTCCTTCCCTATTGGTGATCTTTTCTACTGCTATTACTTCTCCCCCTTCAGTTTCCCATTCTACAATAAATCCATCCAAAGCAGTCGTAATTTCTGGGATAGTAACTGATAATTTAGCTTCAATTCTTTCATTCCAATTCAAACCTCCAAGAAGTTCTAATGATAATTCGGGGGTAATATCTACAACAATAATGTCATGTTTTGACAAGGCAAAGTCTTCAGAAAGTAATGCAAGTTCCATTTCTCCTTCATTGATTGTTTCAACTTCAAATGTTGTGAAATAATCCCCATTTTTTATTGTTAATTCTTGTACAGTTTTTAAAATTTGTTGATCATTTGAAACAAGTTTAATTTCAATGTCTTTTTTTGCATAAACTGGATTTTCAGAGGAATCTAATAATTGAATGGTAGCCAAAGTTTTAGAATTTGCTAGAATGTTTTTTGGAAAAGATAGATAAATTTCAGTGGGATCAGTAGTATAGCTAGCAATCTCTACTGTTCCTTCAAATCCACTTATTTGATATTCCAGAGTAGTTGTTCCTACTTCAGTTGACATCATATTCACCAATGAATATGGTTGGTTTTGTTTAATTATGCCAGTACCTGATTCAATGAACTCATCTGTTGAAAAAGTCAGCACTGCATCATCAATAAATGGTGTAACTCCTATTCTTGGATCTATTATTTCTTCTTCACCCTCCGCAATTACAACCCCTTCCTCCTCCTCTACTATTTCAAATAAATAACCTAATACTGGAAATTGTTTATTTGCTAAAATCATTGGTAATAGTGGCTCAACTATTAATTCCATTTCTTCCTCAAGAGGGCCAACAGGTTTCCCTACTATTGATTTCACCCCTTCATTATCTGTAATGTAAAATCTCACTGAATCTTCAGGTGCCACGGTACCAGTTTCACCAAAAACAATTACTGCATTTTGACCTTGTTTCATTATTGGATTTATTGGGTTCACCGTATCTACTTCAGATGAAGAAAAATTGATTTCATGATCATTAGTTGCTTGAACAGGTACAGTTACTGTAAAAAATCCTCTGTTAGCTGTAGTTGTTCCTGGTGTACTTCCTCCTGTTTGTCTTGAAACTGTAATATCTGTTTCATAATATGTTACAGCTATAATCTCTTGTTTTCCATTAGTTAAAAATGGTAAAACTTGTGTAACTGATGGCCCTTCTCCTTCTAGCGAACCTGCTTCTTCATCATGATGTATTGTAAATGTATCACTTTCTGTTACATAATTATTCGCTGAAATGAATATGTTGTATTCTTGTTCCACTACATCAGTGAATTCTGCCAGATTAGGTCTTGGAATAAATTTTGTAAAAGTTGAATAACTTCCTTTTTTAATTACTAATTGGTCTTTGTCAAATCCTATTTCTTCAAAAGAATGACTAGTGTTTATTGAACTGTTTGGATTTTCAACATTTAATTTAATATGAATGTCTTCTTCCGCTATAACTGGTTCTCCACTACCATCTAGTAGTTGCACAATTGCAATTCCTTTAGTTCCACTAAAACTATTGAAATCTTTAGGATAAACATATAGTTGTAATTGTAGTGGTCCATCGGGTTCAAGTACAGTTACCAAGTGGCTGATTTTTTTCATACCGTCTGATTCTGCAAAAATTATTGCATTGCCTGAACCTATGATTTCAAATTCAGTAATTACATAATATTTTCCACTAGGCACTATTACCTCGGAATTTTTTAGTTTGATTACATCTTTGTTAGGAGTTTCTAGATGAATTGTTATATCTTCTGGTGCAAGTGTAGGTAATCCTCCTGTAGTTGCCAACTCTACACCCACATATCCATATCTTGGCCCATCAATTGGAAATTCTTCGGGTGTAACTTTCATCAATATTTGTGTAGGATAATTATTATTATTGAAAACTTCCAATGATATTTCTTTAGATGAAAATCCGGAAGCTGCTATTACTATGCTAACCGCACCTGATTTTCTTGCTTTGATCAATACGTTTTTTGTGAATTCATCATTACCTTCTTCAATGCCTAAAATTTGAATTACTGAATTATCAGAACTCACCACTTTTAGATTCTGTATATTCTTCGGTATCATCAACTCATTTGATGTGACAAAAATTTGTAACGTACCTCTGTATTTTCAAGTAATTTACCAGGATGAAGTTGGTATCCAAATTCTGATGTGGTCTGAGCCTGAGCTGATACTACAAACATCATAGAAATAACGCCCAATATCAGTAAAATTGCCTTCATTCTGAACTAATTTGATGGATTTTTGTTATATTGAACAGTGTGAAATATTATGGTACATACAGTTATCCGAATATTGCAGAAACACTGAATATTTTTAATGAGATAATTGCTATTGCTCCAATTGAAACTGCAATCAAGAATACTGAATACATGAATCCTCCTGAATACGAGCCTGTAGTAATTTTTCCTAAAAATAATCCTGCTATCCATGATTGTATAAGAATTGCTATGCCTAACAACTCAAATCTTGATTTAGATTCTAATTCTATTGCTAATTTTTTAACTGCATCTGTCTCCAGTTGAGCATCTAAACTTGTCAAAGAATCTATCACAAGTAATGTTGTAAAACTTGTAATTCCAATTAACATGAATCCTACCATTACATATGGTTGTAGCATTTCCCTCTTTGTTTTCTCAATAGTTTTCATTTTTTCTGCAACCCTTGCTAATGTCTCTAGTGTGTTTACGTTTCCACCTCCAGAAGAAATAATTTCAAATAATACTTTGAAATTAATTAAAATTTGAAAATTTGTGACTTCTTTTTTTATGAATTTAAAAATATCATTTAGTGACATTCCCCATTGAAGCTTATTTGCAATTCCATTAGCTACTCGATTAAATGATCTAAAATCTTTTCTTTTTGTTGATCGTATTACACATTTTTCAGGACCTAGACCTGCTTTTCTTGCTTCAGCCACATCTCTCATTATTGTTGCTGTTGCAGATTCTGCATCAATGACAAAAGTATATTTCGCTTTAAATTTCAATGCTGGCCAAATTGCTGATGCAATTAATCCACCACCTAAAATGTATAAATTATAATCTGGCATTACATCTAATAGCATTATTGCAACAGCAGCTAAAACTCCTGGAATTCCAAACATTAGGATTTTCTTCCAATCCAATTCCTTAATTTTGGGTTTGTTTAATTTATGAGCAATAGCTAAAAACATTAATGAAACTCCTGGAGGCATAATTATCACCATTACTAATGGATCAAAATCAGTAGATACTTGAGAAGTACTCATTCCCCCTGTAGATGTAGCAGTAACTATAATGTAAATTGCTAAAACAACTATTTGCATAGTCATGTATGTTTCAATTAATGTCTGTACTTTACCTGCTAATTCTTTTTGTTGAGCTTCATAAACTTCAAAAGCATTATTCATTTTTGCTGTGAGATAACTTACTACATCTCCACCACTTTGAATTGAAGAAACCCATCCACTAAGAAATTCTCCAAACTCTGAAGATGTTTTATCTTTTACATCACTCATTACTTGTAAAGGATCTTTTCCAAGAATGTCAATTCTTTTTAAAATTTTTATTGATTCAATTCTTGAACTTGGAAGTAAATCTAGTTCTTTAATTTTTATAAAAATTGAATATGGTCCAAAACCACTAGTGGCTAACAATGTAACTATAGTCATAAAAAATGGTAATTCTGTATCTAATTTTTTATCGGGTTTTTTCTTACCTCCATTTTCAAGTTTTTTAAGAAAAGACATGATTATGTCCCGTACTCAATTTTGTTCATTAATGAAACAGGATCTCTGTAATATTTTCCAACTACCTCTGCTACTTTGTCATACCTTCTAATTCCTCGTTGAACAAGCCATTTTAGAACGATTTTTCTTTTTTCAAGATCTTCTAAAACTTCATCCATATTTTTTCCTGTTTGCTCTGAGATTCTCTGTAGCATTTCGCTGTCCATTAATTGTGGATTAAAGTAATCTGATTTTGGATCCCATTTGAATGCAGTATGGTAATCTATTGCAGTTTTAAGTTCCTGAACAATGACTGCTCGTCTAGTGCCTCTTCCATCTTGACCTTTGACTCTTCTAATAACAATCACACAATTCATCAATGCCATGTATGATGCTGGAATGTCCATTGGTTTTTGTTGTAATCTTTTAGCTGCAGATTCTAAGCTATCTGCGTGCATTGTACACAAACCACCGTGGCCTGTTGCCATGGCCTGAAACATTACATAAGCTTCTGAACCTCTGATTTCTCCTACTATGATATAATCAGGCCTATGTCTTACACCAGATTTGATTAAATCATACAGTCCTATTTCACCTTCTCCACCAGTTCCAAATCCTGTTCTTGAAACTAAGCTAAACCAATTTTCATGTTTTATATTAATTTCAGATACGTCTTCTACAGAAAAAATCTTGTTGTCTGGATCAACCAAACCTGATATTGCATTTAGAATAGTTGTCTTTCCACTTCCAGTTGATCCTATTACCATTATGGACATTTTTGCTTCCATTAACATCCATAGATAAGCTGCGATTTCAACACTAATTGTATTAAATGTAATTAAATCTACAACAGAGTATGGGTCTTGCTTGAATTTTCTAATTGTAAAACTAGTTCCTTTTGGAGTTACTTCTTTTTGATATAATACAGAAATTCTGTGATTGCCTTGTAATGCTAAATCTGTAATTGGAAATGCAGAACTGATGTGTTTCCCTGCTCTAAATACTATTCTGGATACAAACGAATTTAATTTTTCATCTTCAAATGATATGTTACAAGGAATGCTGTCATATTTTCTATGGTATACATAAATTGGTGCTTTGATTCCACTACAGCTGACGTCTTCAATATTTGGGTCTTGCATTATGGCATCAATAGTTCCAAATCCATCAATATCTCTTTCAAGATAATACTTTACTTTCTCCATACTAGCAAGTGGTTGGTCTTGAAATAATTTTTCATTTTCTTTTAACGTTTTGTTTACAAAAGAAATGAATCCAAAGTCTTTTTCGATATTTTCAGGAGAATCAAGATTCTCTTCAATTAATTGATAGAGTTGGTTGTAAATTATTTGTTCAGACTGATTAAGCTTAGTTTCATCTACTTGGTAAGATATGCTTCCTGTATCTTGATTTTGTATGATGTTCGCATAACTGAATGGTGCTTTTAATGGATATTTTTCAATTAATTTTGAGCCTTTTGGTGTTTCATTTTGTAATTCACTAAGAAATTCACTCTTAAGAAATGTCTCTAACCCTTGCTCTTCCTTCTTTTTACCCATCTTGTACAGAGGTTAATTTCAATTTTTTAGTTATATTGAATAGTATGAAACATTACAATACACACAATATTTTGGAAAATGAATCCTTTAGTTGTATAATCTAAAAAGATTTGATGGATAAGATTAAAAAATATCCCTTATCCTAGGATTTTCCTGATACGGTTACACTTTGAGGAGCGCCTGCTTTACCTGCAAATATGTTAACACTTGTGTTAATACCTGCATCTAGTGATGTTAGTGTTCCATTGTTTAGCTGGAAATACACTATTGCTGATTGACCTGGAGTCAATGCGATTGGACCAGAAGCTGGTGGACCACAAATATCTCCTTGACCATTGTCGATGTTGATTCTTTCACTACCTGCACAAGCGCCAGTTTGTGTCAATCCTCCACCAGTCCAACCTGTATGGTTGAGTGCTTGTGAGAATAATGCTGCAGTTACATCGGTATCTGGATACCATTGTGCAAATGGAATATCTGTACCTCTGATTTGAATTGTATCAACTGAAAGTACTTTATCTCCAGTGTTTCTTACACCAGCTGCGCCCCAAGATAAGCCAATAGGATCAGTAGCATGTACCCATAATTTAATGCCTGATACAGAAATTGATTCTTGCTGTGTACCGCCTTGGAATAGACTGGTACCATACAGAACAACACCTGAACCAAGTACAACAGATGACACCAAGATGATGACAGTTGTAAGTACTGTGCTGATTGCACGTTTTTTGCTTAGTTTGGTTTTCATTTTATTAATATGTATCCCTAATGATAGGATAACTAGTCGCGTATGTAATTTTTTTGAATTACAGAGTAGTTTGTATGCACTTAATTCATGTGTGATATGAGTTTGATAAGGTATTCTCTTATTCTATTGTCTGCTTTGTATGGTAATGACTTGAGGAGAGCCTGCCTTGCTTGCATATATGTTCAAACTTGTGTTTACACCAGAATCTAGCGATGTCAGTGTTCCATTAGGGATCTGGTAATACACTATTGCTGAACCGCCTGGCAATAATGTAAATGGACCCTCCATTTTATCACCACAAATATCCCCTTGACCATTATTGATGGCAATTCTATTGACACCACATGCGGCAGACGTTTTGACTAATCCGCCACCATCCCATCCTGTAAAGTTAAGCACTTGTGAAAACAAAACTACATCTACAGTCTCATCTACATACCATTGAGAAAATGGAATTGGTGTTCCTCTAACCAGGATAAGATCAATTCCAAGTACGGTGTCACCTGTGTTTCTAATAGTAGCGGCACCCCAAGCTAGGCCATCTTGGTTTGTAGCATGCACCCATATTTTTGCACCAAACACAGAAAGTTGTTCTTGCGCAGCACCACCTTGGAATAGACTGATGCCAAACAAAATAACACCTGAACCAAGTACAACAGATGACACCAAGATGATGACAGTTGTAAGTACTGTACTGATTGCTCGTTTTTTGCTTAGTTTGGTTTTCATTTTATTGCTTTTTGTCCCTAATCATAAGATATCTAGTCGCGTATGTAATTTATGATAATTTCATGTAAAAAAATAGACTAGTTTTTTAGGATTATCCCAATTTAATTATATGATAATTTAGCATATGCTGCTCAAGATCACATTTCATCACCTGCAAGGAGTGTATAGGCGTTGAGAAATCTTGCAACTGTTTTTCTTAATCCATCATAAGGCATACACATAGAATAGATCTTTGAATTTCCGTCTGGAATTCCTATTGCAACTACGCTAATTCCTTTCTTTCTTGCAGCCACAATTGCATCATTCATCTTTTTTTCTGCATCTAGGGTTCCTACTGATTGGCCATCTGTAATCAAAAAGATATATTTTCGCTCAATGTTTTCTCTTTCTAGAATTCTTGAGCAAAGTTTTACGGCATCTGCAATAAATGAAAAACCCTTAATCTCTATTCCTCCAATACGTGATCTTGAGCTCTGATCATAATTCTCATAGTGGTCTTTTACAATTGTAAAATTATTGTTAAATGTAAAAAATCCCCATTTACCATTTTTTGAGTTGACCTCATTTGCTGCTTCTCCAAGACATATGGCAAACTTTTTCATTTCATCAAATTTTAGTCTCATACTACTGCTTGTATCCACAACAATTGCCCATTCTTCTTCAATTCTTCTAACATCGTCTTGCTCAAAGATTTGAATACTGGTATTTTGAGATGCAACTGCTTGAATGGCGGCCTGCATTTGTAGCAAACCCATATCTTCAGCCACTCCTTCGTCCATAACGTTTGGTGTGGTTTTAATTGCTGTTGACATTTTTTTCAAAAACAAGTGTGTTGAATTTTTTAATCTTAGATATTCTCCAATATTTTCTGGAGCAAAATCAATTCTATCAAATTCTAAATCCTCTGTGATTCCGCCATATTTTTTCATTATTTTAGCTCGACGTACTAGTTGTGAAACCCAAACATCTGAAAATCTATTAACTTTGTCTAGAAATCTTCCATCAGTGTTTATTGTAATATTTTCATTCCATTTTTCAATTCTTTTTGGATGTGCGAAATGCTCTCCAAATGGACGTCTTTGGTCAGTTAGTATGTTTGAAGATTCATAAATGATATCAGCAATGTGTGTAAATTTTTCTTTATCTTCTGAATCTAGTTTGAGAATTTTCTTCTTCAACTCATTTCTCTCTTTTTTGATATGTTGAAGAAAATTCTTGGAAAATACTTTTTTTGTGTGTTTTTTCATGTCTTGCTTTTCATTTTTCTCATTGATGTCGTCGAAAAATTTTTCTATTTTTGTTATTTCGGAATGATATTCGGGAAATTTATTTTTTAAAAATTCATTTACTCTAATGTCTTCAATGAATTCCATTGTTTCATATCTACGCTTTTTATTTTTCCCCTCCATCCATTTTTTATATTTTTTAAAATCTGTAACTTTGGCATGTCCAGCTGCATGGCATACTGATGCAAAAAATAATGTAAAAATTGTTTGTTGTGATTCTTCTAAATTTAAAAACGCATTACCTTGAATGGCTTGGATTCCATGTACCTCTTTGGGTACTGGAAGAGTTACTGTCATTCTAGGTTCATAATCTATTCTAGGAAAATTAATTTGATCTAAAAAAAACATGTCAATCTCAGCGGGGTTTTTCTCACAAATCTCAAAGAATATCTGGTGAGCCAGATCTTGTATGGTTTCTTTCAATTAATTTACGCCTGTTTTTTCCTTGATGCTGCCTGACTCTCTAGAATTTTTTTGATGATATGTCTTACTTCATCTTGTACTTCTGGATCGTCACTAGTCATTGGAACAATTGTTTCATCTGCTCCTTCCATTATGTCTACTCCGTCAGAGCAAATTTTAGCCCAGTTAACTAAATCACCTACTGATGGGCCATAAGGAATATCTCCCATCTTGTATTCTTGTCTTAGCTTTGCACCTATCTTGACTATTGTTTCTGCTTCTTCAAGAGAGACGTCTCCTTTTTCTGAAACCATCTTGAATTCTTTCTCATCAAGATCATCTCCTAAACTCATATAGTCAAAATTCAACCATACACTCATTCGTCTTCTCATAGCAGCGTTGATTGGTTTTGTTCCTGCAAATTCTGATGAAACAGGGTTCATACTAATTATCATGTATGCATGTTTGTGTCTATGAATAATTTCACTATCTTTTTCTGTTAATACCATGTGCCCTCTTTGGTCTAATAGTGGGTTGAGTTTTGTTGCAACGTCTTGCTTCATCATGTTTGCCTCATCCAGATATAGTATTCCGCCTTTTCTACACCAATTTGTAATCAATCCATCAATCCAATTCTCTTTTCCCATACCGATGTATCTTCCAAATAAATCAAAGACTGAAGTAGCCAGACCACAGTTGATTTCCCACATGGGTAACCCTGCCAATTCTGCAACAAGATAAACAATGTGTGTCTTTCCGGTTCCACTGGGACCAATTAATGCACATTGATGGAAAAATTTTAACGCTCTTCCAATTCTTTCCACATAGTGTTCTCCATTATCCAAATATGGTGGAGTGTCCTTTGGTATCATATCTTGCATATCTTCAGGAAAATTCATGTCTGATGAATCCATGTATTTCTTAAGATCATACATTTCATCCAGATTATGAGCACTTTTTCTTATCTTAGAAATTGATATTGACAGATTCATGTTTTTTGATTGAACCTTGGAACGATTAGTTGTAGTAATCACTTTGGCAGCCTGTTTCATACTGAATTATAGGGGTTCTGCACATACTTAATGCTCTTATGTGTTAGTAGATGTTACACACACATTGATTAATGCATTTTTAGTCATGATTATTTAAATTGGATATTAAAGTGGATTTGAATTCTATTTCGATGAGTAAGAACGAACCTAAAGTGACTACCATTGCCAAATATGATGTAGAGGCTGCAATTGATGAAGTTGAAAATGGCGAGGAAGAGTCTGTTTTTAAATATGATTTTACTATTTTATCTGACCCAAAAAACGTTAGATTGTCAATTGATGGAATTGTAAGATTACATGGAGATCAAATTGAACGTGATGAAATCTTAACTAAAGATGAAAATGATATTCCTAAAATATTAACTACAATCTACCAAGAACTGTTTCCAACATTTTTCTTACTATCAAAAACACTCAATGTTTCATGTCCTCCTCATACCATTGGAAAAATGGGCGAAGCACCAACTCCGGAAATTAAAGAATCAGAGACTGTTTCAGATACTGAAAGTGAAGTTGTAGAGACTGTTGCAGAGACTGTTGCAGAGACTGAAAGTGAAGTTGCAGAGACGGTTTCAGATACTGAAAGTGAAGTTGCAGAGACTGTTTCAGATACTGAAAGTGAAACTGAAACCAAAAAAACAACAGACGAAGTTGAGTTAGAAACACCAAATGCTCCACAACAATAAACTTGGCAATTTAGATATTTTTGAGTCTCTGCCTAGTTGTATCATAAAAATAAAAGGGGAAAATAATTATGTATTTTAAAAAATTATTTCAGTTCAGATCTGTTTCTTACAGACGTGGACTTGCTACTGTTGTCACTACTGGAATTCTTTTAGCTGCTACAAGTGTTTTGGGAACCGGGATGCTTGTCTGGTCCCAGTCTGAACTTTCTGTACATCAGCAAGAAATTGAAGATGTGTTTAATACACAAATGAATAAAATTAATGAAAATATGTTAATTGAAAATATCTGGTTTGCGGTTCCATCTGGGGGGATGAGCAATAATCATCTTAATGTAACACTTGGTAATATTGGAATTTTGGGATTAAATGTAACTACAATTCAGGTAACAAACGTTACTGCTGGAAACACAACCTCCTTTGACTATGATTTTACAGATATTGGAATTGTGAAATCTGCATCTATTTCAAAAAATGTAACATATGCTTGGCAATCAGGTGATGAACTTGATGTTTTAATTTTTACTAATAGAGGGAATCAGTTCATTACTCAGGTGGTTGCACCATGAAATCCCATAGAGGAATTGCTACTGCAGTGGCAACTGTTTTTCTAGTAGCCGTAGTTGTTGCATCATTGACATACATCATTTATTCCCTTGAATTAATGGCAAAATTTTCTGAACAACTAGTTACTGAAGAGGTACGTAAGAAAAATGTTCAAGAGGAAGCATTTGAACTTACTTTTGTTAATGTAACAGATGCAGCCATTCCTCTTGACTTTAAACTTGATGCAACAATAAAAAATACGGGTGAAATCCCATTAACAATATCTACATTATCGCTTGATAAACAAAACTCCAATGATGCTGTTCTAAAAATTCCAATCGATGTAACAATTGCTCCGGGAAGAACTTTTAATTTTCTTGATGAAAGCATAGATGTAGATGTTGATGATGATGCCGGATATTCTATGAAACTGATTACAAGTAGAGGAGAAACTCAGACATTTTATCTAAATTCTGCAAGCCAAGAAGCTCTGGGTATTCAACTCATTGCATTACCTGATAGAATTCCAACTGGATTTTCTACTACTCTGATGATGGTTGTTGTAAATAATATGTCAAACAACAATCCTTTGATAAATCTGACTCCGATTGAACCTGTATGCTCTGGCATATGTACTAAATTATCTGGACCTACTC
>PVMK01178438.1_pt1 | contig 15138 bp, 11 predicted proteins | sample 1853481 | NCBI WGS metagenome assembly PVMK01 (sample SAMN08533507, study PRJNA380276) | Marine sediment metagenome, whole genome shotgun sequencing project.
CCTCTTGACCTTCAAGAATGAATCTGCTGACCAATGCACCGATGTTTTCATCCGTGTTACCCGACCCCGGACATGACCCAGCCGTTCCGTCCTTCATTGCAGCAACAATCTGAACAACGTACTCTCCGTCCGTAGTCCAAGTCAAACTTTCGCCTATTAAAAACCCTGTTCTTGCTTCGAATATATTAGAGGCGTTCCATATCACAAAATCGTCAGGACCGTCTAACAAATTCTGGCATAAATTTCCGAATACGCTTCCGAGAGTCACACCATCGTTCCCGTAACAATTCGCATCTTCAACAATACCGTTGGTAGCGTCGTTAGGATCAGTCCTTATTAAAAGAACACCCACCCAATTTGCGCAAGCATTTTCTTTATTAAGATAAGCTTGCAGGTCATAGGTTAAAGTATTTGAATCGAGAGAACCGTCAAGGTCAAAAGGAGCACTCTCCAGAACAGATACATTGTTCTCATCACCATTCTGACCAGTGATATTCGTGGGTATTGCCGCAGTATTAATAGTAGTGTAACGACCACCATTGTAAGGTCCGTCTGTATTAGGCGGTTCTGCTAGAACAAATGCTGCAGGTGGATTAATAAGAAGACCCGGAATGTCCGCCGGTGGGTTAAATGCAGCACCCTGTGTTAAGTGAGGCGTATCCTGTCGTGAATTCCAGAACGCAAATCCACCTAAGAAGAGGCCATTTCTTACCTTGTTAACGTCAACAGTCCTAGTTGTATCAAAACACACCGACTGCCTTGCAAAATGGTTTACACCATAGGAATAGTCACCTGCTGTATCGACAATAACTGTCTGACCAGCCAAAAAGTCATAATCTAGTGCTACTTCATTAGCAGTGTCACAGTTTTCAACAGGAGTTACTACAACAAAACCTTCATTACCCGAAGGTATAGTCACATTTTGTCCAATATTAGTGACTAAGTTGCCAAGGTCATACTGGTGTGTGTCACCCGGCGTGTAAGGGTCACAGAAGTTTCTGATTTCAACACAATTCTCGTTAAAGAAAACTACATGCAAAACTACGTCCAAATTATCAGTATTTGTAACCTGAAGGTATGTGTTTCTACCATTTTTTTGTGTCCACCACGATACCAGCTGAGAGCCGGTTTCGTTAGTAGGATTGTTAGTAACACCAAAAAAAGCATCTTGATGCATCCAGTCGAGACCTCCAACCAAATCTACACCATTGGGTATAGATTCTACCGTGCCGAGAAGACCGCCAGTGAAATTGGGATCAGGAGAGAAAGCTCCTGTTCCAAGCACTCTTGTCTCTAACCAGCCCGTAGTATCTGAAGTCGCAGGGCAGAACAAGCCATTCAGCCCTATTTGCCCCCTAGCTTGATCCTGAAAACCAAAGCCTAAAAGGACAAGCATTATTACAGTAACTAAAGTAAATTTTAACTTGCTTTTCATTTATTTATCCTCCTTTTCAAATTTTGTTACGCATTTAAAAATCATCATTTTATTCATTATCCCAATCACTAGCCGCCGTTGATGAAACTATCATCAAAAGTCCACCAGGAATCCATAGACCCGGTTCCGTTTCCGTTGTTTAGACCAATGAAACCTACGAACTCCATATCGAAGTCACATATTCCATCAGCGCCACCCACTTCAGGATCGAAACAAAGGAAGGTGTCGAACGGCATACCCAACCAGCCCGATGTATTAGTATCAAGCGTACTTACAGCACACAGGCGGTTATTCTCACCCTTGCTATTTGGCAGTGAGTTATCTATACCCTTATCTATGTTACCTACAGCGCAAGAAAATGTAGTCGGGCTGCAGGAAGTTGGATCCTCATTTCGTCAACTATGAAGATTTCATCTAAAAGCGAACCAAATTTAGTTAACACTGTTGGAGAAGCATAAACGAAATCATCGGAAATAGATGCATAGGTTATTCCAACTAGATCAGAGAGATCATTACCGTTGGCCTCGTTAAAGTTCACTATATTATACAATGCATCTTCGGCACTATTATCGGGGATATCATTGAAGCCAGCTGCATTAGTCCTGTACTCGTATCCATCAGCTTCGTCTATGATCCTGAACATCCCGATCAATGGACTACTAACACTTTCACCGCCATAGGAAATAACCATGAATCCGTATGTAGCCGGACCTATTTCTGTACACTTGGCAACGGACGGTATAAGCAGACTAGGTATCGCATTTGTCATCATATTCTCTACGTCGTAAACGTGAGTATCGTTAGGTGTGAGCATGTCATCAAAATTGCATTCTTCACACTCTATGACATCAGAACCAACATCCCATACCTGAACATGTATAGTGATCTTTTCATCCGAGGTGTTGGTAACCTGTATAAAGGAATCCCTACCTCTCGTATCCCAAAAAGCAACTAACCTATCCGATCCTGTGTCTGTCTGATCAATTACAGGTATTAACTGTTGTGTCGCCATTGCCTGCATGGGTAAAACTAAAAGAACAGCAAGCACTAATAAATATTTTATTTTGGATAAATTATCCTGTAGCATTGAACTTTTCCTCCTTGTTTTGGTATTGTTAATTAAATTTCCTTTAATCATGTACATCCTCCTTTCAATTTTAATAATGAAAAATTTATCCGGGATTTGCAAACTTTAGGCAATCTCCATTTCCTTCAATAAACAAATCTCCTCCCACAATAAACAAATCTACCGCAAAATGCTAAACTGTTCAGAATTACAACACAGTTTAAGAGAGTTGTCAAGCTCTTTTCTCTTGTAAAGACGAGAACCAAGCGGACTTATGACATCACATCCTTCCTCCTTTAAAATTAAAGCAATTACATCATAAATAGAAAACATTGTCAAGTGCTTTTAAATTGGAACCTGAAAATCCAATTCCGCCTCTAAGCAACATAACAAAACACCATTTAATGATTTTCACTCACGACCCATAACTTGCATTCCATATTCTATATTAAAATACCTTAGCCTGCCTTAATCAATATCTCAACCCTGTCCTACTCAAATCCCGCACGACTCAACATCTCGTTTTTATTCTAACACATTTTAACAACATATATTAGATTTAGTACAACTTACTCATAATAAACCGGTTGCATTTTCTCAGATCCGTAAACCTCTTTTACTTCAGCCCTAACCAGATTTTCTTCCTGACGTATGCGCGAATGAACTTTATGGTATCTAGTTTGTTCATCATATTCCATTGGTGAAACCCCGGCTCTTTGAAATCAATCATTACTCAAACAGACAAAAGCTCGTCCCTCTGACGCAGCCTCTCATGACGCTCCTTGCGAAACCCGAGACCTCTCCCTCAAGGGCGCCTCCTAGCTATGCTCCTAATTAAGGCCCCACGCTCTCTATTATCATTGTCAGCACAAAAATCGGCAACCGAACCATAAGCGGCCCCCTGAGTAGTAGTTGGCGAAGCCCCGCCTGCAGCACAGGAAAAAACAAATACCGAACGTAAGCCAATCATAGCTAAGCTCATAAGGACTGACTTATATTTTGTTTCCATTTTGCTACTCTTAAGCTGGCGGTGATTTTCTACAACCTTTTAAATCCTCTGGAATGATATTGTTTATTTCGTATTTGAGTCTAATGAGTTTGACGCTTCATAATAAATTGGATGAATATTTGATATATATATAATAGATAATATATAGATTTAAACTAAGTATTTTAGCGCACAAAACAATTCGCTTAAAAAATCTGTTACAATTATTAAGGGTCTGGGGAGTTAAACAAATATTTCAATTTCAGGACCATAAATGGAATCTCTATAATAAAGGGTTGAATCAGATTACTAACTTTTATTTGATTGCTCCCGTATATAGTGGAATAATTATAACAAATTATAAGGAGAAAAGATTTTGATAAGATCTTCAACCGCAGTAAAAAGAACCTTTGTAATAGGGGGCATACTTTTAGCCCTGTCCTATCTTATATTTTTCTCGCCTACTCTGGGCAATTTCGGGCGAACGGCACAAGCTCAAAATCTAAACATAACAAATATTGTTATGCAGTATGTTAATCGATATTATGTCAACAAATCCGCTATTGAACCAAAGAATATGTTGATCAAGGCATTAGGAAAACTCGAAAGGATTGTAGATGAAATACTAGTAGATTTCCCGGAAGGAGAAGAAGGCCAGAGTGTTGTAGTTCAGGTCGTAAATGAAAAACGAACCTTTGATTTGTCGGAAATACAGAATCTGGACGATGCAGCGAAAACACTTGACCAAATTTTTGTGTTCATAACTCCCAACCTGACTTCTAAAGACCTCGAGATAAATGAATTAGAGTATGCCGTGTTGGACGAGATGCTAAAAACTCTCGATGCACATTCCGGAATTATCACACCTCGGGTATATAAAGAATTTATGATTGAAACTGAAGGCAGTTTTGGGGGACTTGGAATTGTTATAGGAATAAGGGATGGAGAACTTACAGTTATTTCTCCAATTGAAGGTACACCCGCATATAAAGTTGGAATCAAACCCAATGACAAAATTGTCCAGATTGAAGATGAATCAACCATCAATATGTCTCTTATCGAAGCCGTAAGCAAATTAAGGGGCCGCAAGGGAACCCAAGTAGCTATTCATATTGGCAGAGACAGTTTTGCCCAACCTAAAGAATTTAAAATAACCCGAGATACAATAAAGATTGAAAGCGTTGAGGCGTTTGAGTTGGACGACGGAATCCGTTATGTAAGAATTAGGGATTTTCAAAAAAACACTTTAGACAGCATAGTAGAAAATCTTAAAAACGGCGGAGAAGATCCTAAAGGGATTATTCTAGACCTAAGAGGCAACCCAGGTGGTTTGTTAGATCAGGCAGAGAGGATTTCAGATCTCTTTTTGACTAATGGAGTAATTGTAACTACAAAAATAGGTAATTCCACAAAACATTACCATGCAAATGACAAGGATCATCAATATTCCGGCAATGTAGTTGTACTGGTAGACGCCGGTAGCGCAAGTGCGTCTGAGATTGTTGCAGGCGCGCTAAAGAATAATGGGCGTGCAGTTATAATAGGAGAAAGAACCTTCGGGAAAGGATCGGTACAACAGATATTTGATTTACACGACGGGTCGGCATTAAAGCTGACAATAGCTCAATATCTGACTCCAGGTGATATCTCTATCCAGGATGTCGGTGTAACGCCGGACATTATTCTACATCCGACGACCATCACAGAGGACTCAATAATATTTAACTCAAATTTAGAACCGCGATTAAATAAATTAAACGGGAAATCAGACAAGCCAATCCAAGAGAATCGCGAGATCCCGATGTACTCTATAACTTACCTTGAAGATGTAGAGATTAATGATGATGAAGAGGAACCCAAACCTGAAGAAGCTTTAACCAAAAAAGAAAAAAGAGAAAAGATTGAGAATGACTTTTACGTATCATTAGCCAGAGATGTTATTCTTTCATCAAAAGTTCCTTCCAGAGAAGAGGCCCTAGGTCAAATTCAAAAAGACATAAACAAAATTACTAAAGATCAAGACAATAGGATCGTGAATCAGTGGAAGAAATTAGGAGTGGACTGGTCTTACGGGAAAAAAACGTCTTCAAATCCATCAATAAATGTGAGGATAATTCCGCATATTCCAGAAGGCAGAGCAGGGGACGAAGTTGAAATCACCGTCGAAGTAGAGAACACCGGCCTTGAACCTTTGTATAGATTAAGTGCAACGACTAAATCTGAGAACTTAATTGAGAACGGAAAAGAACTTATATACGGGAAATTAAGTCCGGGTGAGAAAAAAGTCTGGAGCACAAAATTCGAATTACCTAAATGGGCACTAACAAGGGAAGATAAAGTATCGCTCAAATTCCAGGATGCACATAAATCTACAATCCCCAATTACGACTTTATTGTTAAGATCAATGCTCTTCCTAGACCTCTTTATGCCTATAACTATGAAATAGTTGATGACGGAAGGTATGGCTCAGTTGGAAACGGAAACGGGATCCCAGAGATAGGAGAAAAAATAGCACTACTTATAAGGGTAAAAAATATAGGCAATGGCTTATCTGAAAAAACTGTCTTAAGCTTAAAAAACCTTTCCGGTGACAAAATATTTTTAGAGAAAGGAAGATCCGAGCTTGAGAACCTTGCTCCAGAAGAAATAAGAGAGACAAACTTCACTTTTAATGTAAAGAAATCCGGGTCTCCAATTGACCTTGAGATTCAGATTATAGATGAGATATTTAGAGACGGAATAACAAGTAAAGTCATGATACCTAATAATATAAAAGTATCGGACTACAGAGAAAATAAGCACTATATTTTAGTAAAGGATCATAATACTCCAATTAGAGGGGGCGGATTTACAGGAGCTCCCATAATAGCACTCTCTCAAAAAGGAGGGAAACTCAGAGCAGTGGGACAAAATGAGGATTGGATTAAAGTAAATTTGGATGAGAACTTGCTTGGATGGATAAATAGTGACAAGGTTCTACCATCAGAAGATGAAGGCTCCGCTTTATCGGACAATCCACTATTTCAAGAAACTTTTGAAGCTCCGCCCATTATTAACATTCATGATCTTCCTGTATCAACAAAATCTAATGTTATAACTATTTATGGAGATATAAACGATCAGGACGGAATCGAGCTCGTCTCGGTCTTCTTAGGTGATGATAAAGTTGCCTTACTGCCTTCAACAAGAACTAATGTCCCGGTTTCTCTAGAATTAACGCTTGATGAAGAAATTAATCTTATAACTGTTATAGCTAAGGACTCTAAAGGCCTCCTATCTAAGCAAAGCTTTATAGTGAGAAAAGAGGGTTGAAAAGGAAGCGGGTTTGATTGTCAAATTTATTCTCAGCCGCGCACTAACAGGGATTTTTGTTGTCTTTGTGGTAGTAACCATAACTTTTTTCCTTCTACGAATGCTTCCCGGCGGTCCATTTGATGAGGAGAAAAAACTCCCGGATCAAATCCGTAAAAACATAGAGGTTAAATACAACTTAAATGAACCAGCCTGGAAACAGTATCTAATCTATTTAAAAGGCCTCTCTAGAGGAGATTTCGGACCTTCCTACAAATACGTTGACAGATCCGTTAACGACATAATAAAAGAAACGCTGCCTGTATCCGTTGAACTTGGGATTGTAGGACTCTTTGTTTCCATAGCTTTAGGCAGTCTTGTGGGAATAGTATCCGCGATAAAGCCTAGGGGGTTTTTTGATTTCTTTGCAGTATCTGCTGCGACAGCCCTTGTATCAGTCCCAAGTTTTGTAATAGGGGCTGTACTCATCTATTTTTTCTCTGTTAAATTAAGATGGTTCCCGGCCGCACTGTGGGGAAGTCCGAGCCATATAGTGCTTCCTGCGCTGACACTTGCCGCCGGCCCCGCGGCCTATCTGGCTCGTCTGATACGTGCAAGTATGCTAGAAACTTCAGAAGCGCCATTTATTAGAACAGCACGTGCAAAGGGGCTTAGCAATTTTATAGTAGTTACAAAACACATTCTGAGAAATGCCTTGATTCCGGTTGTTACTGTAATCGGGCCCATAACAGCTTTTCTAATTACGGGCTCATTTGTTGTAGAACACATTTTTGCTATCCCTGGAATAGGAAGATTTTTCGTGCTGGCAGTTTCAAACAGAGACTACCCTTTAGTAATGGGAATCACTATCGTATATACGATCATACTTGTACTAGCTAACCTGATTGTAGATATATTGTATGTATATCTGGATCCCAGAATCAAACTTGATAAAGGCGGGATCCAGTAAATGAAAAATATCAAGATTATTATAGAGTATGAAGGAACAAATTACTTTGGATGGCAGAGACAACCTGAAGGTCCTACAATACAAGAAGTAATAGAGAATGCCCTACAAAATATTACGGGAGAAAACATCTCTCTACTCGGATCGGGAAGAACTGACTCCGGCGTGCATGCCCTGGGACAAGTTGCCAATTTTAAGACTGAAAGCAATATAAAAGCTGCTGAATTTCAGATGGGTCTTAATTCTACTCTTCCTAAAGATATAACAATATTAGATGCCCGAGAGGTGGATCTAGATTTTCATGCACAGCATTCAGCAAAGAGCAAGATATATATCTATAAGATATTTAATAGTCCTCACCCTTCCGCACTTCTTAGAAAGAGGTCCTGGTATATACCCCAACCTCTTGAATTAGATCAAATGGAGAAACCTGCTGAATATCTCATAGGTGAACACGACTTTAAAGCATTTGCTCAATCCGGTACAGATTTAAAAACAACCGTCAGGACCGTTTTAAGGGCATATATAGAACAAAAAGATAATAATATTATCGAATTCAGTATAGAAGCCACAGGATTCCTTAAGAGAATGGTTAGACTCATAGTGGGAACAATGGTCCAAGTTGGTAAAGGGAGAATTACACCTTCGGACTTCTTAAAGATTCTTGATACTGGAGAGAAAACAAAGTTCATACATGCTGCCCCTCCGCACGGGCTTTACTTAAGAGAGGTAAAATATTGAAATTAGCTATAATATCTGACTCATATAGATAGCTATATATCTGAGGTGAACAATGAAATACATAAGATATGAAGAAAAAGATAAGATTGAAAAATATGGGGTACTTGAAGGAGAGCTAATCAGGGAAATAGAGTGGGATCTGTTTGGAGATTACATGCCAACAGATATAACTAATGATATTAATGACGTTAAAATTCTTCCACCATGCACGCCGACAAAAATAGTATGCGTAGGATTAAACTACAGGGATCACGCGGAGGAAATGAACAGCAAGGTCCCTGAAGATCCCAGAATTTTCATTAAACCCAACACGGCAATTATTGGACATGAAGATACTATTATATATCCCGATCATATGTCCTCCAGGGTTGACTATGAGGGCGAGTTAGCGGTTGTGATGGGAAGTAGGGCAAAGGGCGTTAATATAGATGAAGCGCTAGACTATGTTTTCGGATATACATGTCTAAATGACATTACCGCCAGAGATCTTACAGCAAAGGACTTGCAGTACACAAGAGGTAAAGGGTTTGATACATTTGCTCCATTTGGACCATTTATAGAAACTGACCTTGACGCCTCTAATTTACATATAGCGACATACTTAAACGGAGAAATAAAACAAAGCTCTAATACATCCATGCTGATCTTTAATGTTCCTAAATTAGTAAGCTTCATTTCAAATGTCATGACTCTTCTTCCAGGCGATATAATATCAACCGGGACTCCATCGGGAATTGGCCCAATGAGAAAGGGCGATACTATAGAAGTTCATATAGAAGGTATAGGCATACTTAGGAACTACATAGGATAATTTTGCTTATTATGAACATAATATTAGCATAAAGAGCTTCTATTTCATTTGTAGAATCGACCTTGCTTCATTAACAATATCCTGTGTATTCGCATTTCGAAGAGAAATCTAGAATTGAAGCTCTTTTTTCGATATAAGAAACGTCATCCCAAACAAAATCATTCCCGAGAGAAGGTATAAAAACCAAGGATGAAATAAGAAAGTAAAAAAATCGCAACGATTGATTTATTGCCGATTAAGTAGTTGATTCCAGTACTGTTCTCACTTTGATCGGCTGCTGGTCCAACGGGCAGCTCATGATCTTGGATCTTAACCGATTTGTTATTTTTCTTACCCATTATTATACTTCCAATTTTCAATTCAGATTTTTTAGAACTCCCCTTTTTATATCCATAAAGCAGCGAAATAATTAGGCATAATATTTTATGATTTTTTGAAAAGAGTTAAACTAGGATAACATTTGCAGAAGATTAGCTTAAAAAGAAAAAAGTGGCTGCTATTAATTCTTTATCACAGTTTTAAGATAAACACTTTCCCATCAGATACACTCTGGGTAAAATACGGAACACCTTAATTTAGAAAAGGAGATATAAATTGCCTAAAATACTGGTTCTTCCCGGAGACGGAATTGGAGTTGAAGTAACAAACGTAAGTCTTGATATTCTTAATATTATAGGAGAAAAACATAATATAGATTTTGAATTTGAAACTGAGTTATTCGGCGGATCTTCAATTGACGAACACGGCATCCCAATAACCAATGAAGTGATCGAGAAAGCCAAATCAGCCGACGCTGTTCTGATGGGAGCAGTAGGAGGTCCTAAATGGGAAAACCTAGCTCATGAGAATAAACCCGAAAGCGGTCTTCTTGCTTTAAGAAAAGAACTTGATGCATTTGCAAATTTAAGGCCGGCTATTGTATATCCTGCTCTTGCCGATGCCTCAACACTAAAGAGAGAAGTTGTTGAGGGTGTAGACATTATGGTAGTAAGAGAACTCACTGGAGGTATCTATTTTGGTCGTCCTCGGGGTATTGAGAAGCTTAAGGATGGTCAGGAAAAAGGATTTAACACTTTGAGCTATACAACTGAGGAGATTGAAAGGATCGCAAGGGTCGCTTTTGATATCGCGAGAAAAAGAAATAAGAAGCTAACCTCAATTGATAAAGCTAACGTGCTTGAAGTTATGCAGTTCTGGAGAACAACAGTTACACGAATTGGGGAAACCGAATATCCTGATGTGGAGTTAGAACACCTTTATGTAGATAATGCAGCTATGCAGTTAATAAGAAGACCTAAGAGCTTCGATGTAATGCTCGCCGGGAACATGTTCGGCGACATTATAAGTGATGAAGCCGCTCAGCTTACAGGATCTCTAGGAATGCTACCCTCGGCCAGTATAGGAGAAGGTGCAATATACGAACCCGTTCACGGAAGCGCTCCCGACATTGCCGGGCAAAATATGGCAAACCCCATTGCCATGATCCTAACATCCGCAATGATGCTAAAATACTCATTTGATCTGGACCAGCCTGCAAGAGTAATAGAAGAAGCAGTAGAAAGAGTCCTTGAGAAAGGTTTTAGAACTGCAGATATATATCATGAAGGAATGATAAAATTAGGATGTAAAGAGATGGGAGAGGAAATAGCCCGGGAAATTAAGAACTATAAGGAAACTCCCTTAGTATAAATCGTGAGTAAACAATCTAGTATTTCAGAGACTGTAAATAAGAACCTTTTTAGCAACCAAAATTTTAAAAATCTCTTAAGTAAAATAGACTCCGGAGAGAAAGTAATGTCTCTCTCCGGTCTGAGCGGTTCTTCCAAATTTTATCTAGTATCAGTAATCTTAAGTACTATTAAAAGACCTGTTCTCTTCATATCTCCTACAAAAAAGAAGGCGGAATCGGCATCAAAGAATCTATCATTCTTTCTTCCGGACCCCCCGCCTGTCCTATTAAAAAAGGAGCCCGGGTGGGGAGAAGCCCTCTTTTCATCAAAATCACTGTTATTAAAGGAAAGAATTAACTGGCTCTACTGTGCAATGAGTGGGCAGCCGGTAATTGCTGAAATAGGTGCTCTCTTTGAAAGAATTGTGCCTAGGAAATCCTTTGATAATTTTGTCATGGAAATTAATAAAGGGGACTTGCTATTAAGAGAAGAATTTATAATCCGTCTCAAGCAAACGGGCTATGCAGAAACAGACTTTGTACAAGGCCGGGGGGAGATTAGCACTAGGGGCTCTATTTTAGACATATTCTCACCTGGACAGAACAACCCAATAAGGCTTGAATTTATTGGAGATGAAGTGGGTTCAATTAGAATTTTCAATATAGAGGACCAAAAATCAATCGAGAAAATAGAAAACGCTGTAATTTTACCGGCAAGCGGAATCGTACTGGATCAAAAATCAATTGATAGAGCCACAAAATACCTAAGAATAAAAGCAGAAGAACATGGAGTAGCAACTCGAAACAAATTGCAAGTCATTCAGGAAATCGAAAAAGGAGAGAGGATACCAAACATCGAATGGCTTCTTCCTTCATTTTATCCAAAGTTAAGTTCGATTTTCGATTACTTGCCCGCTGATACATTAATAATAGAAGATGAACCCGAGGAGAACTCGAGCTCTGCGGAAGCCTTTGTAGAATCCTTGCCGGAAACAGATGCTATCTTAAAAAAACAACTTAAAATTGCACCCGACATTCAAGAGCTTTTTTTCACTGAGGATTATATTAAAAAGAAAGTTAAGGCATTCCAAAACATGCTCTTAAAAGACTTAGACGTATCTAATGATAAGAATAAAACCGTCAGGTTCAACGCAGAGCCGATATCAATCAAATGGGCCAATGATGGGGATTCTCCCATAGATACACTGTCAGAAAAAATAGAAGAATGTCAAAATGACGGATATTCCCTGCTTTTAGCATTTAAAACACAAAACGAACGCGACAAAATTCTAAATCTGCTAAAAGAGCGTGGTTACGAAAATATAGCTTCAAGTCTGGGAGATCTCGCTAAGGGCTTTAAATTTCAGGAAGCAAAGCTTGAGATACTAACCGAGGAAGAAATATTTGGGGAAAAGAAAAATAGGATTACTTACAAAAAGGGAAAGGATGTACCCTCGGCTTTTATTACCTCCTTTAGCGAACTTAAGCCGGGTGATTATATTGTGCATGTGGAGTTTGGCATTGGAATCTTTAGGAACCTTAAAAAGTTAAAAATAGGCGATACGGAAAGTGATTTTATACAATGTGAATATGCCGGTGGGGATAAAATATATGTACCCGTCGATAAACTTAAGCTAGTCCAGAGATATATAGGCGATGGTAAACCGCATAAGGTAGACAGACTTGGAAACCAAAGCTGGAACACAAGGGTTAAAAAAGTAAGGAAAGCTGTAGAGAATGTGGCTGGAGAGCTCCTTGAATTATATGCACGTAGAAAAACGGAAAAGGGGTTTAAGTATTCAAAAAGAGATGAGACATACCGGGGGTTTGAGTTAGAGTTCGGCTATGAAGAAACTCCTGATCAGGAAGCTGCTATTGAAGACGTTATGCAGGATATGGAATCCTCAAAACCAATGGACAGGTTAATCTGTGGAGATGTGGGTTTCGGTAAAACCGAAGTTGCTCTGAGAGCGGCATTTAAAGCTGCTATGGACGGAAAGCAGGTAGTCTTTCTAGTACCCACTACGCTCCTTGCGGACCAGCACTATAAAACTGCTCTTAACAGATTAAAGGAATATCCTATTATGATTGATGTCCTGTCCAGATTTAAAAGCGGCAAACAGGAAAAAGAGACAATTTTAAAACTAAAAGAGGGCAAAGTTGATATCATTATCGGAACTCATAAACTACTTAATGATAAAATCAAATTTAAGGATTTAGGACTGCTCATTATTGATGAAGAGCACAAATTTGGAGTATCTCAAAAAGAGAAGCTTAAAAAATTCAAACACGGAGTTGACGTACTCTCATTAAGCGCGACACCTATTCCCAGAACCCTCCAACTCTCTCTCGCTAAAATCAGGGATATTAGCCTAATTACAACTCCCCCAGAGGGCAGACAGTCAATAGACACACATATATATAAATCAAGCTCAAATATAATCACTGAAGCTGTCTCTAAGGAAATAAAGCGCGGCGGATCAGTGTTTTTTATCCATAATCGGATAAAGGATATTTACAGAGTGGCAAATCGCGTGCAAGAGCTTGTGCCTAATGCCAGGATCGAAGTTACTCACGGACGAATGAGAGAGAAACCGCTTGAGGAGAGCATTGGGAAATTTATTAAGGGTGACATAGATATACTGGTAACAACCGCAATTGTAGAATCAGGATTGGATATTCCGAGAGCAAACACGATAATAATAGATGATGCTCATACATTCGGGCTTGCGGATTTATATCAATTAAGGGGCAGAGTTGGCAGGTCTGAGCAAAAAGCATATGCATATTTTTTAATTCCCAGCACAAAACCCCTCACTGATGAAGCAAAAAGAAGACTCAAAGTAATATCAGAATTTAAAGAGCTTGGATCAGGATTTAAACTTGCTCTCTCGGATCTTGAAATAAGAGGTGCCGGGCATCTTTTTGGCAATGAACAATCGGGACATATAGCTGATGTAGGCCTTGAACTCTACTTGGATATGTTAGAAGGTGCAGTCAAAAGACTCCAGGGCGAGACTCAAGAAGAAGAGACCGAACCTGAGATATCTCTTAACTTACCGGCCTTCATCCCCGATGATTATATCTCTACTGACGCTGAGAGACTACTTATTTATAAGAGGTTATCTGCAATCGGCTCTAAAAAGGAAATCCTAAATTTAAGAGTAGAATTAACAGACCGGTTCGGCGACATACCTGAGCCTACATCAAACCTCATAGAGCTAATGGATTTAAAACTCTTAATGAAAGGGCTCTCTATTGAAAAAGCTGAGATTAGGGATAAAAGAACTGTTATAATATTCTCAGAAAATTCAAAGTTTCATACCAGCTTCCCTCCCAAGGGAAAAATGGAAGTACTTTATGAAAACAAAGACTCTATTAGCGAGACAAAAAATATATTGAAAGATCTTATCAAAATTGAGAAGGCAAAACAAAAACCTCACTGACACTTAGATTTGGAGAAAAGAATAGATGAGAATCTTAATCCTGATTTTAACAATTGGGTTCATTTTCAGCTGCAACAACTCTAATAATGAAACCAAAGAAGCACCGTCAGATATCTTAGCCCTAGTCGGCTCAGAAAGTATAACCAAAGACGACCTGAGGGATGAACTCAACAAACTTTCCTATAAACAAAGATCTATTTATAGCTCTTCTCCGGAAAAACTAAATAAATTTTTAGACACTCATATAAACGAAAAAGTTTTATATAACGAGGCTATAAAAAGAGGATTTGCAAATAGGGGTGATATTCAAGAAGAAATTGACCGTTATAAGAAACAGCTCATAATAAAAACCTTCGGCAAAGAAATTTTAGGTGAATTAGAATTAAATAATGACGATATTACGATGTACTATGATCAAAACAAGAAAGAGTTTGAACGTATACAAATAAGTAAAATCTTTATAAAAACTAATCCTGAAAATGGTATTTCTAGTGAATCCGCACTATCCAAGGCTGAGCTCGTCTCAAGTAAGGCAAATGCTGGTGAGAGTTTTGAAGAGCTCGCACTTGAGTACTCAGATGACCCGATTCGAAAAAAAAGGGCGGTAAGGTAGGATATATTAATCGGGGGAAGTTTCCCCAACAGATAGATAACCAAATATTTGAGCTTAAAGAAGGAGAAATCACAAAACCGTTTGAAGTTCAGGGCGGGTACCTTATAATT
>PVMK01127041.1_pt1 | contig 15136 bp, 11 predicted proteins | sample 1853481 | NCBI WGS metagenome assembly PVMK01 (sample SAMN08533507, study PRJNA380276) | Marine sediment metagenome, whole genome shotgun sequencing project.
CCATTGGCATCCATCTTTTTAAAACGTCTTTCCGCTTTAGCTGAGTGCTCTTCAAGACTAATTACCCCATCAGCATTAGTATCCATTTTCTCAAACATTTTACCTTTATGGTGACCACATCCTTTACCTCCCTCAGCGAAAGAGGATGTTATGCTCCCAAAAAAGATTGCGACTAACGCTGTGATAGTAAAAACTGTGGCGAAAGTATTTTGCAATAATATTTTTTTCATAGTAGATCTCCTAAAAATTAATATTCTATTACATCGTACTTAGATTGTTAAATGTCATTGAACGTCCGCTTTTGGCACAAAATAGACGTTCACACAAAATCCACGGGCGGCGGAAACCGAACTGGGGCCCATTAATATCCTATCAATCATAATTTTATCTACTAAATCGCTGCTCCAATTTCCTTAAGATACCCCCAATAATACCCCCTTAATGATTGGCTGTTATAGGACTGTATTGGAAGATAAATGCACTAATCTGTTTTTTGATAAAGCAGGCGTTGCTAAATGTCTGCTTTCGAACCAAAGCAGACATTCAGGTAACAACAAAAATACTTCTCGGAACAGAGCCTGTGTAAGTGATTGCTAATCAGTAGGTCAGAAGTTAGACCCTCTCAACAGCACCATTATATAAAGGAGTTACAGGCTTAGGCTTGTAACTCCTTTATTCTTTCCTGGCTTAATGTAGGGGCTATGTAGGATTTTTCGATCAATGCCAGCCTTACTTCCTACATACGAATTGACTGAATAACGCGGTCGCATATCTTCCTTAGAAAAAACTCTTGGTCCTCTCGGTACGACACTGAAACAGTGAAGGAACGCTCTGCATTTAGTACACGTACCAATCGCACACGAAATGGTGGTTCACCCTCCCGAATTGCCGATTGGCGATATTCAGTTACGAAAGCAACGATCCCATTGATAGATTGCTTCTTTGTGCCCATCCATGACAGTATGCGCGCTCCGAGCTGCTGCATGGAAGATTGCCTGTGGTAAGTGATTAATGAAACTAGGGAAGAATAATTGCTGACTTCTAGATTGCCAAGATGGAATATATTCGTTTGGCAATTGGTCACGCCAAGTATGAGCAAGCGGTTATTCAAAGATTTTTTCTAGAAATATTTTTCGCTAATATTACAGAAAGGAAAGAGGAGAGGTATTACATTGATAAGGGAGTGGGATTGTTTCAGACTAGGTGTACCCCTAATATGACTTTGTCATGGGACACTAGTGGGACACTAGTGGGACACTCAGAGGCAGATAACCACAATAAATGGCAATACACTACAATAAACAGAGCAGATTAAATCGTTGATTGAATTGTTCTAGTTTGTTGCTACGTGTTGTAGGTTGTTGATTACAGGGGACTCATTATCCTTTGGCCGTTGGTTCGATCCTCTCACGACCCACCAGAAAAACAAAGACTTAGGTTTAGCCACCTAGGTCTTTGTTATTATGGGCTAGCTCTGGGCTAGCACTAGTGATTAATCTGCATCCACCAAAACATCAGCAAATTGGCCATATCATTCGCCCTTCCCTATCAACTTGATTTACGTAGAGCGGTCAGTCGATGTTGTCCATTACACAAGTCAAGGGTTAAGCATTAATGCACAATCGTCCCTGTTTTATCCGTAACATCCGTAACAACGTTACAATCCAGTGTTGGTGCTGGTTTGCGTGTTACCTTTCTGTTACCTACTACTTCTTTATCCGTAATTATCCGTCACATCAAATACCGCACCGCTATTGCTTCAAACAAAATATTACGTTGTGACGTATCGTGAACTACTAGCTACAAAAAGCTAGCTAGAGAAATTACGGAAGCGCTAGTGACAAAATGTTTTGAAGAACTGGAATTACACAAAAAGTAAGCCCTCGGTTTAACATGGAAATAGTCTGGACTGTTTTCTCAATACTAATGCTTTACACTGGGAGAAATAATTTTGTATAGTCCGATATGAAGTTCATCAATTGATTGCTTAGAAATCAATCACGAAGACTCGCAATCGTTTGTTAAGGAGCTACAATGATCAAAAAACCCGCTGACATTACCCGTCCGGCGGATCTGCAGGGACATGATCAGGGTACAGGACCAGTTCGCAGCCAGTATCCCGTATACAAAGATTTTTTGCCGCCTTGCAATAACGCCTGTCCCGCCGGTGAAAATATTCAGGCATGGCTCGCTCTGGTACAGGCAGGGACAGTATCATCAGGCATGGCAGATTCTGATGCAGGACAATCCGATGCCGTCTGTGCATGGCCGGGTCTGTTACCACCCCTGCGAACCCCAATGCAACAGGGAGCAACTGGATGGCGCTGTCAGCATCCATGCCGTCGAGAGATTTCTCGGTGACATGGCTTTGTCCGAGAACTGGCGAATTCAACCCGACGCACCAACCAGCGGCAAACGTGTGCTGGTTATCGGCGCAGGTCCTAGCGGTTTATCTGCTGCCTATCACTTAACGCGCCTAGGACACAAAGTCGTTATCCATGAAGCAGGCCAGGTCGCTGGTGGCATGATGCGCTTCGGCATTCCGGCCTACCGTCTACCGAGAGAGGAACTGGAAGGGGAAATCAAACGCATCGAAGCGCTGGGGGTTGAAATTATCCTGAATCGTAAAGTTAAGAATCTGCTTGCCGACAAGACAGATGGACGCTTCGACGCGGTCTTCGTCGCAGTTGGCGCTCACTTGAGCAAACGTGTCGATATCCCTGCGCGAGATGCTTCGAAAATGCTCGGTGCCGTGGCTTTTCTGCGACAGGTTGCTACAGGGACGGCTCCAAAACTGGGCCGCCGTGTTGCCATTTATGGCGGCGGCAACACCGCGATGGACGCTGCCCGTACCGCGAAACGCTTGGGCGCTGAAGAAGCCTTGATCATCTATAGGCGCGATCGCAAGCACATGCCCGCTCATACTTTTGAAGCCGATGAAGCGATCGAAGAAGGCGTTAAAATCAACTGGCTGCGCACCATCAAAGAGATCGATAAAAACTCCCTAAAAGTCGAAGAGATGGAGTTAGACAAGAACGGCAAACCACAACCCACCGGTCGCTATGAAGCCTTGGAAGCAGACACTCTGATTCTAGCGATAGGACAGGATACCGACACCGGTTTTTTGCGCGAAATACCAGCTGTCGAATTCAAGTCGGACGGCACCATCATCGTCGATACAGGTATGCAGACCGGAGCAGCTGGTATTTTCGCAGGCGGCGACATGGTGCCTAGCGAACGCACTGTTACAATCGCGGTCGGCCATGGCAAAAAGGCCGCTCGTCACATTGACGCCTGGCTAAAAGGCGAACGTTACAACCCTGCCCCCAAGCACGACATAGTCCACTACGAACAGCTTCATAACTGGTATGACACCGACGCCGATCAAAAAGTCCCAAAGCAACTGACACGACGACAACGCACGGAAAACTTTACCGAAATTGTTTCCGGTTTGAATTCGTGCGACGCCACGTTTGAGGCTCAACGCTGTTTCTCATGCGGAAACTGCTTCGAATGTGACGGGTGTTACAGCGTCTGTCCCGAACAGGCAATCATCAAACTAGGGCCCGGCAACCGCTATCGTTACGATTACGATTTATGCACAGGCTGCGCCGTGTGTTATGAACAATGTCCCTGTTATGCCATAGAAATGGAACCGGAAAGGAAACTTAAATTATGACTGACTATCAATTTGTCACCATTGACGGCAACGAAGCAGTCGCCTATGTAGCTTACCGAATCAACGAAGTATGCGCCATTTACCCAATTACACCGGCGTCGACAATGGCGGAATGGGCGGATAAATGGAGCACCGAAGGCAAAACCAATATCTGGGACAATATTCCGTTGGTGGTCGAAATGCAAAGCGAAGGTGGCGCCGCTGGCGCTGTACACGGCGCCCTGCAGACCGGCGCGTTGGCCACCACCTTTACCGCATCGCAAGGATTGTTATTGATGATACCGAATATGTACAAAATTGCCGGTGAACTCAATTCGACGGTATTCCATGTCGCCGCCCGCTCACTGGCAGCGCAGGGGCTGTCGATATTCGGCGACCATGCCGACGTAATGGCTGTACGTGATACTGGCTTTGCCTTGTTAGCTTCTAGCTCAGTTCAGGAAGCTCATGACATGTCTCTAATCGCTCAGGCCGCCACGCTGGAATCACGCGTGCCGTTTCTGCATTTTTTCGATGGCTTCCGCACATCCCATGAAATCAACAAAATAGAACTGTTATCCGATGTGCAAATCAGAACGATGATCGACGACGACAGAGTCCGGGCTCACCGCGCCCGCGCCCTAAATCCTGACCACCCGTCCATCCGTGGCACGGCGCAGAATCCCGACGTATATTTTCAGGCTCGAGAAACTGTGAATCCGTTTTACGCTCAAACGCCGGCTATTGTGCAGAAAACAATGAACCGTTTTGCCAAATTAACTGGGCGAGAATATCGATTATTCGAATACTGTGGAGCCGAGGACGCCGATCGAGTCATCGTGATAATGGGTTCGGGTGCTGAGACCGTGAAACAAACGGTCAGTGCTCTGATCCTACTGGGGGAAAAAATCGGGGTTATTCATGTCCGTCTCTATCTGCCTTTCGACGAAGAAGCTTTTGTCAAGGCGCTACCCGCAAGCGTCCGCGCCATAGCCGTACTGGATCGTTGTAAAGCACCTGGCTCGACGGGAGAACCGCTTTTTCATGATGTCGTCATGACTTTGTCCACCGCCTACAGCGCTGGTAAGCGAGTAACATTGCCGAAAACGATAGGCGGGCGCTACGGCTTATCCTCCAAGGAGTTCACTCCGGCGATGGTCAAAGGCATTTTCGACGAGCTAGTCAAAAAGCAGCCAAAACACCGCTTCACTATTGGTATTCATGACGACGTTTCGAGCACTAGCCTGGACTACGATCCCTGTTTCAATATCGAACCGGACAACATTATTTCTGCGCTGTTCTACGGTCTTGGCGCGGACGGAACAGTTGGCGCTAACAAAAATACGATCAAAATCATCGGCGAATTGCCAGAATTTTACGCCCAGGGTTATTTTGTTTACGACTCGAAAAAATCAGGATCACAAACTGTGTCGCATTTGCGTTTCGGTCCCGAACCGATTCATGCGCCCTATCTGGTGCAAACCGCTCAGTTTATCGGCTGCCATCAATTCAACTTCCTGTTCAAGACTGATGTCTTGGCGCCGGCTGCGCCAAAATCGGTTTTCCTGTTGAACAGCCCTTACAGCGCCGACGATGTCTGGAATCAACTACCTCGTCATGTTCAGGAGCAGATCATCTGCAAACACCTGTCGTTCTATGTAATCGACGCCTCTGCAGTGGCTCGCGATACCGATATGGGTAGCCGCGTCAATACAATCCTGCAGACTTGTTTTTTCGCACTCTCGGACGTGCTACCGAAAGACCTAGCCATTGATAAAATTAAGGAAGCAATCAAAGAAACCTATGGTAGGAAAGATGATGAAATCGTTCGGAAGAATTTTGCTGCCGTTGACTTGGCCCTGGAACACCTGCATCAGGTCGAGGTACCGCCACAAGCGCTCGGAACGTTGCCAATGCCCTCCATCGTACCGGAGGAAGCGCCGGTCTTTGTGCGAGAAGTTACGGCGAAAATGATGGCCGGCCTGGGCGACAACCTTCCGGTCAGTCTGTTGCCACCAGACGGCACCTACCCGTCCGGCACCACTGCCTGGGAAAAACGCAACGTATCCCAATTCGTGCCAGAATGGAAACCGGAACTATGTATTCAGTGCGGCAATTGCAGCTTCGTCTGTCCACATTCGGTGATCCGCGCGAAGTTTTATCATCAAAGCCGGCTTGATACAGCCCCGGCAGAATTCAAATCGGCCCCAATCAACGCGCGCGGCTTTCCCGAAACCCGCTACACTTTACAAATCTATCTTGAGGACTGCACCGGCTGTAAGCTGTGCGTTAACGTTTGTCCCGCGCTCAGCTTGAAGAAAAGCGGTGTCAAGGCCATCAACATGAAGCCCAAGGCCCCGTTGATAGAACAGGAAAAGGAAAACATCCACTTCTTCGAAACCTTGCCGCTCAATGACCGGGCGCGGGTGGATTTCTCCTCAGTGCGTGGCGCTCAATTTCTTGAACCATTATTCGAGTTTTCCGGCGCTTGCGCTGGCTGCGGTGAAACCCCTTATATCAAGCTGGTTTCACAATTATTTGGCGATCGTCTGATCGTTGCCAACGCAACCGGCTGTTCCTCGATTTACGGTGGCAACCTGCCAACCACACCGTGGACAAAAAACCATGAAAACCGGGGGCCCGGCCTGGTCCAATTCGCTGTTCGAGGACAATGCTGAATTCGGTCTCGGTTTCAGGCTTACCGCAGACAAGCACCGAGCGCTGGCGATACAGTTGACAAGGACATTCAAGGCACCATTGGGTGATGAATTCATTGATGAAATACTCACCGCACCGCAGCAAACTGAATCGCAAATCCGCAAACAACGTGAGCGGGTGGCCGAATTGAAAGCGCGGCTGTTGCAAACCGATTCCGAACCAGCCCGTGATTTGCTATCTGTGATTGATCATTTAGTCCGGCGCAGCATCTGGATTATCGGTGGTGACGGATGGGCCTACGACATCGGTTCCGGCGGGCTTGACCATATTCTAGCCAGCGGCCGCGATGTCAATGTATTGGTTATGGATACTGAAGCCTATTCCAATACCGGCGGGCAGATGTCCAAGGCAACGCCGCTTGGAGCAGTGGCTAAGTTCGCGACGGGCGGCAAACGAACCGCAAAAAAGGATATCGCGCTGCAAGCAATATCGTACGGCAATGTTTACGTGGCTCGGATTGCTATGGGCGCCAATCCGCAGCAGACATTGCTGGCGATGCGCGAGGCCGAAGTGTATCCGGGTCCATCGCTAATTCTAGCTTATAGCCATTGCATCGCCCACGGCATACCTATGCAGAACGGTATGAAACAGCAGGATTTAGCCACAGCCAGCGGCTATTGGCCGCTGGTACGCTATAACCCGATGCTGCGTCAATCCGATAAGAATCCTTTCGTTCTGGATTCTCCCCGCCCACGCATTGCGTTTAAAGACTACGCTTATAATGAACTGCGCTACAAAATACTGCAACGTACCAATCCGGCAGAGGCAGAACACCTGCTGAAGTTAGCCCAGCAGGCGGTGAATCAAAAGTGGGAACTATATGAACAAATGGCGATGCGGCCGGGCAGCCATTTTCACCCCGACGCCGCAGTCACCAACTAGAGGAAACACATATGGATTTATCAACTCGCTACTTAGGCCTGAGTTTAAAGCATCCTATCATCGCTTCTTCGTCGCCACTCTCAGAAACACTAGATGGTATCAAGATATTGGAGGATTCGGGCGCTGCGGCAATCGTCATGTTCTCGCTGTTCGAAGAACAGATCCGGCACGAAAACGACACATTCGACTTTTTAATGGATTCTGGTACGGAGAGCTTTGCAGAATCACTGAACTATTTTCCTTCTGTCGATCGTTCTCCGAAAGGGCCGGACCATTATCTCAATCTGCTCAGAAAGGCCGTTGAGACGACCAACGTACCGATCATCGGCAGTCTTAACGGTATCAGCAGAGAAGGTTGGATCGAGTACGCCAAACAGATTCAGGACGCCGGCGCACATGCCCTAGAGCTGAATATCTATTTTATTCCAACCAATCTCGATATGTTGCCGCTCGAGGTCGAACAACGTTACTTCGATATCCTGTCCGCAGTCAAACAATCGGTATCTATTCCGGTGGCGATTAAACTGAGCCCTTTCTTCAGCGCGATCGGTAACATGGCTAAACGGTTGGCGGAAGCCGGCGCGGATGGTCTGGTCATGTTCAATCGCTTTTATCAACCGGATATCGATTTGGAGCGATTGCAGGTCGATCCACGCGCCAGCTTGAGTACGCCGGATGAAATTAGACTGCCACTACTGTGGATTGCAGTTCTGCACGGCCGCATCAACGCCTCGCTGGCTGCCAGCCGAGGCGTGCATTCATCTACCGAAATTGTCAAATATCTGCTGGCTGGTGCCGATGTCGTAACAGTCACTTCTGCTCTGATGAAAAATGGACCGCAATATTTGAAGGTTCTGATCGACGGGCTGGAGCAATGGCTTACGGCGCGCGACTACCACTCCATTGATGAAGTCAGGGGCGTCATGAGTCGGCTCAACGCCGCCAACCCCGGAGATTTTGAGCGGGTTAACTACATCAAAATTTTGGAAAGTTTCGAATATCCTTTAGCCTGACAATAGCAATTATACCTTGCGGATTATTGTCTTATCGTTCCGCAATCCCCGTGGCAACACATTCATGGATGCCCCATGCCCAGACGCAGGAACAAACGAAGACAAGCCAAAGCCATTCCAAACCCGAATTATATTTCGAGTGGCCATGTTTAGGGAATTCTAAGCTCAAACTGCCGGAAATTCTCTCCAGTTTATTGGGCAATGATTTTCTAATTCAGAGTTGATTGATTTTCATGGGGCGTGGGTTAGATTCCCGCCGCCCGTGGATTTTGTGTGAACGTCTGTTTTGTGCCAAAAGCGGACGTTCAATGACATTTAACAATCTAAGTACGATGTAATAGAATATTAATTTTTAGGAGATCTACTATGAAAAAAATATTATTGCAAAATACTTTCGCCACAGTTTTTACTATCACAGCGTTAGTCGCAATCTTTTTTGGGAGCATAACATCCTCTTTCGCTGAGGGAGGTAAAGGATGTGGTCACCATAAAGGTAAAATGTTTGAGAAAATGGATACTAATGCTGATGGGGTAATTAGTCTTGAAGAGCACTCAGCTAAAGCGGAAAGACGTTTTAAAAAGATGGATGCCAATGGCGATGGAAAAGTAACGAGGGAAGAGGCCAAAAGCCATCACGCTGCTATGAGAGAGAAATATAAAAAATATCACGAAGAAAACAAAGCCACAGATTAGAAATAATGGCTATGGTGGATGTCTGCTTTGTGCCAAAAGCGGACGGTCGTGTCCATAGCAATCCAATAGCATCCAATCAAAGCCAATGAATTTGTTGGTAAATTTGCTGGTATATTGAAAATAGAAAAAACCTAGATCAGCCTGTGGTAAGGGTTACGAGCTACTATTCGATTCCCGCCACCACCAATTTAGTGTATTGTGCAGTAGAAGTCCATTAAGCCCTTATGAATAAACGCATGTAGGTTTTTCTTGTTTATTACCGTCCATCGATCCATTCACCTGATGCAAAGAGAATTTTCTAACGAATCTTTGTGGGGAGATACTCATTTGCATTAGAATTTGTCATTGGATGATTGATCGTAGCATGGACATTGTTACTAATATTTGATAGTTTTTTACAGGAAGAATAAAGATGAAAAATCTTTTTATTTTCGGATTTATAGTTGGTGTTATGAGTTTATCTTTTACATCTTACGCAAAAGATTTTAAAACGAAGGATATTAAGGGTTTTGGGGGTGTCATAGCAAAAGAATACAAAAACTCCAAAGAATGGTGGGCGCCTGAAGAAAGACCTCCAGAGGGATCGCCTAATGTCATTATATTTTTGCTTGATGATGTAGGGTTTGCACAAGTAGGTAGTTTTGGAGGTTTAATCAAAACTCCAAGAATAGATGAACTCGCTAACAACGGTCTTCGATTTAATAACTTTCACACAACCGCTTTATGTTCACCATCACGTGCTTCATTAATGGCGGGAAGGAATCCTCACTCGCTTGGTTTAGGCAGTCATGCGCTCACAGCAATGGGCTTTCCGGGTTACAACGCCATCATGCCTGAGTCGGCAAAATCGGTTGCGAATTATCTTTCAGAAGTTGGGTATGTGAATTATGCGTTAGGTAAGTGGGATCACACGCCGCTTTATGAAGTTTCACAAGTTGGGCCGTTTGATCGATGGCCAAGTGGTGAAGGCTTTCAACATGCCTACACGTTTATGGCCGCAGATGTGCATCAATTTGTTCCAGTCATGTGGAATGACCACACTCCAGAACCGTATCGAAAATCTGTTCACCTAGATCAAGACTTAGCCGATCGTGCCATTGAATGGATAACAGGTCACAAATCAATTAAACCTGACCTGCCCTTTATGATGCTATGGGCTTCGGGATCGATGCACTCACCCCACCATGCACCAGATAGTTATCTAGATAAGTACAAAGGCAAGTTTGATACGGGTTGGGATGAAGCGCGTGAAATGATTCTAAAGAACCAAAAAAGGCTGGGCATAATTCCCGCAAACACCAAGCTTACTGAGCGCATTGAACAAATTCCTGCTTGGAATTCATTGTCCAATGAAGAGAAAAGTCTTTATGCCAGGCAAATGGAAGTGTTTGCAGCACAAATGGAGTGGGTTGATTTTCAAATAGGTCGTGTTGTGGATGAATTAGAGCGCATTGGTGAGTTAGACAACACTATGATATTCGTCACTGCAGATAACGGTGCGAGTGGTGAAGGTGGACTGGCAGGCACTTTTAATGAAACTTATGTTTTAAATGGCTTACAGACGCCACTTGAGGCAAACCTTAAACACCAAAAAGATTGGGGACGCGAGAACACCTACCCACATTATCACGCAGGCTGGGCCATGGCTGGCAATACACCGTTCCGCTATTTCAAGCAAAGCGAACATCGCGGTGGTCAGCACGATCACATGGTAGTGCACTGGCCGAATGGTATAAAAGCTAAAGGAGAAATTCGCAGTCAGTACCATCACATTTCCGATGTGGCACCGACAATTATGGAGGCGGTCGGCATCACGGTGCCTGATGAATACAACGGTGTTAAACAACAACCGATGGATGGAACATCGATGCTATATGCTTTCAATCAGGCAGATGCGCCTAACCAGAAAAAACGCCAGTATTACGAGATGTTTGGCAATCGTGCAATCTGGGTAGATGGCTGGAAAGCAGTTACATTACATGCCAAGCGTATGCCATGGGATGTAAATGTTGTCTTGCCATTTGATCAGGATAAATGGGAGTTGTATCACGTCGCTAAAGATTTCTCTGAGAGCACCAATCTCGCTGAAGCGAATCCAGAGAAATTGCAGGAGCTAGTCAGGATATTTGACGAGGAAGCCTGGAAGTACAACGTCTATCCACTCTATGATGATATGATCAAGCGCATCGGCGCACAGCAAGACCGCCTCTTTGGTGATCGAAAAGAATTTGTCTATTTCTCTCCTGGCGCAATTCGCATTGCCGAAAAATCATCAGCACCAGTCAAAAACCGCGCACATACGATTGAGACGCAACTCAACCTCAAGGGTGATGAGGAAGGTGTTATTGTTGCGGTTGGTGGCATGACGGGCGGCTACACCATGTTTATCCAGGACCAACGCCTTTACTACGACTACAATTACCTTGACGGCGTACACTACATCCTCAAGTCACCAAGGTTGCCCAAAGGTAAAGCCGATCTGAAATTTAACTTCATTCGTACGCAGAATTTTGGCGGTAAAGGTGAACTTTTTGTTAATGGTAAGAAAGTTGACGAAGTCGAAATGCCTCTGATGCATATCAGCACCTATTCGTTGGCTGAAACGTTTGATGTGGGGCGTGATACGGGTACTCAGGTTTCTAAAAAGTACACCGGCATTTTCAAATTTAATGGAGAACTCGACAGAGTCATTTTCAGGGTTTCGGATGAAAATAGTGTGCTACCACGAAAATTACCAACAAACTATTACTAACGGTTCGTGTGATGTCTAAAGGTAAGGGCTCACACTCCGTGAGCCCTTACTAAAATCTGGTACACGCCAAAATTTTAATTAGATAGAGTCGTAATAAGATCGACTGACTAAATCTAGTAAATTTATTTTTACGAACTAACCTGCTAGAGAAACAGTGTCGTCTATAGCAGTCCAATAGCATCCAATCAAAGCCAATGAATTAGATGGTATATTTGTTGGTATCTTGAAAATGAATAAAACATAGATCAGCCTGTGGTAAGGGTTACAGGCTACAGTTCGATTCCCGCCGCCTTTGGAAAAAGAAGCATGTCTGCTTTATGCCAAAAGCGGCTATTCGCTCAAATGCAGCAATGCAGGTATTAAGGTCAGTAGGTTTCTTGTTTTTGCGGTATATGTAGGGGATGTAAACGCTAATGCCCCGGTGGGGGTGTGCCTATTATTACTAGGGAAGAACACCCTTAAGGTGTAATATTGTAAGACTCATCTAGTGATCACATTCTCTTGAACTTTAAGTCTATACGTACCTTCATCCTTTAATCGGGGAAATTTCTATGGTTGCGGCAAAAAAAGCAAGTAAGGCACAAAAGAAGGCTAAAGTAGCTGCCAAAAAGAAGGTTGCCGCATCCGCCAAAAAAAAGGTTGCAGCGTCTAAGAAGCCCTCAACAGAATATTTTGGATTTCTTACACGACACCCACCAAGTACAGGAACGAATGATAAATCGAGAAATAGGGGCGCAGATCGTACACGAAGTACCGGTTCAAATAGCAGAGGAAGATAACTGACTCTAAGTGAGTTTAACGATGAAACTTAAGGAATACCAAGATGATTATTGCGAGTTAGCTCAGCGGCTAGTAAAATCGCGTACCAGCTTACGTTGTTAGGCTTATAACGGACCCGGACAAGAAACTAGACAAAAATATTAAGCTGCAATTCCATGCCGCGGTAGTACGTCATTCAGTAAGGCAAAGCGGTGAGCTTGCAGTGCGTCGTGAAAATATTTCCAGTTACACTTCAAGAATGTATCATTCCACTTAAATTCTTCATCTAAATACTCCACCTCTAGGTTGTTCAATATCACCCTTGCGTCTTGGAATCAGGTGGTTGCAGGGTGAGTGGGGTATTGACTGAGTTTTGTTATGATTGGGACAATTAACTTGTCAGTATTTACCAATGCGGTATAAAGACCCTAAGCGAACTTTAAGTTTGAACGGATTTTAAAAAAATGCTTCACTTGCAGGTTTTTACTGACGGTAGTGTTAACACTAAGTTAAAGGTTGGGTATGGCGCTTACTTCGTGGTATCTGGCCTGAACGTGTCTATAGACTCGCTTAAAGATACGGTGAAAGTGAAGCGTTTTGTGCAAACCAGCTCGACTAAATTGGAATTGCAAACTTTGTTGTGGGCACTGGGTGAAACGGTCGCTTTGGCTAACAGAAGCGATATGGTTTTGACGGTTTATACAGATTCTCAAAATATTATTAGTCTGCCGGGGAGGCGTGACCGTCTTGAGCAAAGCAATTATTTCTCTAGTAAAAACAAACGACTGAATAATTATGAGCTATACCAGGAATTTTACCGATTGACCTCTAGGTTAAATTGCGGGTTTGTTAAGGTAGTAGGCCATCAGGCATCTAGCAAGAAAGATAAGATTGATAGACTATTTGGTTTGGTTGATCAGGCATCTAGGCGTGCGTTACGAGAAGATTTTTGCGTACGGCGTGGGGGGCGTTAATGTGAGTGGTAATGTACTAAATATAGAGAAAACTCTACTCTGCACAATAGAAACGTGTTAAATTAGATCGGTTACGTTTATTTCTTTCATTCATCTTCCATTCGCCTGCTTCAGCATGTCCTTTTAGTACCTGAATGTCTGGCCAATGTAACCTTCTTGGAGTTTTATGTCTTTCTCATCTCTTGGCTTGTCCGATGAAATTATTCGGGCTGTCACTGAACGTGGTTACACCGTTCCTACTCCTATTCAGTTGCAATCAATTCCTGCCGTACTATCTGGTGGAGATCTGCTAGCCGGTGCACAAACCGGTACTGGTAAGACTGCAGGCTTTACTTTGCCAATTCTGCATCAACTTTCGGACAAGGGTATCAAGGGTCCTTCCAGCGGACGGCCGCCAATACGCGCACTGATTCTTGTTCCCACCCGTGAACTTGCGGCACAAGTAGAGGAGAGCGTTCGTGATTACAGCAAATATCTGAAGCTAAATTCGATGGTAATGATCGGTGGAATCAATATTAAGCAGCAAATTGTTCGCCTGAGAAGTCGTGTTGATATTCTAGTCGCAACACCAGGGACGTCTGCTGGATCATGTGCAACAAAAAAACCTCGACTTGTCTCATATTCAAATTCTTGTGCTGGACGAAGCCGATCGCATGCTTGACATGGGATTTATTCGTGATATCAAGAAAATACTCACGTTGCTGCCTAGGCAGCGTCAGAATCTGCTGTTCTCTGCCACTTTTTCCGACGAGATTCAGTTGTTAGCAGACGATCTACTCAATAAGCCAGTTATGATTGAGGTAGCACAGCGCAATGCTACTGCTGACAAGGGTGACGCACGTGGTGCATCCGGTGGATCGTGAGCGCAAACGTAATTTGCTTGCCCATCTCATAAAGCAGTACCGTTGGCAACAGGTGCTCGTGTTTACTCGTACCAAGCACGGCGCTAATAAGTTGGCCGAGTATCTGGTCGTAAATAATATTCCATCACTCGCTATACATGGAAATAAGAGCCAATCAGCGCGTACCCGGGCGCTGGCTGAATTCAAGACAGGTGGCCTGCAAGTTCTGGTTGCGACAGATATTGCTGCACGTGGAATCGACATCAACGAGCTGCCGCATGTAGTCAACTTTGATCTTCCCAGTGTGGCAGGGGATTATGTTCACCGCATTGGTCGTACCGGACGCGCTGGAGCAGAAGGCGATGCCGTGTCACTGGTGTGTGTGGATGAGCGCAAGCTACTGATGGACATCGAGAGGCTTATTAAGTGCGATTTACCTAGTAGGATTATCGCCGGGTTCGAGCCTGATTCGCGGATTCAGGCCGAGCCAATAACAAATGGGCGCAGTAGCGCGCCACGTGGTGTAACATCCAAACAAAGAAAGTCGAAAGGGCTAAGGATTGTTAAATCAGCGCCTAAAAGTCCAGCCGGGTCTAAGTGGGCCGCCGCTAATTATAAACAGTCTAGGCATAAGTTTGTAGCGGTGAGCTAATTGAAAGTTCTTGGCAGTACTCTACAACACACCATCTACCCTAAAATTTTTAGTAATAAACAGACGATCGTATTTAGCTTCCAATACAATCCAATAACAGCCAATCATTCAGGGGGTATTTTTGGGGGTACGTCAAAGAAATCGGGCCAGCTATTTGTTAGTTTATATTATGATTGATAAGGGATTAGTAGAG
>PVMK01125909.1_pt1 | contig 15131 bp, 13 predicted proteins | sample 1853481 | NCBI WGS metagenome assembly PVMK01 (sample SAMN08533507, study PRJNA380276) | Marine sediment metagenome, whole genome shotgun sequencing project.
GCCGGTGGATGCGCCGGATGGCACGGCGGCACGGCCAAAAACACCCGACTCAAGCCGCACCTCTGCTTCGAGTGTGGGGTTGCCCCTGGAATCAAGGATTTGCCGAGCGTGTACTGAAGTAATACGGGTCATTCTACGTGTTCTCTCTGGTGTTAGGTTTAATTCGAGTTTAGGGAGCCTCTGATTAACTCTGAGCGAAGTAGATTGCGATTCAAAATGTTCAGATTCAAGGCGCTAATCGTAGGTAATAGCTGGCTATTGACAAGATTTGCAACGCAGAAGGTGGACATTTTGGATGCAAGATACGAGTTCATGAGTTGATCAGAGACTCCTTAATTTCCTGCTCCAGAAATGGACCGGCCTTAGCAGCTTCATCCAGATTCTTGAGCGTCTTTAACAGGGCTTCCATACGATCCAGCGGCCAGGCATTCGGACCATCACTTTTCGCATTGGCAGGGTCGGGGTGGGTTTCCATGAAAATGCCGGAAATACCCACCGCGACTGCAGCGCGCGCCAGCACCGGAATAAACTCACGCTGGCCTCCGGATGAATCTCCGTGACCGCCCGGCAACTGCACAGAATGTGTGCCGTCAAAAACGACCGGACAGCCGGTATCGCGCATAACAGCCAGGGAACGCATATCCGAGACCAGGTTGTTGTAACCAAACGAAGCGCCGCGTTCACAGACCATGATCTGTTCATTGCCCGTGCTTTTGGCCTTGTTGGACACGTTTTTCATTTCCCAGGGGGATAAAAACTGGCCCTTCTTGATATTGACCGGCAAACCGGCACTTGCAACCCGGGTGATATAATTGGTCTGGCGGCACAAAAATGCGGGCGTCTGCAATACGTCCACTACTTCTGCCACTGCCTGGATGTCGGTATCTTCGTGTACGTCGGTCAGTACCGGTACACCGACCTCATCTTTAACTTTCTGCAAAATCCGCAGACCCTCTTCCATGCCGGGACCCCGGTAACTATCGATGGATGAGCGGTTGGCTTTGTCGAATGAAGATTTGTAAATAAACGGGATGCCGAGGCGTTCAGTAATTTCTCTTAACTGGAAAGCTGTATCCAACGCGAGTTGTTCGGATTCAATAGCGCAGGGACCGGCTATCAGAAAAAATGGCTGGTCCAGACCTGCTTCAAATCCGCATAACCTCATAAGCTGGCCACTTCTGCCGGCAGCGCGCCCTGCCGGGCTTTCAACGCGGCCTCGATAAAGCCGGTAAACAGAGGGTGGCCATCACGCGGTGAAGAAGTGAATTCGGGGTGGAACTGGCAACCCAGGAACCACGGGTGATCCGGAATCTCAACGATTTCAATCAGGGTCTCATCCATTGAATGACCGGACAGTAACATGCCATTTTTCTTCATAATGTCACGGTAGTGATTGTTGAATTCATAACGGTGGCGGTGACGTTCAGTGATGATGTCCTTGCCGTACAATTCCCGCGCCAGCGAGCCAAGGCTCAAGCGGCAACGCTGGCCGCCAAGTCGCATGGTACCACCAAGATCCGAATCTTCCGAACGTGTTTCAATGGAACCGGAAGCATCCAGCCACTCGGTGATCAGGCCAATGACCGGTGCTTTGGTATCCGGATTGATTTCAGTGCTGTTGGCATCTTCAAGGCCGCATACGTTGCGTGCAAACTCAACCACCGCGGCCTGCATGCCAAAGCAAATACCCAGGTAGGGGATTTTATTTTCACGGGCATGGCGTATGGCCATCACCTTACCTTCAAAACCACGCTTCCCAAATCCGCCGGGGACCAGGATCGCATCAGCACCATTAAGACATTCGATGCCTTCTTCCTCTACCCGCTCGGCTTCGACCCTGAGAATATTAACCTTGATACGGTGCCGCAAACCGCCGTGTGTCAGTGCCTCTGTCAATGATTTATAAGCATCGGAATGATCGACATATTTGCCAACCATGGCAACGTTGATCTCATGCCTGGTATGGCTCAACCTGTCGACTACCTCTTCCCAGCGTGACAGATCGGCTTTGCCTGCTTTAAGACCCAGGCGTTCAACAACAATATCGTCCAATCCCTGTTCATGCAGTAACAAGGGGATTTCATAAATACTCTCACACGCATCCAGGGCCGGGATAACAGCTTTTACAGGCACATTGGTGAACAGTGCGATCTTGGCCCGGTCATCCTCGGAAATTTCCCTTTCACAGCGCGCCAGGATCACATCGGCAGTAATACCAATTGAACGTAGTTCCTTGACTGAATGCTGGGTTGGTTTGGTCTTGATTTCCTTCGCTGCTTTCAAATAAGGTACCAATGTCAGGTGCATGAACATGGCCTGTTTGCCGTACTCAACACCCAGTTGCCGGATCGCTTCAAGGAATGGCAGCGATTCAATATCACCAACCGTGCCGCCAATTTCTATCATCGCGACATCAAAGCCCTCGGCAGCCTTCACCACATTTTTTTTGATTTCATCGGTAATGTGCGGAATCACCTGTACGGTTCCACCGAGATAATCCCCACGGCGCTCACGGGCAATCACGTTGTTATAGATACGGCCGGTGGTGAAATTATTCAGCTGGCTCATGCGGGTGCTGATAAAACGCTCGTAGTGACCCAGGTCGAGATCTGTTTCGGCACCGTCCTCGGTCACATAAACCTCACCGTGCTGGAACGGGCTCATGGTGCCCGGATCAACATTGATGTACGGGTCGAGTTTGACCATGGTCACTTTGAGACCGCGAGTTTCAAGGATTGCCGCCAGGGATGCCGCAGACAGACCCTTGCCCAAAGAGGACACTACGCCGCCGGTAACGAAAATAAATGATGTCATGCCAGAACCTGCTCTGAGTTTGTAATAGTTCTGGAAGATAATTATACCGACCACCCGCGTCTGTGGCGACAAGGAATTGTTCTTCTTTATGCGAAATGCAATTTATGTTAAAAAGTGCAGCTTGTTCTCACCTTGTGTAAAGATTTAATGACCCTCATAAGCACGCCAGCAAAATTGCTAAGATATATCACCATGACCGGGTTATTACTGATAGCTGCGGGTAATGCCAGTGCAATGGAAATTGCCGAGTGGCGTTTTCAGACATCCTTGTATACCAAGCACTGGAGTCCCGACCCGGAACACGTCAATAATTCAAAATTATTTAATCTTGAATTCGCGACAACAACCCGATGGATATATGGCTTCGCCTATTTTGATAATTCCTTCGGCCAGCCCAGCCAATATCTGTACGCGGGATATTCGTGGCCTTTATTCAGCCAGGACTGGGCCTACTTCAAACTGACGGGGGGATTGTTGCACGGCTACAAAGAACCCTACGAAGAAAAGATCCCATTGAATCAGCTCGGTGTCGCACCTGCGATCCTCCCCACCTTCGGCCTGAGATACAAACGTGTGTTCACCGAACTCCAGATTCTCGGCGCAGCGGCCATCACGGTTACAGCCGGTTTCAGTTTCGGGCAAAAATCTGATTGAAATCCTGCGCATAATTCAGGATGATTAGCACCCATAGCTTTTCTCGTTTCGTATGCACCTCGCATACGAAAATTTCACCAAAAAACGGAATTACATGAGCAAACAGTACCAGGCCCGGGACATTGAAGTCCTGACCGGTCTAGAACCCGTACAACGCCGCCCCGGCATGTACACCGATACGACTCACCCCAATCACCTGATACAGGAAGTCATCGACAACAGCGTCGATGAAGCCCTGGCCGGTTACTGCAAGGACATCGAGGTCATCCTGCACGAAGACGGCTCCATTGAGGTAACCGACAACGGTCGCGGCATGCCAGTGGATATACACCCCGAACATGGCATTCCAGGTGTTGAGTTGATCCTGACGCGTCTGCACGCAGGTGGTAAGTTCTCCAATGAGAATTACCAGTTTGCCGGCGGCCTGCATGGCGTGGGTGTATCGGTAGTCAATGCCCTGTCCACCGACCTGGATGTCTGGATCAAGCGCGATGGTCAGGAATATCACATGTCTCTGCAAAATGGAGACAAGGTCAGCGAGTTAAAGGTCGTTGGCACAGTTGGCCAGCGCAATACAGGAACACGTCTCCGTTTCCTGCCTGACCCGAAATATTTTGACAGCCCAATTATCATCTACAAACAATTACGCCACCTGCTACGCGCCAAAGCCGTGCTTTGCCCCGGCTTACACGTCACCTTGTGCATAGCCAAAACCGGTGAAAAAGAAGAGTGGCAGTTCAACCAGGGGCTTGAGGATTACCTGCAAAACGCCCTGCTCGGCATAAACCAACTGCCGGAAACGCCATTCAAAGGCGAGATGAAGGGCAGCGACTCAGAAGTCAGCTGGGCTCTGTGCTGGTTACCGGAAGGCGGCCAGTTACAGGAAAGTTATGTCAATCTTATCCCGACTTTGCAAGGCGGCACCCATGTCAACGGCCTGCGTACCGGCATGGTCGACGCCCTGCGTGAGTTTTGCGAAATGCACAGCCTGCTGCCACGCGGCGTGCGCCTGGCCCCGGATGATATCTGGGACCGCATCGCCTACATCCTGTCAGTCAAGATGAGCGACCCCCAGTTCAGCGGCCAAACCAAGGAACGCCTGTCGTCCCGCGCCTGTGCCACTTTTGTCTCAGGTGTGCTGAAAGACGCCTTCAGCCTGTGGCTGAACCAGAATGTAAGCGACGGCGAAGCAATCGCCGCGCTGGCTATTTCGAATGCGCAAAAACGCATGAAAAAAAACCGCCAGGTGGTACGTAAAAAAATCACATCAGGCCCCGCCCTGCCCGGCAAACTGGCCGACTGCACCAGCCAGGATCTATCCCTGACAGAATTATTCCTGGTCGAAGGTGATTCGGCCGGCGGCTCGGCAAAGCAGGCCAGGAACCGCGAATACCAGGCCATCCTGCCCTTAAGAGGCAAAATTCTGAACACCTGGGAAGTCGAATCCGACGCCGTGCTTTCCAACCAGGAAGTCCACGACATCTCAGTCGCCATCGGCGTAGACCCCGGCTCCGATATCATTTCCGAACTACGTTACGGCAAGGTCATCATCCTCGCCGACGCAGACTCCGACGGCCTGCACATCGCCACCCTGTTGTGCGCCCTGTTCCTGAAACATTTCCACGCACTGGTCGAAACCGGTCACGTTTTCGTCGCCATGCCGCCCCTGTATCGAATCGATGTAGGCAAAGAAACCCATTACGCACTGGACGCCGAAGAGCGCCAGGCCGTCCTGGATGTGATCGTAGCCGAGAAAAAGAAAGGCAAAATCACGGAAACCCGCTTCAAAGGCCTGGGCGAAATGAACCCACTGCAATTGCGCGAAAGCACCATCGACCCGGACACACGAAGACTGGTGCAGCTAACGATTGACAGTGAAACGAAAACCACCCAAATGATGGATATGCTGCTAGGCAAAAAGCGGGCATCAGACCGAAAGGCCTGGTTGGAAGACAAGGGTGATTTAGCCAGTGGTTAACTTAGCCAGAATCCACTGCGACTCAAATATGCACGAGGTCTTGGGGTGGGTGACCACTCCTGAGACCTTCACAAACAGGGATGTTTGTGATGAGCGTACAAGGATGTATTCACAGCGCGTCTCAGGAGTGGTCACCCATCCCGAGGCCTACCTGAAGAATCCACAAGAATTCAGGGCATTATCAAAAGAGCGACTTGAAATGCCGTGCAAACCTGAAAGGCTTCGCGCCGCACATCCATGTGCTCTATCGCGAAGTACCGTACATCCTGTACATAAGCGCGTCTCAGGAGGGTTTACCCACCCCGAGACCTTCCACAAAGAATCCTCCGAAATTCAGACCACTGACCTAACAGCATTTTTCCATTGGGCCACCCACTTCACGGCCCCAAAAAAGAATCCTCCAGGGATTACTAACTAAATGAACGAAATAACCCAAAGCTTCTCGGAACACGAAAGAATCCCCCTAAGGAAATACGCCGAAAAAGCCTATCTCGACTACTCCATGTACGTAGTCCTCGACCGCGCCCTGCCCCACATCGGCGACGGCCTGAAACCCGTTCAGCGACGTATCATCTACGCAATGAGCGAGCTCGGCTTAAGCGCTCAGTCGAAACACAAAAAATCCGCCCGTACCGTCGGTGACGTACTCGGTAAATTCCACCCGCATGGTGATTCCGCCTGTTACGAAGCCATGGTATTGATGGCGCAACCGTTTTCCTATCGTTACCCGCTAATCGACGGCCAGGGAAACTTCGGTTCACCCGATGACCCAAAGTCTTTCGCCGCCATGCGTTACACCGAATCCCGCATGTCGCCGTATGCAAAAACACTGCTGGCAGAACTGGCTATGGGTACCGTCGAGTGGGCCCCGAACTTTGACGGTACGCTGAAAGAACCAACACTGTTACCCGCACGTCTGCCAAACATACTCCTCAATGGCAGCACCGGCATCGCCGTGGGTATGGCAACAGATATTCCACCCCACAATCTGCGTGAAGTCGTCAAAGCCTGCATACACCTGCTGGAGAACCCCAAGGCTACGGTGACAGATTTGTGTGAGCACATTCTGGCTCCTGATTTTCCCACCGATGCCGAAATTATCACCCCCCGGCAAGACATTCTGAATATGTACGAAACCGGCCGCGGTTCGGTCAAAATGCGTGCAATCTGGGAAAAAGAGAACAGTGATATCGTCATTACCGCATTGCCACACCAGGTCTCTCCAGCCAAGGTTCTGGAGCAAATCGCCGCACAAATGCAGGCCAAAAAGCTACCAATGGTCGAAGACTTGCGGGATGAATCAGACCATGAGAATCCAACACGGTTGGTGATTGTTCCACGTTCAAACCGGGTAGATATCGAACAACTATTGAACCACCTGTTCGCCACCACCGACCTTGAACGTAACTTTCGTATCAACCTGAATATCATTGACAACAGCGGCAAACCACGGGTACTGGATCTGCGCAATCTGCTGAAACAATGGTTGAAATTCAGGATCGATACCGTCACCCGCAGACTGGAATTTCGCCTCGATCAGGTGGTGGATCGCTTACATATACTCGAGGGCCTGTTGATCGCTTTCCTGAATATCGACGAGGTCATCCACATCATCCGCACCGAGGATAAGCCGAAACCGGTGCTGATGAGTCATTTCCAAATTACCGGTACCCAAGCTGAGGCGATCCTGGATCTAAAACTGCGCAACCTTGCAAAATTGGAGGAAATTAGAATCCGCGGCGAGCAGGCAGAACTTGATGAAGAGCGGCAGAAGCTGGAAACCATACTGGGTTCAAAACAGCGGATGAAAACGCTGGTCAAAACTGAACTGCAGGCTGACGCTGAGAAATACGGCGATGACAGGCGTTCACAACTGACTGAACGCGAAGCGGCGCAGGCCTTGAAAGAGGAAGACCTGATCCCGTCTGAACCCTGCACCGTAGTGCTGTCCAAAGCCGGTTGGGTCAGGGCTGCCAAGGGTCACGAGATCGATGCGACCACGCTTAATTACAAGGCCGGGGACGAATTCCAGCATTCAGCCAGGGGCCGCAGCAATCAGCAGGCCGTATTCCTGGATTCATCCGGAAGAGCCTATTCATTACCGGCCCACAGCCTGCCCTCGGCACGCAGCCTTGGCGAACCACTGACCAGCCGTTTCACGCTCTCCGAGGGTGGGAAATTCCTGTATGCCATCGCCGGAGATACGCAGCAGAAACTGGTACTCGCCAGTTCGTGGGGATATGGTTTTGTAACTGAAACCATCAACCTGCACAGCAAAATGAAAGCCGGCAAAGCCATGGTTTCCCTGCCCGGGGATTCAAACCCGGTCGCACCCGCAATCATCACATCTACCGAAGCAGAAACGGTGGTGTGTGTAACCTCGGATGGTTACCTGTTGGCGTTCCCGTTGTCAGATTTACCTGCACTTGCCAAAGGCAAGGGCAATAAGCTGATCAATATCCCACCCAAGCGCCTGAAAGCAGGTGAAGAACACATGATCGGCGTGGTTGTGATCGCCGAGCGTGAAGAAATTCTGGTCTGGGCCGGCCAGCGTTATATGCGCATCGGCAGAAAGGACCTGGAGCACTTTAGGGGTGAACGCGCCAAGCGCGGACGCAAGCTACCGCGTGGTTTTCAGCGTGTCACAAAAATTGAATTAGCCGGGGATTGAGATAGTCAGAATTTGAAATGGCTGGGAGTTAAGCACTGGCGAGTGATTTACGCCAGTGCTTTAACAGGGTGAATTCAAGGCTTCAGCCGTTATGAACAACCAATTCTCGAACCAGTACAACCGCCCATTGTATTGTTGAGTTTTATCCTTTCCAGTTTCTTAGCTCTTTCCTCTAAAGCCATTTTCCCGTACTTTTTCCTGAGTTTGTTAGCTCTTGCCTCGGCCCGGGCTTTATCGTTGGTTTGCTGAAGCAGCATATCGCTTCTATCCGCCATCTCATCCTCACCGCCTTCAGCTGCCAAAACCGACCAGGCGTATGCCTCCGTCAGATCGAGTTTTTTGCCTTCACCGTTGGCATACATGTTCGAAACCTGATCCTGTGAATAATGGTCACCACTCTTTGCCAGCTTGTAATAAATTTTGTAGGCCTTACTGAAATTTTTCTCCAGGTAATACTGGTCTGCCTCAGCCCGGTATTCCTGTACTTCTTTTGCAAACGCTTCAGGCGCCTGTACAGCAGCAAGCAACATCAGACAGCTTGCAATTAAAACGGTCTTCATCAATTTCTCCAATCATGTTCTAAAATTCGCGGACGGATGATAGCAGTCACTTGGCATTAGGTATAGACCCATTGATCCTGAAATTGATTCATATCAACGAGTTTCGAAATAATTATGTCAGTATTATATATTAGATTTTTCTAATGTAGAATATATAGTCACACGTCTCACACGAAAAGTTCACCTTATTTCGAGTTAAACAGGAGGATTTTATGAACATGATTCCCGCTAGCAAACTGGTCATTGGATACGACACCCCGACCGACACCGTTTAAATAGGTGATTCCGGTTACAAAGCAGCCTGATCTCTCTATAATCAGGCTGTGCTTATAGCGTTCGTTTGAATTGCCTTAAACACCGGTATCCTCATTCCATAGCTCCGGTCGTTCAGTTATAAAAGCCTGCATCATCTGTATGCAGGCTTTGTCCTGTAAAACTTCAACCTCAACGCCCCGGGACCGCAACAACTCTTCCTCACCAGTGAAGGTGGTATTTTCACCCACGATCACTTTGGGTATGCCATACAACAGCATGGCACCGCTGCACATGGGGCAAGGCGACAGTGTCGTGTATAAGGTGCATTCGCGGTAAACACTGGCTGGCTGGCGACCGGCATTTTCAAACGCATCCATTTCACCGTGCAAAACAGTGCTGCCCTGCTGGACCCTGCGGTTGTGGCCCCTGCCAATAATCTCCCCCTTGTAAACAATGACCGAACCGATGGGAATACCACCCTCTTGCAGACCCTTTTGTGCCTCATCAAATGCGGCTTTGAGAAACTTGTCCATGTTGGTACCCTGTGAATTAATTCTCTAGATGTTACCCTGAATCAACATTTAGTTTGCAGGAGGCAAATCATGGGTTCATTGTTAATCAGAAACGGTACGGTTGTTACCGCAACCGATCAATATCAGGCAGATGTTTATATCAAAGGCGAGACGGTCTCCATGATTGGAACCTCGCTTGATGTCTCCGCTGATCAGGAAATCGATGCCACAGGCTGTTACCTGTTTCCAGGCGGTATTGATGCCCATACCCACATGGAACTGCCGTTTATGGGTACACACGCGAGCGATACCTTTGAATCCGGCACACTGGCGGGCCTGCACGGCGGTACCACCACCATTATAGATTTCGCCATCCAGACCCAGGGCCAATCGATACAATCAGCCATTGATGAGTGGCACAAGAAGGCCGATGGTCATGCTGTCGGTGACTACGCCTTCCATTGTGCTGTCACCGACTTCAATGATGAAACCCGCAAGGAAATCCCGGCCATCATCAATGACCACGGGATCAACTCATTCAAGGTTTTCATGGCTTACAAGGGCGCGTTGATGATCGACGACCGCCAGATGTACGATCTGATGAGCGAACTGGTCGAACACGGTGGCATCATGACCGCGCATACCGAAAATGGCGATATGATCGATAGCAATATTCAGAAAAACCTCGAGGCTGGTAACACCGGGCCCAAATACCACGTTCTGTCCCGTCCTGCCATCTGTGAAGCCGAAGCTGCCGGCCGGGCCATTGATATCGCTTATGAGACGGGCTGTCCGTTCTATATCGTCCACGCCACCTGCGAGGAGACGCTCGCCAGGGTCAAGAACGCCACCCTGCGTAACCAGAAAGTACACGTGGAAACCTGCATCCAGTATCTGTTACTGGATGACTCCTATTATTTCAAAGATGGCTTTGAAGGCGCCAAGGTGGTGATGAGCCCGCCGCTACGCAAGAAAAAAGACCAGCAGGCGCTGTGGGCCGCTATCAACCAGAACCTCGTGCATCATGTGGCCACCGACCACTGTCCATTCTGTATGGATCAGAAGGCGATGGGTAAGGATAACTTCTCAAAAATCCCTAACGGTGCGCCGGGTGTGGAGAACCGATTTGAGTTGTTATACAGCGAAGGCGTTGTGAAAGGCCGTATCGGACTGAACAAATTTGTTGAAATGTCCTCCACAGGGAGCGGCAAAGATCTTTGGGCTGTTCCCGCGCAAGGGCACCATAGCTGTTGGTTCCGATGCGGATATCGTGATTTTCGATCCAGAGGCTCAACATACAATCTCAGCCGAAACACACCACATGAACGTTGACTATAATGCCTATGAGGGCTGGCAGGTACAGGGCAAAACCCGTACCACCATCCTGCGCGGCACGAGTCGCAATAGACGAAGGAAAAGCACTGGTCGGCGAAGGTTTTGGTCAATACCTGAAGCGCCCGCCATTCAACCCGAATCACTAGAGAGAATACCTATGTCAAGAATAGTAAAAGCCGCCATTGTGCAGATAGCCAACAAGTTACATGGTGATGAAAGCGTGGAGGCGCACCGCAAGGCCATGATCGAGGCACACATCCCCTACATCGAAGAAGCGGGTGAAAAGGGGTGTGCAAATGCTGTGCTTCCAGGAGATATTTACCGGGCCATATTTTTGTCCGTCCCAGGATACCAAGTGGTATGACGCAGCAGAGGCCATACCCGATGGCCCGACCACCCAACTGATGTGCGAGTACGCGCGTAAATACAATATGGTCATCATCGTTCCCATCTACGAGGAACACATGACCGGGGTTTATTACAATACCGCAGCCGTCATTGATGCCGACGGCACCTACCTTGGCAAATACCGTAAAAACCACCTGCCACAGGTCGCGGGTTTCTGGGAGAAATTCTTTTTCAAACCCGGCAACCTGGGTTACCCGGTATTTGATACCGCTTACGGCAAAGTGGGCGTGTATATCTGTTATGACCGGCATTTCCCCGATGGTGCGCGTTGCTTAGGGCTCAACGGAGCAGAAATCGTATTCAACCCCTCGGCAACCGTGGCCGGATTATCCCAATACCTGTGGGAACTGGAGCAACCAGCCCATGCAGCCGCCAACGGTTATTTTATTGCAGCCATTAACCGCGTGGGTGAAGAAGCACCGTGGAATATCGGCCGCTTCTACGGGATCATCGTATTTTGCCGACCCGCGTGGCCAGATCGTAGCCCAGGCCAGTGAATTTGACGACGAAATGGTCATTGCTGATCTTGATTTCGACCTGGTCCGCGAAGTGCGCAATACCTGGCAGTTTTTCCGCGACCGGCGTCCGGAAACCTACGGTGCCCTGACGGAACTGTAGACGAATGGGGCACGGTCAGGATGTCAGCAATCTGAATTTCGATACGGATCTGAGTAATCCGGATATTGCACCGGTACCCTGCAAATCAGCGGGACTGGAAAGCGATCAGCTTCTTCACTTTGTGGGTCGGTATGGCAGTCAATATTCCCGTCATACATGATCGCTGCATCGCTGATCGATGGCGGTATGAGCTGGCAGCAGGCCATGTGGACCGTGCTGCTCGGTAATCTGATCGTGTTTGTGCCGATGTCGCTGTCGGGGCATGCGGGTACAAAATACGGCATACCATTTCCGGTGTTTGCACGGGCGTCTTTTGGCATCAAGGGTGCCCACATCCCGTCCTTTTTGCGCGCCATCGTGGCCTGTGGCTGGTTTGGTATTCAGACCTGGATTGGCGGGGCCGCCATTTACACCATTTTATTGATCATGTGGCCCGCTGCCGCGGATGCACCCGCCATGATGCCGGACTGGGTCGGTGTCAGCATGGTTCAGTTCATCTGCTTTATGCTGTTCTGGGCGATGAATATCTGGCTGATCTGGAAGGGTATTAATTCCATCCGCATACTCGAGCATATGGCCGCCCCTTTTTTATTGCTGTGCGGACTGGCATTGCTGGCCTGGGCATACCAGGGGGCAGACGGTTTTGGCCCCATGTTGCAGGCCCGCTCAAAATTCGAGAGCCCCGCTGAGTTCTGGAATCTTTTCTGGCCCAGCCTGACTGCCATGGTGGGGTTTTGGGCTACCCTGACCTTGAATATTTCCGATTTCACCCGTTATGCCAAGAGTCAGCGGGCACAGGTGGTCGGACAATTATCCGGTCTGCCCAGCACCATGACCTTGTTCGCCTTTATCGGTGTGGCGGTGACCAGTGCGACCATTATTATTTACGGTGAAGCCATCTGGGATCCGGTGGTTTTGGTGCGACGTTTTGAATCCCACACACTGGTATTCTTCTCGATGATCGCGGTCATCATTGCCACCATTTCCACCAATGCCGCCGCCAACGTGGTTGGACCGGCCAATGCTTTTTCCAACATGATGCCGTCAAAAATCGACTTCAAACGTGGTGGTTACATCACCGGTATCATCGGTATCCTGATCATGCCCTGGAAGCTGATTGCCGATCCCAGTGGTTATATTTTTACCTGGCTGATCGGTTACTCCGCCCTGCTCGGCCCTGTCATTGGTATCATCCTTGTGGATTATTTCCTGATCAGGAAAACAGAACTCAATATTGAAGACCTGTACCGCCACAACGGTGTTTATGCCGGGGTTAATCCCATCGCCATCATCGCGCTGATTATTGGTGTCATACCCAATATACCGGGGTTCCTGGCCAATGTGGGGTCTCTATTCCGGCTCTGGTTTTATTGTTAATCTTTATAATTATGCCTGGTTTATCGGGCTTGGAATTTCAAGTGTGGTTTACTACCTGTTGATGAGGAAACGTGTCTGATGAAACCCGGTGATATTAGAAGCGGACGGCTAAGCTCTGATGAAATCAGTCGCAATTTTTCTGATCTGCATACACCCTTAACTGAACTCCAGGCTATTCAGGAGTCTGCGCGCTGTCTGTTTTGCCATGATGCACCCTGTACTGAAGCCTGCCCCACCGATATCGATGTGCCGGGATTTATTCGCAAGATCGCCAGCGGTAATGTCAACGGCGCGGCAAAATCAATTCTCAATGAAAATATCATGGGCAATACCTGTGGCAATGTTTGCCCGGTTGAAGAGTTATGTGAACAGGTCTGTGTCAAAAACACCTCCGAAGAAAAACCGGTGGTCATCGGACAACTGCAACGTTATGCCACTGATTTTCTGTTCGAATGCGCTGTCCAGCCATTTGAGCGTGGCCCGGAAACGGGCAAACATATTGCCGTGGTCGGTGCCGGCCCTGCCGGATTGTCCTGCGCCCACCGCCTTTCCATACTCGGCCATAACGTAACCATATTTGAATCCCGGAATGAACCTGGCGGTCTTAACGAATACGGACTGGCTGCTTATAAAATGCTGGATCAACGGGCAGCCAGGGAGGTTGCTTTCATCCTTGATATCGGCGGGATCAACGTGGAAACAGGGCAAAGTCTTGGCACTGATTTTGACCTCGATGAACTACGCAACAAATACGATGCCGTGTTTATCGGTCTCGGCCACAACGCCGTTAACGCGCTTGGCATTGAAAATGAAGATATTGAAGGCGTCCACAATGCAGTGGATTTTATTGAACGCATACGCCAGGAAAACCTGGACACTTTGCCGGTAGGCCGGAATATAGTCGTCATTGGCGGGAGGGCAACACAGCCATTGACATCGCGGTGCAGGTTAAAAAGCTGGGTGCCGAAACTGTCACCCTGGTTTACCGACGTGGTGTCGATCAAATGGGTGCCACGGAGTTTGAACAGGCAGTCGCTCAGACCAACGGCGTGCTGATCAGGACACAGGCACGGCCCGTACGCATCCACAGCCTGGACAATCAGCTACATGCAGTGGAATTCGAATACACTGAAATAGATCAAAACGGTCAAATGACGGGCACCGGTGAAACCTTTGAATTAGTTGCAGAGCAGTTATTCAAAGCCATCGGCCAGTCATTGGACCCATCACCACTTGGCGGTGGCGACACACCTGAATTGGTTGGCGGTCGTATAAATGTAGACCCGAATCAACGTACCAACCTGCCGGACGTGTGGGCAGGAGGCGACTGCACAGCGGGTAACGACCTGACCGTCATCGCGGTGCAAGATGGCAAAATCGCCGCCCAGAGTATCAATGAGTACCTCAATCATGGCTGACCTTACTTGCAACATCGCCGGTATCACCTCACCCAACCCGTTCTGGCTGGCCTCCGCCCCGCCCACCGACAAGCGTTATAACGTCGAACGGGCCTTCGAAGCAGGCTGGGGTGGGGTGGTCTGGAAAACCCTGGGGGAAGACGGGCCACCCGTGGTCAATGTCAGTTCCCGTTATGGCTCGGTGGACTACAACGGCCAGCGCATGATGGGTTTCAATAATATTGAACTGATCACCGATCGGCCCCTGCAAATCAACCTGGATGAAATTACTGCAGGTAAAGAAAGCCTGGCCGGACCGGGCGCTGGTGGTTTCATTGATGGTGCCCTGCAATGAACAAGCCTGGCAAAGATATCCTGAAGAAAGTCGAACAAACCGGCTGTGACGGTATTGAGCTTAATTTTGGCTGCCCGCATGGCATGAGTGAACGCGGCATGGGCGCCGCAGTTGGCCAGGTACCCGAATATATCCAGGAAGTCACCGAGTGGTGCAAAATGCACAGCAGCCTGCCGGTTTTTGTCAAACTGACACCC
>PVMK01125013.1_pt1 | contig 15128 bp, 13 predicted proteins | sample 1853481 | NCBI WGS metagenome assembly PVMK01 (sample SAMN08533507, study PRJNA380276) | Marine sediment metagenome, whole genome shotgun sequencing project.
GGGCTCCTACAACCGTCTCGTAGGAGCCCGCCCCAGCGGCCGATGTTTTTGCGTTTAGCCCGAGTCTTCGGAAACGATTTCCCAACGATTAGCGTCGTCGTGCCGCCAGTAAAGCCGCTTTGTGGTCGTTACCGGGCCCGCGTCCATCAGCAGGACCTGGGTAAAGCGACTTAAGTACAGATTCGGCTCCTCCGGATCGGCCAGCAGCATTACGTTTTCAATGCTTACGCCTTGAAGCTGACGCGCCTCGAACACGCCCAGCCGATACGATGACCACTCGTCCTTGTCCATTTCCCGATATTGAAAGTCATCCGCATACAGCGACAGGTAGGTCTTGAGATCACCGCTTGCCAGGCTGTTTTTCCAGGTATCAAGCGCCAGGCGAAACTCCAGTCGTGTGGTTTCGAGTTCGCCCGGTGTCGCCCAGACGACCTCACGGGCAACGATGATCGGCGTAACCAGGGGCTCGAGCACATCTGCAAGCAGCAGGATCTCCTCATTTGGCAGCGCCAGGCAGCCATCGGTGTCCAGCGGCGGGCGATTCGGGTTTTTGTGATCGACACCGTGCAACCAGATGCCGCTTCCTGTTCGCTGCCTTTGCCGGTCCCGCGCATTCGGATAATCAAGCGGATACGCGGCAACGCCATACCTGTCATTCAGCTTGCTGGTATCGAGCCGTTCCGTGATGAAATAGACGCCAAGCGGTGTTTTGCGGTCCCAGGCTCTTTCCTTGCCAGCGCCGTTCAGGCCAATCGACATGTAGCGCTGATCTTTTTCGACGATGTTGTCGCCGGAATGGACGAAGCGGCGCAGCGTGGCTGACGCGGCATCGGCGATCAGTATAGTGCTGACTGAATCCGGCAATTCCAGCAGGTATGCGGGCAAATGACCGCTGGTGCCGGCAACGACCATCGAATCGTCCGCTGCCGCCATATCAGGTAACGAAAGGATCGCGCTGAGAACCACAAATGTTAAATACTTAGCCTTGTTCATAGATCGCTATTGCATCCTGCAACGGCGGTAAATACCAGCATCGACGTCACATTTTTTGGGACATTCTTCCGATCACGCACCTTCGAGGCCCATTAGAAATTTCACGGTGTTCCAGCCGATGTGCTCGACTGAATAGCCACCCTCGAGTACGACCAGCACCTGCAGACCCAGTGACGCGATCGCCTTGCCCATTCGCAGGTAGTCCTCTGTCTCAATATTGAAGTGGGTCGTCGGGTCACCCGCAAAGGTATCCAGTCCGAGCGCCACTACGAGACCATCCGGTTCGAATCTTTGCACCTGTTGGATCGCATCTGCCAGGGCGACCTCGTAATGTTTCCAGTCCGTGCCGAATGGCAATGGATAATTGACGTTGAAGCCGTGGCCAACGCCGCTGCCTGGTTCATCGGCATAGCCGAGAAAATACGGATATTCGAGACTCGGATCCGCATGTAATGAAATCGTCAGTACATCGTTGCGTTCGTAAAAGATGCTTTGTGTGCCATTGCCATGATGGTAGTCAACGTCCAGCACCGCGATCTTTTTGGCGCCCCCATCAAGCAAAGACTGGGCCGCCAATGACGTATTGTTGAGATAGCAGTAACCGCCACAGTAATTCACGGTCGCGTGATGTCCCGGCGGCCGGCACAGCGCAAAGGCTTGCTGCTCGCCTCCCCTGACCAGCTCTGCGCCCGTCAACGCGATGTTCGCGGAAGTGCGAATCGCCTGCCAGCTGCCCTCTACGAACGGCGATGTCGAATCGAAAGAATACCGGCCAAGCTTTCCTGCTATGCATTCAGTGTCGGCGTGACGCATGCCAGCTCCGACGAACGTGTCGGGTCGTGCGTTGGCGCCCTTTTCATTCGACGCAAGCCACGCGGGCCAGACGTCTTTCAGAAACTGTACGTAGTCCGGCGCATGGATGCAGGTGACCTTGTCCTCTCCAAAGTTCGTGGGATCCATCAGTGTGCCGAAGTTCTGATCCTGGATGACCTTTAGCACGTTGTTCGCACGGTCCGGGCACTCGGCGCTGGGCTGCCACTCATCACCGCGCGGATCGAGCAAGCCACAGTGCAGATTATGATCGTCGGCGTATACGGTAATCATGGTCTTATGCAATTATGCGCGACTGTGCTTACTCAGACAGGCGAATCCATGCCGACTTGCTCTGCGTATAGCTTAAAATGCTTTCAATGCATTTGTCCCTGGCATTGCCGGATTGCTTGTAGCCGCCAAACGGCTGCGTCATGTCACCCTCATCGAAACTGTTGACCCAGATGACGCCGGCCTGAATTTCCTTGATCAGTCGATGTGCCTTGTTGAGATCGCTGGTCCACACGCCTGCCGCAAGACCATAAACCGTATCATTCGCGATCGAGATGGCATCTTCGATGCCATCAAACGGCAGGATAGAGGCGACTGGCCCGAATATCTCCTCGCGGGCGATGCGCATGTTGTTGTTGACGTTCGTGAACAGGGTCGGATTGATGTAGGCGCCGCCAAGGTCCGGCGCGTCACCGCCGAATTCAAGTTGGGCCCCTTCCTGTTTGCCGGATTCAATGAACGACAGCACACGCTGCTGTGCTTCGTCGGTTACCAGGGGGCCGAGGTTGGTTTGCGGGTCGAGTGGATTCCCCGGAACGTAAGCATCCTTTCCTTCCGCGATAAAGCGTTCGACGAATTTCTCGTACAGCGGTTTCTCTACGAGAATTCGTGATCCCGCGTTGCAGACCTCACCCATGTTGGCGTAGATGCCGTCGTACGCTGCCGCTACGGCACGCTCGAGATTGGCAGTGTCCGACATGAATACCTGCGGCGTTTTTCCGCCGCATTCCAGCGATACGCGCTTCATATTTGACTGGCCGGCATACTGCAGCATGAGTTTGCCAACTTCGGTTGAACCAGTGAAGGTCACTTTGTCGACATCGTTGTGCAACGCCAGCGCTTTGCCGGCGACCTCGCCAATGCCATTGATCACGTTGAAAACGCCCGGTGGCCCACCAGCTTCTACAAATAGTTCCGCAATGCGCAGGCACGATAGCGGCGCCTGCTCGGCCGGTTTGAGAACGACCGTGTTGCCTGCCGCGAGTGCCGGTGCAACTTTCCAGATGGCCATCAGGAGCGGATAGTTCCAGGGCGAAATCGCACCGACTACACCGATAGGCTCTCGCAAGACGTAGTGCATGACATCCGCTTCGGTGTTGGTCACGCTGCCTTCGATCTTGTCGATGTACTCGGCCATGAACTGAATCGTCGAGATGACTGCCGGGATGTCGACATTCAGCATATCGCTGATCGGCTTGCCCATATCCAGCGTGTCCAGAACAGCGAGTCGCTCTGCGTTCTCGTCAATCAGCTGCGTGTATCGATAAAGAATATCCATACGCTCGCGCGGCGCGAGCCCCGACCAACTACCACTGCGGAATGCTTTCCTTGCGGCGGCCACTGCCGCGTCCACATCCTTTTCGTTAGCGGCGGAAACCGCTGCGATTGTTTCGCGGTTCGCAGGATTGATCGTATCGAACCTGGCACCATCAATCGCGTCCCGATAATCGCCGTCGATGAAAAACTTCGTTTGCGCCGAAGCTAACTCACGCTGCGCGATAATCTGCCATTGCTCAAAAGTGTTGTTACCGGATGATTCTATACTCATGGTGCGGCACCCTTATTGCTCGAATACAGGGAAAGTCTAATAGGGCCCAGGCGGTGTGGCACGGCGGCGCGGGGGATTCCAGAATGGTTTGTCGACAACTGTCGCTTCCGCCATCATTCGCGACCAGTGCATTTCCCGTTGATAAAAAATTTCAACAGCCAAAATGTCACCCACATTGCCATGCGGCGTACGCACCGTGCCGATTGCGATGTTTTGTTTGCAAATCGGAGACCACGTAGCGGAAGTAATAAAGCCGATTTCCTTCTTGCGACCCCCGCTCTTGGCGTAGATATAGGAATGATGGGCAGGCTTGTTGCCTTCGATGTCGAGCTTGACCAGCCGCCAGGTAGAACCGCGCTGCTTCTCCCTGGCCAGTGCGCGGCGGCCGTTGAAATTTGGTTTCTTGAAATCGACGAGCCACTCGAGGCCGAGTTCGAACGGAGAACGCGATCGTCCTGATCGAACTGTTACATCCGCCGGCAGGAAATCGATGTAGGCAGCAATGAAACCCGCCTCAATCCGCGATTCCTCCAGCGCCGCGGTACCAATCGCCTTGATGCCGTGATGTTTTCCGGCCTCGAACAGCGCATCCCAGAGTGCTTCCGCCTTCTCCGCTGCTATCCACAACTCGTAACCGAGGTCGCCCGTGAATCCGGTCCGCGACACCATCAGATCGGTGCCCTCAAAGTCGAAATTGGTCAGGCCGAAGGGTTTAAGATTCTCGATGCCGTCTAGCCCGAGACTTTTCATCACGCTGTAAGAAGTCGGACCCTGCACAGCCAGCGCAGCAATATCGTGTGTTTCATCGACGATCGAGACATCCATACCGATTGCTGCTGCGGTCAGCCATGCCATATGCCGTTCTTGTGAGCACAATCGATACTCGCCTTCCTGCAAATGGAAGATCGTGCCGTCGTCGATGACCTGTCCCTCGTCGTTGCACCACACTGCATATGCAACCCGTCCGGGTTTGATTTTGCGCATGTCACGCGTCACCAGGCGGTCGATATAGTCCAGACTGTCTGGACCGGTAATCCGGTATTTCGTCATCGGCGTCAGGTCGAATACGCCGGTGCTGTTACGAATCGAGAAATACTCGAGCGTCGTATCGTAGAAACCGTCGGCGCTGGAGTATCCTTTCCACTCGTGCCAGCGATTAAGGCGGTCGAGTTCCGACTGGCGAGAATAAAACGGCGACTTCAGTCTATTCAGTGGCACCTCTTTGATCGTCGTCATGCCGCTTTCTCCCGTTTCAGAATCATCCGTGCCGCATTGCGACCCGCTGCGCCACTTACGCCGCCGCCAGGGTGCGCTCCCGCGCCACAGAGATAAAGCCCGTCGAGCGGCATCGCGTATTGCGCAGCACCGCCAACCGGCCGTGTAAACAAGAATTGATCCAGTGCCAGTTCGCCGTGATGCCAGTGCCCGCCCTTGATAAGAAATTGTTCCTCGATGTCAGCCGGCGTCAGCATTTCCGCTGCGCTTACGCGTTGCTTCAAGTCCGGCATGTATTCGCCAAGCGTATCAATCGCGAGATCAAGGAATGCCTGCCGGGTATCGTCCGACCAGCCTTCTTTTAATTCGTATGGCGCGTATTGCACGATTGCCGACATGACGTGCTTGCCGGTCGGGGCGAAGCTCGAATCGCGGAAACTCGGGAACGTGATCTCGAACACTGGCTTTGCCGACGTTTCGCCATACTTCGCCGCGTTAAAAGCGCGTTCTACGTAGTTCTCATCCGGCGCAACAACGAATCGTTCACCATACTCGCGCTTCTCGATTCCCTTGATATTCGGCAGACCATCCAGCGCCAAATGCATCTTGGCGGCATTGCCGCGCATGCGTATGTGATGGACGCGTCTTGTAAATCCGGTCTCCACGTTGCGCGCGGATACCAGGTTCATGATGGTCGATTTCGGATCGGCGTTCGACACCACGAGCCAGCTCGAAAACGTCTCGCCGCTTTCGGTTTCGACGCCGGCCGCACGACCATTTTCAATGATGATCGTCTTCTCCGGCATGCCGGTACGGATGGTCACGCCATTGTCTCTGGCACTATGCGCCAACGCCTCGGAGACGGCGCTCATGCCGCCTGCTGGAGCGCTAATCGCGCCGTGTGAGCCGGCGAGCCGATACAGGTACGTCAGAATTGTGTTGGGTGACCTTGGACCGAGGTGTGTTCCCAGAACTGCGTCAAGGCTTAAGGCGCCTTTCAGCAGACCAGACTCGAAACGCTCTACGAGTTCGTCGAAAATATTAATGCCTATCAAGCGCAGGAATTCCTGCATCTCGATTTTCCCGAGCCGCCGCACGTCGAGTCCGAGCTGCGCGAGCGTAAGCATGTCTGACAAGCTTGCATCTTTCGCCAGGCGCGGTGGTGTCTTGTTGAAATAGGTCTGCAGGAGATCTGCAAATCGGGTCATGCGTCGGTAAAAATCCTTGTAGCTTGCGGCGTCCTCGTCACTGGTGCCTGATACCTCGTTGCCGTTGTAGCGGACGTGGTTTCCATCAGGAGAAAGCGCGATCGTACCCATCTGGTCAGACGACAGTTCAAACTTGAGTCCGAGATCCTTGCGGACTTGCGGTTGCAGTTGATACAGCAAATGTGCACAGGCGGAAACGGAGTAGCCCTCGGCGAACGTCCGGGTTATGGCCGCGCCGCCAACCTGTTCCTTCGCCTCGAGCACCAGTACGTTCTTGCCCGCCTTCGCAAGCAGGGACGCGCAAACCAGACCGTTATGTCCGGCACCTACAACAATTGCATCGTATCGTTCGTTCATTAGTCTTCACTGAAGTTGACGGGCGTGACATCCGGCCGCTTGAGATCAATAAGAATTTCCCGCGCCGCGTTACAGCCGGGAGCGGCCATCACGCCGCCACCCGGGTGCGTGCTGGAGCCACACATATAGAGCCCTGCCACAGGCCCGCGATACTGGGCGTACCCGGGAATCGGACGATTGAACATCAACTGGTCCATCGTCAACTCGCCATGGAATATGTTGCCCTCGGTCAGGCCAGATTCGTCTTCGATGTCCTGTGCTGTGCGAACCTCCGCATGCAGGATAAGATCCTTGAAGTCGGGGCTGTACTCGGCAATCTGATCGATTACCGTCTGGCCGAACTGGTCCCGCTCTTCCGGTGTCCACTCGCGTCCATTGATCTTGGCGGGGCAGTACTGCACGAAGCAACTCATGTAGTGCTTGCCTGGCGGCGCCATCGTCGGATCGGTAAACCGACGGTATCACCACGTCCACGTACGGGTCCTTTCGACCAGGTTCCCTTCTTTCCAGTCGTCGTAGGCGCGTTCCATCCGCTCCATCGAATCGATGAAGTGCATGTCGCCGTCAAGTAACGGACTGTTCTTCGGCAACGCAGGGAAAGTCGGCATGCCATCCAGCGCGATATTGACCTTGCCGGACGAGCCGCGAATCTTGAAATGTTTGACCCGATGATAGAAATCCGGATCAAGGTCGTTCTTGTCCATGCATTTCAGGAACGTGCGCTTGACGTCCATCGCGGACACCACGATTCGTGCGTCTATTTCCTCACCGCTTGTCAGCGCCACGCCCTTGACCTTGCCGTTCTTCACAACAATCTGTGCAACGCCCGCATCGGTTCGCAGTTCGCCGCCAAGAGACTGAAAAGAATTGCTGATCGCGTTGGCCACGGCGCCCATGCCGCCGCGCGCAAAACCCCACGCGCCCATATTCCCGTCAACCTCTCCCATGTAGTGATGCAACAGGACATAAGCAGTACCCGGCGAATGAATGCCCAGCGCCGTGCCGATGATGCCGCTCCCGGACAGTGCGGCCTTGATGACATCGGTTTCGAAATATTCGTCGAGAAATTCGGCAACACTCATGGTCCAGAAACGAATCGTGTCGTACATTCGTTGCTCGCTCATCTCAAAAAACTTGTTCCCAAGATGTGCAAGCTCTTTCAGGTCCTTTGGCTTGAATGAAGTTGGGTCGGCTGGTGTGCATAATAGAAAATCACGAACGAATCGACACTGCCGCATCGTATCCGCAGAGTAACGTTCGTAAGCATCGGCATCCGCCCTGGAGAACCTCGCATACTCGCGGTAATGCACGTCTTCATCCGGGTAGCTGCCGAGATAGTCGCCGTTCTCCATAAAGACCGTGCCACCGCCGTATGGGGTTATCTGCAGGCCGTGCCGGGCCAGATCGAGGTCACGATATATCTCGGGTCGCAGCAGGCTGCACACGTAGGAGCAATTCGAGTAGATCCAGTCCTTGTACAGATTGCGGCTAACGGTTGCGCCGCCGATGTAGTCGTTCTTTTCAACGCACAGAACATCCAGGCCGGATTTGGCCAGGTATGCAGCATTCGTGAGTCCGTTGTGGCCTGCGCCAACAACGATGGCATCGTATGTTTTCATGAATAGCGGTCGCCCCTGATTGAAATGCTGTGATTATTCTTGTTGGTCAGTGTTCTTGATTATTGAGCATATGACGCCGTTGCTTTGCCCCGGTCTCGCGGCGATTTTTGCATCGTAATGTCCACTGCCTGTTCGAATTTGTCCAGAGTTTCCTCGACACAATCTATATCATGAGCCTCGCACAGAAACCATGGTTCTCTTGAATCGGGCTCAACGAGAATGCCGAGCTCATGAAGTTCCTGCGCCATCGCATCGTAGAATTCGTAATCTGAATCAAGCCACTCGCGGTAATTCAACGGCGGCTCCGGATTGAAAAACAGTCCGGACATCGCCGGGTGACCGGCGAAACTGTGCTTGATACCTCTCGCCGTGAGAATCCCGTTTATCCCCTCTCTGAGCTTTTCGCCATTTGCAGCAATGTTTGCCAGGGCGTCTGTCTCCGCGAGAATCTCCAGGGTCCTGTTCGCGGCGGCGAGCGTGACAGAATGCGCGGTAAAAGTCCCGCCGTGAACCACGCCGTCACCGATCTTGCGCATGATGTCCTCGCGTCCTGCTACCACAGAGATCGGATAGCCGTTTGCGAGCGCTTTCGCGAACGTACACAGATCGGCCTGTATGCCCATGAGCTCCTGAACACCTCCCTTTGCAACCCGAAATCCAGTCTTGACCTCGTCAATGATCAATACGACGTTGTACTTGTCGCAGAGTGAGCGTACGGCCTGCATATACTCCGGCGTCGCGGAAATGCCGCAACAATTACCCATGATGGGCTCAACCAGGTACGCGGCGATCCGGTCGCCGTGCTTCCTGAGCACATCTTCAAGCACGTTCGCATCATTTAGAGGAACCGCATGAAACAACTGTTTGATCAGGTTCGGCACACCCTCCGAACTCGGCAGAACTTCCGGATCGCCGCTCTTCGGGTCCCATGCTTTGACATCGCTGTACCAAAGCACTTCGTTGAATATCCCGTGATAGCCACCCTCAACAATGAGGTGCTGGTCTTTGCCGGAAAAGGCCCGCGCGACCCTCAATGCAGCCATTACTGCTTCAGTTCCGGAATTCGAAAATCTGACCAGTTCGGCAGCCGGCACCATTTCGCTGATCCTGCAAGCCACTTCGTACTCGAGCTCTGTCGCAAGTGCGAAAACGCCACCGACGTCCATGCCTTTGCGCGCTGCCTCGTCAACGCGTTCATCCGCGTAGCCGAGAATTGCGGGACCATAGCCCAGGCGGTAGTCGATGTACTCATTGCCATCGATGTCCCAGATACGTCCGCCTTTACCACGCTCCACGTAGATCGTTTTGTCGGGTCCCCAGTAACGGAAGTTGGACGCTACGCCGAGCGGCAGCCTGGTCACGGCCTTGCGGAATTGCGCATTGGACTTCTTGAGTGACCGCATGGGCCTTCCATTAAAACTTGACACCTTAGAGTCTCATGGAGCAGGGTCGAAAGTCCAGAAAAATGAATGAACAATCATTCATTTTATGGCATAATTCTTTATAATTACAAATACTTATGGGAATAATTTCTCATTAAGCTGTTGAAAAATCAGTGAGTTCTCGATGATGGCGATTGCCGCAGTAAAACCAAACCGACGGGCACTTTCGAAGCAACGCCGGCGCCAGCAGCTGATCGATGCGACCATTAAATGCATATCAAAAAAGGGCCTTGGCAGCCTGACGCTCGCCGACGTCGCAATCGAGGCGAGCCTGTCGCAGGGCATCGTCAACCTGCACTTCGATAGTAAGGACAACTTGCTCAACGAGACCTTGCGCTTCCTTGCCGAAGACTACGATGCGCAGTTCATGCGGACGCTTGAACTTTCATCTTGCGATGCGGCAGAGACATTGCTCGAACTGATGCAGATGGATCTCAAGCCTGCGGTATGCGACCGGAAAAAACTCGCAGTCTGGTTCGCGTTTTGGGGAGAGGTCAAAACCGTACCGACCTACCAGAAAATTTGCGCCGCTTACAACGACAAATACAACGAGATCATGCGGGGAGCTGTGCGAGCGCATCGTAGAGGAAGGTAACTACGACGATGTCGATGCGCAATCCGTTACCGATGCCCTCTCATCATTGACTGACGGATTCTGGCTCTCCTGCCTGATCAATCCGAAGTCATTTGACCGAACTGCAGCGCTGCGCTCGGTATCCAGTTATTTGCGTGCTGTTTTTCCCGATCACTACAAAACTCAAGCAGGGCTGGAATGACGCCGGAACTGAATGAAATTGCACGGCACTGGCAAATACAGGCCAGAGAAAACGCCTGATCATCGCGCGCAGTTTGCTGAAGCACCGGCTCGACGACAGGCAGAGTCAAGCAATTATGGTCAGTCAGGCAGTTTTCATTGTTTCGATCACTGCACGGTGGTGAAATCAACGGTAGATGAAACGACGAATTACGAAAATTTCAGCGTTCGCTCCGATTGCTGCAGTTGTGCTTTCATCCTTGATGTCATGCACAACCGACCCGCACAGCCGGGAGTTACCGCCAATGAAAATGTCCTCAATGTGTACAACTGGGCTGATTACATCGCGCCGGATACCATCGAGAAGTTTGAAGCCGAATATGGCATCAAGGTCAACTACGACATTTACGACAGCTCACCGGTAGTCGACGTCAAGCTGCTGGCCGGCAACAGCGGCTATGACGTTGTCGTACACAGCAGCCAGTATTCCTCGCGCCTGACACCAATCGGGGTTTATCACGAACTCGATTTTTCGCGTCTCGATAACATTCGCCATCTCGATCCTGCGCTGCAGGAAAAGATTGACGTCTACGAGAAAACCCGCGGCTACAAGATTCCGTATCACTGGGGATCGACCGGCTACGCCTGGAATGAGAAGCTCGTACGTGAGCGGCTTCCTGATCACCCGATGGACTCTGCCGATGTGCTCTTCGATCCTGAAGTTGCCGCAAAACTCGCCGATTGCGGGATTAGCCTGATCGACGGTCCGACCGACCTCTTTCCGATGGTCCTTGCCTACCTCGGCAGAGATCCTAATGGCGTAGATGATGAAAGCCTGGCGGCCGCAGAGGCGCAATTGGCCCTGGTGCGGCCTTACATCCGTTATTTCAGTAACCAGAAGATGGCCATTGATCTGCCGAACCAGGAAGTCTGTGTTGCGATGAGCTGGTCCGGCGACTACGCCACTGCGGCAAGACGGGCAAGGGAATCCGGCCTCGACCTCAAACTCCATTACACAATGCCGAAGGAAGGATCCGGCCTGTGGGTTGATGGCGTGTATATCCCGGCCGACGCGCCACACCTGGACAACGCCTATTTGTTCCTGAATTTCCTGATGCGTCCGGAGATCGCAGCCGACATTGCAAACGAGGTTAATTACGCGAATATGAACCAATCATCGTGGAAGTATATCGACCCCGAACTTTTAAATGATCCGGCAATCTATCCGGACGAAAAAAACTGGCACCTCCTGTATCCCGTCCTGACCGTCGATCCGAAAAGAGAGCGCTTCAGGACACGGGCTTTTGCAAGGGTCAAAGCCGGTATTTAGCATTGCCACTTCCTGACAAAAATAAAAACATGGCAAGCGACACCGACAATTCAGGTCCAACTACCGGTCCCTTCATAGAAGTACGGAGCCTCAGCAAACATTTCGGCGATTTTGTCGCGGTCGATTCTGTCGATCTGCAAATCGAGCGCGGCGAATTATTTTCGATACTCGGCGGGTCCGGCTGCGGCAAAACAACATTGCTGCGCATGCTCGCAGGATTCGAAATTCCGACGTCCGGACGGATTTTTCTCGACGGCATCGACATAACCGACCAGCCTCCGTACGAGCGCCCGGTCAACATGATGTTTCAATCCTACGCGATATTTCCACACATGACCGTGGAGAAAAACGTCGCATACGGCCTGGTAAAGGAGAAGCTGGCAAAAGCCGAGATTCGATCCCGTGTCGCCGACATTCTGAAACTGGTACAGATGGAGAGTTTCGCGACCCGCAAGCCCAATCAACTCTCCGGCGGTCAGCGTCAACGTGTCGCACTGGCGCGGGCGCTGGTTAAGCAGCCCAAAGTCCTGTTGCTGGACGAACCCCTCGCGGCGCTGGATAGGAAGCTTCGCGAGCAAACCCAGTTCGAACTCATGAATATCCAGGACCAACTGGGAGTAACGTTTGTCGTGGTTACGCATGATCAGGAAGAAGCGATGATCCTGTCAACCCGCATCGCCGTAATGGAGCAAGGCCGGTTCGAGCAAATCGGCACGCCCAAAGAAGTTTATGAATACCCGTGTAACCGATTCGTCGCGGACTTCATCGGCACGATAAACATGTTCGACGGCAATGTCGTTGAAATGTCGGATGGACGGCTCCTGGTGGCTTCCGGCGATGCGGGTGAAACGTTTGCGACATCAACAAGCGAACAATATGAAAAAGACGCCAAGGTTTGTATCGCGGTGCGGCCCGAGAAGATCTTCATCAGCAAACACGAGCCGGAAAATGCGGAAGACACGCGGCTAAAGGGTGTTGTCGAGGACTTCGGGTACCTCGGCAACCTGTCCCTGTATCGTATTCGACTGAACACCGGAAAAATCGTCCTGGTCAGCGCACAAAACCGGCAGCGCTCAGTCGAGCAGCATCTCGAATGGGATGATGAGGTCTTTGTTTCCTGGCAGCCCCAAAGCGCCATAATCCTCGCCGCGTAGTCCGTCATGCAATCAAACGATGCGATCATGAAGGACCACAGCTGGCGGCGTTACGCGGTCGCAATTCCTTATGTCTGGTTGCTAATTTTCTTCCTGGCGCCATTCGCAATCATACTGAAAATTAGCATGGCCGATCCGGTCATTGCCCAGCCGCCTTTTACTCCGTTGTTTGATGATGCCGGCGGATTTCAGGGTACGGCGGACAACTTCGGTTTCCTGCTGACCGACAAATTGTATGTAATCACCTACCTGAAATCGGTACTGATGGCGGCCGGTGCAACCATCCTCTGCCTGCTGCTCGGATTTCCAATGGCGTACGGAATTGCCCGATCGGACAGCTCCACGCGAAGCATTCTGTTGCTCCTGATCGTGCTTCCCTTCTGGATTTCTTTTTTGTTGCGCGTCTATGCCTGGATGGGGCTTCTCAACAATTACGGTGTCATTAACAATTTCCTGATGTGGACCGGGATTATTGATCAACCAATTGCGATGATGTATACCGATTTCGCGATCTATATTGGACTCGTTTACTCGTACCTGCCGTTCATGATTCTGCCGTTGTACGCAACACTCGAACGAATGGATCTCGATCTCCTTGACGCGGCACAGGATCTCGGGGCGAGGCGCTCGCAGGCGTTCCGGGACATCACATGGCCGCTGGCCCGCCCTGGCGTAATTGCTGGATGTCTGCTGGTTTTTATACCAGCGATGGGCGAATACGTTATTCCCTACCTGCTCGGTGGGTCGGAATCGCTGATGATTGGGCGTGTTCTGTTCGACGAGTTTTTTGTCAATCGGGACTGGCCGCTGGCTTCGTCGGTGGCGATCGTGTTGCTTATGCTATTGGTGGTGCCGATCGTATTCCTGCAGCGCAGCCAGGTCAGGAGCATCGAGGATAGCTCGTGAGAACGCGATCCCGTTTCATAACCTCTGTGCTCGCATTTGGCTACGCCTTTCTGTACATACCGCTTGCCTCGGTCATTTTCTATTCGTTCAATGACTCGAGCCTTGCGACAGTTTGGGGCGGGTTCTCGACACGGTGGTATGGCGAGCTATTCAGAAACGACCAAATCCTGGATGCGGCATTCCTTAGCCTGCGAGTCGCAGTCACTGCTGCAACGCTCGCCACCATATTCGGCACGCTGGCGGGCATGGCGCTGGCGCGCTTCGGATGCTTTCGCGGCCGCACATTGTTTACCGGAATGATCACGTCGCCGCTCGTGATGCCGGAAGTTATCACCGGATTGTCGCTGCTCCTGTTGTTTGTCAGCCTGCAGCAACTCACGGGCTGGCCAGCACAGCGCGGTTTCAACACGATTACAATCGCACACACTACGTTTGCGATGGCCTACGTTGCCGTGATCATACAATCGCGACTCGTTTCGATGGATGAATCGCTCGAGGAAGCGGCCATGGATCTCGGCGGCCGGCCGTTTCGCGTAATGATCGATATCACTCTGCCGCTAATCGCACCTGCAATGGTTGCAGGCTGGCTACTCGCCTTTACATTGTCGCTCGACGACCTGGTGATTGCGACTTTCGTATCGGGACCCGGAGGCAGCACCCTGCCGATGCTGATTTTCTCGAAAGTCAAACTTGGTGTAACGCCGGAAATCAATGCGCTTGCGACATTGATCATTGTGATTGTAACGCTCGGAGTCCTGATCGCGTGGGTGTTAACCCGACGACCCCAGACGCAATCCTCCTAAGCTGAAACTTTGGGAGCGCGCCGCAACTCCTGCAGCACCCAATCAACGAATCGCTGCTCGGGTTCTTCCATGTCTGAAAACCGGCCCGGTTTATAGTATTTGGAATTTATACCTTTCCAGTTGTTCACAATGATTGTTTCGTCAGCATACATTGTTATGTCCCACAGCCACATGAGTTCTTCGCGGTCATAGTCCTTACCCTCGACTGCATCACCGCGCACCAGCCAGTAAATTTGGCACTGGCAATTTCTCGCATCAACCGGCGTGAAGACATAGCCGACTACGTGATCGCTGTAGGCGAGAAAAAAGCTGAACGGCCCGAATGTTATATCGGATGCACCACCGTCATAATCGGACAGATTACCGAGTAATGGTGCAAGCGGCTCGCCGTCCCTGCTACCGGTTTTGTATCCTTCAAATAGCGCTGTCCGACTATATCCGAATCCCATTTCTCCGGATCGTGCCTTCGTGTCAACATAATCGATTTCGATTTTCTTGAGGCCACAGGCGCCAAACTTTTCAAACATATGTGACTGGACGCGTTGCCGATTTTTCTCGTGAAGCATCAGCGTGTGCAATTCGCGTACTCGGGATGTGCGGTAGCGCAGTGATAGCATTCCTGATAATTCTCTACTGCCAGTTTCCAGTTCGCGCTTACTGGATACGTTTTCTGCGCCGCGATCTTCATGTTTTCGAA
>PVMK01189192.1_pt3 | contig 15127 bp, 21 predicted proteins | sample 1853481 | NCBI WGS metagenome assembly PVMK01 (sample SAMN08533507, study PRJNA380276) | Marine sediment metagenome, whole genome shotgun sequencing project.
GCAATTTTATAATATCGGCATCGATATCTGCGATAAGTGGGCCGATCAGGGTGAACGCCTGGCGCTGATTTATGAGGATGAAAAAGGGCGCGTTGTCAGGTATACCTTCCGGGACTTAAAAAATCTTTCCAACAAACTGGCCAACGGACTGCAAGCCTCAAATATCGGCGTCGGGGATCGACTGGGGATTCTCCTGCCCCAATGCCCTGAAACCGCCATCAGTCATATTGCGGCCTATAAGGTTGGAGCGGTGGCCATACCGCTTTTCACCCTGTTCGGCATCGATGCACTGGAATACCGGTTGTCCAACAGTGAAGCCAGGGGAATTGTAACGGATGCGGCGAATTTGCCGAAGATCATGGAAATATGGCAAAACCTGCCCCACCTGAAAACAGTCCTGGTGACCGGGCGGGTGAAAAAAATGGGAAGGCGCTGGATTTTTGGCAAGTGATCGAAAAAGGATCACCTGATTTTCAACCGGTAAGAACCAGAGCAGATGATCCGGCACTGATTATTTACACCTCCGGCACCACCGGGTCCTCCCAAAGGTGCATTGCATGCCCATCGCACGCTTCTGGGGCATCTGCCGGGGGTCGAGTTTCCCCATAATTTTTTTCCGCAGGAAGATGATCTTTTCTGGACACCGGCGGACTGGGCCTGGATTGGTGGGCTGATCGATGTGCTGTTTCCAAGCTGGCACCACGGCATACCGGTTCTGGCCCATCGAGCCAGAAAATTCGACCCTGAACAAGCCTTCCATCTGATTGCCAAACACAAAATACGCAATGCCTTTATGCCGCCCACGGCACTAAAACTCATGCGCCAGGTAAAAGATCCCAAAAGCCGCCACAGCTACCGCATGCGCAGCATCGGCAGCGGCGGCGAAACCCTGGGCGAAGAGCTGCTCGACTGGGGCAGGGACGTGATGGGTCTAACTATTAACGAGTTTTACGGGCAAACCGAGTGCAATCTGATTGTGGGCTGTTGCGCGGAGGTCATGGAAATCCGGCCGGGATCCATGGGACGAGCCATCCCTGGGCATATAGTTGATGTAATTGATGGGAGTGGGCAACCGGTGAAAGAAGGTGTCGTGGGGGAGATTGCCGTGAAGCGTCCCGATCCGGTCATGTTTCTAAAGTACTGGTGCAACCCGGAAGCCACCCGCAAAAAATTTATTGGCGACTGGCTGTTAACCGGGGATTTGGCTAAAAAAGACGAAGACGGGTATATTTGGTTCCACGGCCGCACGGATGATGTCATCACCAGTGCCGGTTACCGTATCGGGCCGGCTGAAATCGAGGACTGCCTGATGAAACACCCGGCGGTGGCAATGGTGGCCGTGGTCGGCAGCCCGGATGAGGTGCGAACTGAAATTGTGAAAGCCTTTGTGGTGCCCAAACCGGGGGTGACACCGGCAAAGGATATTGAAGAGGATATCAAGGCATTTGTAAAAACCCGACTGGCCGCCCATGAATACCCGCGGGAAGTCGAATTTGTCAAAGAACTGCCCATGACCGCCACCGGGTAAGATTATGCGGAAGGACCTGAAAAAGCTGGGAGATTCAGCGTAAATTTAAAGTATAGCTTTGATCCCAAAACGTAAGCGTTCGTAGGTTGAGAGTAGCTGTTCAATTTTACTTTGCCGCTATATCCTCAATTCGTTCTATTCCTGTGCGTTTTCCTCCCGCCGCGACGCGGTACGGGCGCAGCAGGTTAATGGTCACGAATTTACGGTTCAGATTTGACGTGAACTTGAATCCTCTGAACCCGTAAAAGGGTACTTTCTCTGATTTTTCTTGACTAAATACCTCCGTTGTAATACATTTTGTATTATTATAAGGGGAGGTGAGAAGCGTGCCATTTAGTGTAAGATTAGATGATGAAACGGAAGCTTTATTAAATAAAACTGCCAGGGCGATGAGTACAACAAAATCAGAAATACTGAAAGCATCCATTCATGACTTTTGCAAAAAAACTTTACAAGGTAAGAAGAAAAAGCCGTATGATTTAATTTCTGATCTTATTGGCGGGGAATTTAGTGGAAAAGGTGATCTTGCCATGAATAGTGAAGAAATTTTAAGGAAAGTGTATAAGAAAAATCATGATCCTTCTTGATACCGGACCAATTGTGGCTTTTTTCGATGCTTCAGATAATTACCACAAATCGTGTGTTGAATTGCTGAAAGGTGTAAATGAACCCCTAATCACCACTTGGCCGGTACTTACAGAGGCTTTCTATCTTCTGGGGTTTTCGTGGAGAGCCCAGGATAATCTGTGGGAATTCATCATGAGAGGGGGAGTTGAGGTTTTATCGATAGATGATAAACAGCAAACACGATGTCGGCAGTTAATGGAAAAATACGCGGATTTGCCAATGGACCTTGCAGACGGGACCTTGGTAGTTCTGGCTGAATCGAAAAAGATTAAGAAAGTCTTTACTCTGGACCACAAAGATTTCCAAATATACAAGCCGGCTCGTATTAAAAGTTTTACATTACTCCCTTCACGGATTTGAAACCATGAGGGGTCAGACCTACCTTTTTACAGAATGGTTATTTTTGTGAAATGTGTAGGCCTGACCCTGTTGATTTATTTCGGTGGCCCGATGCATAATTTCAAGGGCTCCTTTGGAGCCTTGGCCTGCATTCCTTTTTTTCCTGTAGTTTCATAATCAATCTCCTTTGTGTGTGATTAATACAAAGTATTCAAAATCTCCATCGTAAAGGAGTTGATTTCCTCGAAGCGATCATCGATCACTTTGGTGACCCACTCGGGGTCGGCCAATAGTGCTCTACCAACGGCGATTAAATCAAACTCGTTTCGCCCAAGTCGTTCCAGCAAGTATTGGATCGTTTTTTCCGAGCCGTGGGGTATATTTTTTCCGGCGACATGCGGTTGCTTAGAAAAATCTGTATCCAGACCGACACTGCCCACGGAAATGACCGGTTTGGCGGTAATTTTTTTTGTCCATCCGGCCAGGTTTAAATCGGAACCCGGAAATTCAGGTTCAAAAAAGCGCCGGGTGCTGCAATGAAAAATTAGGCGGCTTAAGGCTTTAAAATTAGCTTGCCTTTTACAACGCTGCTTTCCAGTAGCTCATGGGCCCGGGCGGCTTCGGATAAAGGAAGCCGTTCGTGGATGTGGGGCTTAATCTGACCTTTAGCCAGATAGTCAAACAACAACTCAAAAGACTCGGCCGTTAACTGCGGATCAAGATCATAAATGCTGTAGAGCACAAAGGTTCTGATCCCGGCGCTTTTGCCAAAGGCCGCGCCGAGCTGTTCTGTCAAATTTCCTTGTGGCGGGCCTGCGGCCATTCCAAACCAGATGATCTGACCTAGCGGGGCCAGCAGCTCAAAGTCCCGGCCGAAGGTGTCGCCGGCCACCGAATTTAGAATGAGGTTGACCCCTTTGCCCCCGATGATCTCCTTGATCCGCGCGGTTACATCTTCGCTTTTGTAGTTGATGACGTGCTCCATGCCCTGCTCTTTTGCATAGCGGGCTTTTTCATCAGTGCTGGTCAACCCGATGCACATCACCCCGGCCGGCTTGGTTAGCTGTGCCACTGCGGTTCCTACCCCGCCGGCTGCTGCATAGACCAAGATCGTTTGTCCTTCCTTGACCTGGGCCATGGTGTGCATCATATGATAGGCGGTCAGGTAGTTGACCGGAACGGCTGCGGCTTCGTCCATGTCGATCTCGTCGGAAATTGTCATCACAGCGCCGGCATTGGCGACCATATAATCTGCATAACATCCTTGTCCCAGGACCACGACATGTTGTCCCGGCAGAAATTGGGATACGCCGTCGCCCACCGCTTTTACGACCCCGCTGCAGTCGACGCCCGGAATCGCCGGCAGGGGCGGCATCATGGGGTAAGTGCCTCTGCGGATCATTACGTCGGCGAAGTTGACGGAGGCCGATACTACTTTTACGAGCACTTGTCCCGCGCCGGGTGTGGGCGTGTCCACGTCTTCGTACTTAAGCTGGTCAACGGAGCCGGTTTGATGGATTTGGATGGCCTTCATAATAGTACCTCCTTTTTCTGGTTACTGGTTACTGGTTTTTGGCTACTGGTCATTGGTCGAATGAATTATGCATTAGTGGTTTGAGGTTGGAGCAAAAACGCCTAAATCTTAGGTGCATGGTTCCAAGAAAAAAATGAAACGATCCTTTTCCGCCTCCAACCTCAAGCGTAGCGATCCTCTTACGGAGCGAAGCGACCTATGCCCTTTGTAACTATCACTGCTGGGCCTTGTAAGACGCCGCAAACCCTTGGGCAAACTCTTCAATCGAGGTTTCGGTGGTGTTCTCAGGAGTGCGTTGGTAATGGCTTAGGATGTCGCCGCTGTTGATGGCTTTGGCCAGCCCGATTAATAGGTCCGCCACGTTTTCCGTTAGTCCCATCTGCACCATTGATGAGAGGGCGTCTTCATAGGGGAATTGGACATATTTCAGATCATCCTTGTCCAGGGCGTTTGCCAGCGCCTGAGTAACTTCGTTATAATTTAAGTTTCTCTGTCCTGAGATATATTCTATCGCATGACCCTTGATTTCAAGACTTGACAGGCGGCCGGCAGCTACGGCGGCAATGTCCTTGGTAGCCACCATGGGTTGGGACACATCCGGCGCAATCGGCGAGCCGCAGATGCCCATGTTTTTGATGACATCCATCTGCCAGTAAATGTTCTCCATAAAATACGCCGGGCGCAAAACCAGTACATTGACGTCGTTTAATTCGCTTAGGTGCTGCTCAAAATCGTGCAGTCCCTGCACGATGCCGGCGCCTTCCGTGAGATGAGCGCCGATGCTGCTCAAAGCGACCACATTTTTGACTCCGCTACCTTTGATGGCGGCAACATGGGATTTGGCTGCTTTGATTTGAAATGCCCAATAATCGTCGGACTGGAAATCCGGTGGGATCATTGCAAAAACGCCGTCGACCCCCCGGTAGGCTTCGGTTAAAAAGGCCGTATCTTCCACAGATCCCGATCGAGCTTCGGCTCCCTTATCAGTTATGGATTGCAGCTTTTCAGCCGTACGCGCGATGGCTCTGACATTGTGACCTTCTGCCAGCAGTTTTTCCGTGATTTTATGACCGATGTTTCCGGTTGCTCCGGTAATTGCATAAGTATTTGCCATGATAATTCTCCTTTCTTAAAAAATTTGGATGGATTTATCTTCGAGTAAAACAGCATCGTTCAGCCCAACCTAGCGCCTCCGTCAATATCCAGCACTGTGCCGGTGACATAGCCGTTGGATACGAGGAAAACAACCGCTTCGGCGATTTCATCCGGTCTTCCAATCCGTTTTACAGGCAGATTGTTACCGGTCTGCTCAAACATGGTTCGTTTTTGTTCCGCATTCATCCAGTCATAGGCCGGTGTATCAACCATATATACTATCCTTGGCGGCATCCAGTTTTTCCTGAGAGCGGCCGGCAATCACCACAGCGGCACCTGTTTTTGTTAACGCTTGAGCCGCAGCCAAACCCATTCCGGAGCTTCCGCCGATGACAACGATTTTTTGATTTTTCAATGACATAACTTTTTCCTTTGAACCTTGAACCTATAACCGATCACTTTATTACTGTTTAAGTTGCTTGCCGACGTTCCAGCAGCCGGCCACCACCTCACCCACCGACCAGTACTTGACGCTGTTCATGTCAAACAAAAGCGGTTTGAGTTTGGCCAGATCTACTTTGCCCTCGGTGAGCACGGATTCATCGGCATAGGTTTCCACGATTTCACCGATGAAAAGGTCATGGGTGGGGGTGTCATAGGTATCGTAGAGCCGGCACTCCATGTTGAGCGGACACTCCTTGATCATCGGAGCGTTTTCCAGCTCGCCATAGAAGATCTCGAACAGATCGGACTTGTCCGTTTTTTTGCCGCTGACCAGACCGGCATAATCTGTTTCAACCACCAGATTTTCGGATGGATGTTGACGCTGAAAGCTTTGTTTTCCCTGATGCCCGGATTGGTGTAATGAACTTTTGCCATGCTTAGCGAAATCAGATAGGGCTTGGCGTGGTTGACAATTCCGATGTGGGCGATGGTGATATAATTGGGTTTGCCGTCCACCATCGCTCCGACCAGCACCGTGGGGAGTGGGATAAAGCACATTGATACCTTCCAGTTTTTTCTTCATTTAATTTCCTCCTTTTGATTGACCGGCCTCCAGATTTGGATTGCCGTCGATGTATTTCAAATTAAATATGCAATACAGTTGTGTGCGCATACAACTATTGCGCTGAAAAAAAAGTTATTGTTTTCCTTCCAGTTTCTGGCCGGCATCATCAATCAGTTGGGTAAGCTGGTCGCCACTTTTCATCCCCAGTATCTTGCTGTATCTGTGATAAAGACTTTTCCAGGCCGCATCGATTGGTTTTTTCAACTGTTTACCCTTATTTGTTGAATAGGTTTTAGAGGTTTTGCCTTTACTTTTACGAATCAGATATCCTCGATAGACCAGTGAATCGATAAATCGGGTCACAGTTGATGGGGCCAGATGCAAATGTTCACCCAACTCCTTCTGGCCTATGCCCGGACTGTCATTTACAAGCATCATAAGAAAAGCATGCGATGGCGAAAGCCCTGTTATTTTGAACTCTTCTTCCGCCATTCGGGTAATTACCCTTGAGAGGGCGTTCGCCGTAAAATATAAACAGTGGTGTAATAATGACTTTTCTTTGTCCATTTTAAATACCCAATCCCGGCAAAGCCGGAATTGTATATTGACGATTGAAGATTGAAGATTTGTTGATGTCGCTTCGCTCCGTCCTTTTTAAAATCGAAAGAATACCTTAAATATTCAATATTCAATCGAAAATATTCAATAGTTGTAGGTTGGGTTAAGCGACTTTAATGTTGGGTAATGCTATTGCAGAAAAATTACGTTGAATAGCAGTTATGTTGTTATTTAGTTGAACTAAGCTTTACCCGACGTTTACGCCCGCACAACCCAACCTACGATATAAAGTGTAAACTACTTTTGGCGTCATATGAAGGATGCCGATAAACTCTTCGCAACCATGATGTGATTTCAATAAATAGGTACTAACTTAGTTGTACATACAAATATAAATAGGCTTCTATATGATGTCAAGTTTTTTATTGAAATAAACCCTGCTTTACAATGCGTTTAGATATTGTTACATTTACATATCCTTCATAATCTTATTCCGTATTTCCGGTTCATCCGGGTCAGAAGTCCCAAATGCCGGCAGTAAGAATAACTTAGGGGCTTCGCCCCAATTGGAATGCTGGAATGCTGGAATAGTGGCCTCCGGCTCGTAGGGTAGCGCCTACGCCTCGGAGAGATTAATGGTCCCGCCACCGGCGGGATTGGAGATTAAATAAAAATGGTTAACATCCTTTTGAATACGCTCTGCGGCGTCCACCATTCCATTATTCCATTTCCGAGGCAAATTCAGAAGCCCCAAAAAACTCCTATATTCTCAGTAGGTTGTAGAAATTCCGAGACGTATAATTACCGCTATATATTGTGCTTATTTTTGCTGTTACTTCTCTTCGGACAACCGTCCTTTGCTGAAATGACCATTGCAGAAAAATCGCTGCCCGCGGATGCCATTGTCGAGGAATTATTTCAAGGCGGCAGCGGGCTGCCGGTGGGAAAAGTCCAAGCCGTGCGGGGGGAAGTGATTGTTTTCCATCGTGAACCGACTGTGGGTTACCAGGCCAAAACCGGTCTGCCCCTCTATCATGGCGACACGATCAGTACCCGGAACAATGGCCGGATTTTATGCCGGCTCATTGATGGCACCATTTTTTCATTGGTACCGGAGACAACCCTTACGATTCTTCAATGCAACCATAATTCCGCCAGAAAAAGCAGCGTGTCTTTCCTGTCGTTAAAACACGGAGACGGGCGGTTTCAGGTGAAGGCAACGGCGGAAGTGCTCTTTCATGAATTCAAAATCCAGACTCCTACGGCCTATGCCCAAGCCCAAGAAGCTGATTTTATCATCAAGGCAAGCCAGGATACGACTGAAATTATTACATTCGAAAAAAGCAGGCTTGAAGTGACCAATCTGGCGGAGCCGGAAGTGATCTTTTTTATGTCTGATTTCCAGCGGGCCGTCGTTGAAGATAAGATGGGGCCTCAAATGGTTGAAATCGTCACTCACGATGAAGCTGAGGCCATGATGGCAGAAACCCGTTTATTACCCCAAAGCAAATTATTTGCTTCCAGCGCGGAAAAATATCGCGAAGAGGATACTGCCGCGAAAGCTAAGGAATCCGGCGGTAATGCCGAGAAATATTAATACAGACCTCGTTGAATAGTTTACTGGTTGAATGGTTGATTAGGTAAATTATAGTCATAATTTAAGAATGTAACGATTGTTGAAACTTGAAGTGTCCAATTATTTTACAAATATGGGATAAATCCATATTTACAACCACTTAACCAATCAACCAATCAACAAATCAACAATATCTGACCTAATGAAAGGGGGGTCCGCCATGGAGGATATTCACCAAATTTTTACCCGTTTCAAAGAGGAGTTTCCCGAAGTTTATAACAGGCATGAAGCGCTGGGAAAGGAAATTCACGAAAATGTCGGACCACTGGGGGAAAATTCCCGCTGGTTGATTAAGATTGCCATCTCAGCTGCCTGCAACCACAAGCGTGCCCTGGCAACTCACTTCAAAAAAGCACAAGCCGCCGGGGTGACCGATGCGGAAATTAAGCACGCGCTGCTACTGTTGATTCCGACCGTCGGGTTTCCGATGTTTATGAAGGCATACTCGGTATTGGAGAGCAGCAAGTAGTCGCAGGTACAACAAATTTAAAATTTAAGTCATAAGGGGTCTCCAAGTGTAATTGAGTCCTTGAATTTAGAAAAATCCAAGCACCAAATCACAAGTTAGTTCGCTTCGCTCACAATTGGGAAAATGGAATGATTCCATCATTCCATGCAGCTTACCAAGAGAATGACCGCAAAAAGCACCGTGATTCGCTCCGAGGCGTAGGCGCTACCCTACGAGCCGGCTTCCTGCTCGTAGAGCATGTAGAGCATACAGCTCGGAGAGAGGCCAATAAATTGTAGAAATTCCGATACATATACATAATAACACCTCAGCAGGAAGTGGTTTGGCTGTGAAAAAAAACACATTGCAGGTCATTCAAGAGTGGATCACCCGTGCCATCGATTTTATCAGCACCGATATCTGGCGCCTCCGGCTTGAAGATCTTCCCTTCGGTAAATCATTTCTGATCAAACAACTCAGAATTATTATTCTCACCCTGCGCGGCTTTTATGAGAACAAATGTTTTGTACGGGCATCATCACTGACATTTTATACACTGCTCTCCATTGTTCCGGTGGTTGCGATGCTATTCGGGATCGCCAAGGGATTTGGCTTTGAAAGGCTGCTTAGAAAGGAGCTTTTCGAAAGATTCCCGGGAGAAGCACAGCAGGAGGTGCTGACAAAGGTACTCGAGTTTGCCGAATCGATGCTTGAAGCCACCAGAGGGGGACTCATCGCCGGTATCGGCCTGGTTCTCCTTTTTTGGGACGGTGATCAAAGTACTCAGCCATATTGAAGCTTCGCTAAATGATATCTGGCAGATTAAGGAAAATAGGACCTGGGGCAGAAAATTCAGCGATTATCTTGCCGTAATGATATTAAGCCCGCTGCTGATTATTGTGTCCAGCAGTGCAACGGTGTTTATTACCACCCAGATTACTCAGTTGACAAATGAAATCAAACTGCTGGGAATGATCAGCCCGCTTATATTCTTGAGTTTCAAACTGATTCCCCTATGTGCTCATCTGGATTCTTTTTACGGTTATTTATGTCTTGATGCCGAATACCAAAGTAGATTTAAAATCCGGTATTGTGGCCGGTATTGTGGCCGGAACCATTTTCCAGATTGTCCAATGGGCATATATCAGCTTTCAGGTCGGGACCGCCAGATATAACGCCATCTATGGAAGCTTTGCCGCCCTGCCGCTGTTTTTGATGTGGGTACAGATTAGCTGGTGGGTGGTTCTTTTTGGAGCCGAACTCTCATTTGCCAACCAGAATGTTGGAACCTATGAATATGAGCCCGATAGCCACAAGGTCAGCCTTGCTTTTAAGAAAGTGCTCACCTTGCAAATTACCCAGCTGTTAATAAAAAATTTTGAAAAAGGAGACAGACCGTTCACCGATACGGAGATTTCCAACCGGCTTAAAATGCCCATTCGACTTGTCCACAACATTTTATATGATCTCGTTGAAAGCAGGGTGGTCGCCGAAACCAGGACCCGGGAAGATCAAAAATTTGGTTATCAGCCGGCCCGCGATATCCAGACCCTCACCATAAAATTTGTGATTGATGCCATAGAGCAAAATGGTACCAACAGCATTCCCGTGGCAAGGAATGCGGAATTTGAGTCGCTGTCTGCTGCCATTGAAAAATTCAGAGAAGATATGGAAGCGTCCCCGGCGAATAAGCTCTTGAAAGATATATAGGGCCCGACTAATAGCTCGCGAGTCTTGTAATACATTTATTTAATCCCGCAGATTTTCTATAATTTTTCGCGTTTGTATTGGCTGAATCGGGCAATTCCGAAACACGAAACTCGAAATTCGAAACAAATTCCAATGACCGAAATGATAATGACCAAAACTTGAAAACAGAAAACTGAGTGTTGATCTGTTTAGAATTTTGAGTCTTCTTATTTCGATATTGTTTCGGATTTCGGATTTAGTATCGATGTGCGGGCCGCGACTCGACAGAGCTTACCAAAATCCACTCCCGATAAATGCATACTAGGAGATAATATTTTGACTATTCCAGGAAACCTCCTCACCACCGCCATGGCGGTCATGCCGCACAAGGATACCGTGGCGGCGCTTGAGGCTGCTTTGTCTTTGGATATTCCCTTCTGGCCCCAGCTTCCGCGCTTGAATTATTATGAAGACATGTATGTTCAGGCCTCAGAGCACTTCCCCGGTATTGTGCTGGATATGGACAAGCAGACCCTGGCGTTTTCCATGGATAAGTTTATCACCGAACTTGAAGAAACCCTGTCACATTTCGATGAATCGGATTATTTTGATATCAGCGACCAATACTCGGATGTCTACCACCGTTTTTTAAAGCTTGATCTTTCCGAGAGGCCCGCCATCAGGGGTCAGCTTGAAGGGCCCATCAGCTTTGGAATGAATGTATTGGATCAGGATAAACGGCCGATCCTTTTCGACGACACCGTGCGGCCTTTTATGTATGAATTTATGGCGAAGCGCATCAACGTCCAATTGGAGAGGCTCAAAAAAATAAATCCCCATGCGTTCATGTTTATTGATGAACCGGGGCTGCAGTTTTTGTTCAGCGCCTTGTCCGGCTATGACAGCACGGCCGCCCGGGATGATGTAGCGGAATTTCTATCCCTGATCGAACGACCGAGGGGCATTCACCTGTGCGGCAATCCGGACTGGGATTTTTTGCTGAATCAGGATATGGATATTCTATCGCTGGACGTCTACCTGAACGGAGAAATTTTCCCCACCTATGCCGGTTCGATTAAAAGGTTTCTGGCTAACGGCGGGGTGATTGTGTGGGGAATTGTGCCCACTAATTTCGAGCCCTTTGAAGCCGAAAACATTGACACCCTCATCTCCCAGCTTGAAAATATATGGACCGTTCTTGATAAAAAAGGCATCGACAAAGACTATTGCTGTCAAAAAGCCTGATTTCGCCGGCCACCTGCTGTCTGGTGAATCCGGATGGCGAAAAGACGGTTGAGAAGGCCTTTGGGATTGTCCGTGAAGTTTCCCGCAGGCTGCGCGAAAAATACAAGTTAGCTTGAAAGGGCTTGGTTCTAACATAGGCCATGGCTTATTCGAAACCCAACAAAATGGCTGAATTGGACAAACTAAAAATCCCTATATGCTTGTTTTGTGAAAAACCCTTGACATATTAAGCATTTTCAATTATTGATAATCAATAATTGAAAATAAATAAAATGGGCTATATGGCTAATCCATTCACATTGCGGGTTATTTCACCTTTTTTTCCTTTTTGCAACCGTACCATTGAGCTTCAGCAGCTATGTTCTCATGCAGACAATAAAGCAAATGTTGTTTTATTTTCGCCCAGACGCTACGGCAAAACTTCGCTAATAAGAAGACTTCAATCCGACCTGTCCGACAAGGGCTTTTTTACGGTTTATGTCGACTTTTTTATGGCAACATCTGAAAATGAAATCGCTCGGCGTATTTCCAAAAGTATATATTCTGTCTTGCATGAGCGTGAATCACTTTTGGACAAAGGCGTTCGATTTCTAAAAACATTTAAGACCTTTCGTCCGGTCTTCAAGCCCTCCCCTGAAAGTGGCTTTTCATTTTCCGTTGAGCCTGTTTCATTAGTTATGCCCGGTATAGATCTCATAGATAATGTAATGGAAGAACTGGGTGTATTTATCCGCAGGGAATCGATAAACGCACATATTGTCTTTGATGAATTCCAGGAAATCTGTGAACTGAAGAATTCACCCATAGAAGGTACACTGAGAAAACACATTCAGGAGCAACAGGCATCCTTTTTTTTTGTGGGCAGCCGCCGGAGAATTCTTCTTGATATGTTTACTGGAAAAAACCGGCCGTTTTATCAAAGCGCAATAATGTATCCCTTAAGACCTCTACCTGGTAAGGAACTCGTTTTATTTCTGGTTGATAGATTTAAGGAAGGCGGAAAAAGTTGTCCGATCCGTGTTGCTGAAAAAATTTCGGAAAAGGTTTCTCAGTATCCGTACTATGCGCAGGCCCTGGCATATAATATATTCGAAATTTCCGAAGATTTTGTCTCTGAAGATGATATTAAGACCGGCTTTAATAACATGGTGGCTTCGGAGAGATACGGTTACGAGGCTGTTGTTCAGGGCCTCACCGGGCCTCAGATCGCCCTGTTGAAAGCGCTTGCCGTTGATCCCGTTTCAAAAATTCTCTCTACCGGATATATGAATCGCCACCGGCTATCTGCCGGCGGAATTCAATACGCCCGCAATAAACTGGAAAAATTGGATTTAATAGAAAAACACAACAATATCTGGAAAATAGTCGATCCGGTCTTCGGCTGCTGGCTGGCCGGGTATTGAGCAAGGCCGGAAACCGGATTATGGCAATTGGAACCGCAAAAAAGCTTGAGGGAAGAGCGCGTTTAGATACGCTTAAGAAGATTCGAAAGGAGCGCTTACCGTGAAATAAAGACCCCATTCATCATGTGATAATGTGATATGAAGGATGGGGTTTTTCTTTTCAGAAAATTTTAGTCAGGAAAGAATAATGAAAAAAGATATTGAAAAAAAACGATTAAAAAAAGAGTTGAAGAGTCTGTTTAAAAGCATGGATTATATTAGTGATAACTATCTTAACGAAAAGAGCGTTGATGATAAGAAGCTCGAGGTATTTGCTAATATTTATCAGCAGCTCGGAATAGCCTGGGAATTCCTTGGATTACAATGCAGGCACTGGGATGGTTATAAAAAAACGAGGGATAAAAAGGAAGTATGTAAAATATGCGGAAAAGTCAGAGGTGTTGCCGAAACACATATACTGCTGCCTTTAAAAGGGCACAAAAAGGATCGTCCAGTTGAAAGAGAGCGGGATTAAGTGCTCTATTGATCAGCACACAATAAACATACACATCGGCCCGAAAAAAGCAAAGGGCAGCAAACCGGATTATGGCAACTTTGCTTTTGAGCTAAAAAAGAAAGACCTGAAACATTTTCCCGTGCTGTTTAAGTTTGACGACAACTTCAAATTTTCAGGGTTGACGATACTGAGATGAATCAATATCATAGCCCTTGCGAGAGAGATGATAAACAGGTTTGGCGGGCTCAGTTGGTTGATGATGGCAACACAGGATGACCTGTTGAGTGTCAAAGGGATCGGCAAGGCGAAGATGGCTCAAATACTTGCCGCCATGGAAATTGTTAAACGCCGACTACGCCAGCCTCTTGAAAAGATTAATATTATCGAAAATCCCCGTGATCTGTTTGAATATCTAAAGGCATCCATGAGGAATCTTTTCCGTGAGGAATTTCGGCTCCTCCATCTAAACAGATCAAAACACCTGATTGCGGAAGAGGTTCTGTTCCGTGGAACGGTTGATGAATCAACGGTTTATGCCCGGGAAGTTGTTGAATCCGCTTTAAGGAGAAGGGCCTCAGCCCTTATTTTTGTCCATAACCATCCCAACACCCCCGCACAGTTCAGTCCGGAGGATATCGAATTGACGAAAGCGCTGATAGCCGCCTGCAAGGCCGTTGACATTCCGGTGCTGGATCATGTTATTACCAGCAGGGGCGATTGCGTGAGTTTGCGGCAGGAATGCCCGAAATTTTTTTGACAGGATATCCTGTCTAAAGAAACTTATGAAAAAACTGACACTCGCACAACTTGAACATCACCTGTTTGCCGCGGCGGATATCCTGCGCGGAAAGATGGATGCCTCGGAATTCAAGGAATACATCTTCGGCATGCTCTTTTTAAAACGGTGCTCGGATGTCTTTGATGAAGAATATGAAGGAATCATAAAGGCCAATCTTGCCAGAGGCAGGACAGAAGGTCAGGCGATCAAACGGGCTGAAGATCCTGCTGGTATGCGAAATCCTTTTTTGTCCCCGAAACGGCGCGTTGGGGAAAGATTAAACATGCGCACCGCAATATAGGCGATGAGCTGGATAAGGCATTGCTTGAACTGGAGTATTGCAACCGGAGCCTTGAGGGTGTGCTCGGGCATATTGATTTTAACAGGAAAGCCGGGAAAACGAAAATGCCTGACCGGAAACTCCGCGATCTGATCAACCATTTCAATAAATATCGCCTGAGAAATGCAGATTTTGAGTTTCCCGATCTCATTGGCCCTGCCTACGAGTATCTTATTGGCCAATTTGCTGATTCTGCCGGCAAAAAGGGCGGAGAATTTTATACACCCAGAGACGTTGTTCGTTTGAGGGTGCGCATTTTAAAGCCGCAGGAAGGCATACGTGTATCAGTGTAAAGTTTGTTATGACAGGGAAACCTCAAAGAGATGAAGTGTGGGATTATCCTCTTGAAGCCATACGCGAATCTATCATCAATGCCGTGTGTCATCGAGACTATACAATGCC
>PVMK01160655.1_pt1 | contig 15126 bp, 15 predicted proteins | sample 1853481 | NCBI WGS metagenome assembly PVMK01 (sample SAMN08533507, study PRJNA380276) | Marine sediment metagenome, whole genome shotgun sequencing project.
ATTCCATCTTTCCAACACAGCTTAAACACCTCAAAAATGGCTGGAGCCTACAATATTTACGACAGTAATGAAGCGATCATCGGGTCAGTCACTGTCCTGAGTAATGGCAATGTTAGTGGGTCAACTTCCCTTGGGTGTAATTTTGTTGGTGCATTTTATGTTCCCAACACTAACTTCAATCAAGCCTATCTGGACGTGGACGTATCAAATTGTGGTGACACAGTGAAAATTTTTGGATCAGCAGTTTACAACAACCCACAAAAAGCAATTGTTGTTGCAGCCGCAGACGGTTGGTACGGGTACGTTTGGACGTTGAGGTTGAAATAACAAGCAACAATCAAAAAGGCAGCCTATCAAAACATACACCCCGCTAGCCACGACCAAGTTGACGGGGTCTATATTCGACCATCCATTAACCAGGCAGAAATAGGCCAAACATGGTCCTGCAACACCTTGAGGGGAGTGAGTGGGTGAGCTACCTGGTGGATGGCAAGGAGGTCAGGTCACCTGTTGATATTGATAACCTGCCTGCTGGTCGGTATCGGCTGGTGAAGTAAGCCTGCACCATGACAGTTCACCCGCCCTTGGCAACTACTACCAACCCCAGGGTGCTTTAATGGTACCGGTGGATTTGCGCAGCCTGACTGGTTTGGCTTTTTGCAGCGACGGTGCGGAAATCAGCGATATATAACCCTGCTGAGCCCTGAGTTTCATCCGTACAGTTGGACCACGGCGTGCGACCACGGCTTGATTAAACACCTTCAAACCGGCCACAGTCCGGTACAACCAGATTGCAACAGTTGAAATTAGTAAAGTTGCTAAAAATATAGTAACGAGTGCTAACATTTTCCTATCTCCTCAAATTCAGCCTGATTTTGCAGGCTCAGTTAGTGATTTAGGACAGCCTTAACGGGCAATCTTAAAAATCACTTTCGGGAGACTATGTGTTTACGGGAAATCCGCAAACCATTTTCCATGTCTAAACCTCATGGTCGAAAAACCGTGAAACCTCACCTGTCACGGACATCAAGACCAATGGGCGTTTCAATTTTCCTTTTTGAAACCACCATTTCTTTATTAACAACATAATAAAAATGCAATAATCGAGCCGAAAATAAGTTATTTAATAGAAATTACATAGAACATCAAGTAAATAACAATAAATACAGTGAGATAGAGCGTGAAAGAAAATCTTAACTAAATTGTGTTTAGCCAAATTAATTTGTAACCAACCAAAATTTGTCAGAAAAACTGACAATAATTGTCATTCATCAAGACCCGACTTCCTCTATCCATTGACCCACATCAATTCCCCACACCTGTGCTGCGAAGTCTGCAAGAGACTGAATTGTCACCTATAATTATATGGCCGCCATGGATGGCTAAACAAATGGCTCATGCATTGGTGGAGGATGTTGTGAAATTCGAGTTCTATGATGTAAAGACACGCAAAAAGGTCGAAAGTGAAGTAACTGATAAAGTGATTTATGGTCAAGGCTGGAAAAAACGCTACGCTTTTCGCGCAAAAACTCCTGATGGTAGAAACCTGACCAGATTTGTCGGTAAATCAGAATGGGACTGGCTCAGAATTTAGGTCATTACTGTTTTGTTTTCGCTCTATCTATAAAGACACCAAACACAAAACGCAGATTTTTGAACAGAACCGGAAAACCTCATTTTTGCCAAAATTATCTGCGGGTGAATATAACAATTATCACAAACCAGAAACCCAGGCCATACCCCCCTACCCCCCCGGTTTTTCGCTGCATTAACAGTATTTACCTATCTTTTATGGCAAGGTACATTTGTCTAATGGGGGTATATATGGGGGTACATTTGAATTATAAACATATAAATATCAATTGTTTCATGTTGTTACATTATGAATGTGATAGTCGACGCCTCCACCAATTGGTTGCCCCGGCATTTGCCGGGGCACACTCTTTGGAACATATCAATGAATTCGCTCAAACATCAACTTCTTATGGTGAAAAAGGTGTGGTTCACTTTGTCGAAATCATTGACGAAAAACGCAGTTGCAAAACCACGAAAATATTAATACCAGGGGCAATCAGCTTTGTATCTGGATTTCGTCAGCATAAAGCCTCGGAGTAAATATTGAAAAAGATAAATCTGGATGAAAAATTTGGCTTATTTGACAACTATTGGTCTCCACGAATAATAGGCGAACTGAATGGTCAGTATGTGAAATTAGCAAAGCTAAAGGGTGAAATGATTTGGCATACACACGAAGATGAAGATGAATTCTTTCAAGTTATCAAGGGCAGTATTGTCATCCATTTAAAGGATCAAACTATCACTCTAAATGAAGGCGAGTGCTTCATAGTCCCCAAGGGAGTAGAACATAAGCCGGAAGCCGTTGAAGAAGCACACATTTTATTATTTGAGCCAAAAGCAACAGCGCACACAGGCACTGTCAAGAGCGAAATGACAGTAGAAATCGAGGATCAAGATTGGATATAGAGTAGAAAGAACCCCAACGTACGGCGGGTTCGATTCCCGTTGTATCCAGTATTTATTTAATATATTCAATATCTTATATTTGCTATTTAAGGTATTACAACAACTGCTGAGGCTGTCAAAGACACGATTGTGGCACGATCTTTAATGCAATCGCTTTTAACCCTACTAAACACATTCTGAACTTCCGCTATCCGGGCAAGAGCGGAACTTCGGTACCTGAGGCCGCGAATAGCTGCTTCCGGCCAAAAGCGGTATTGTCCCGGAAACTAAGTCATTTACAGATTCAACAGACCGAAAGCCAAGATCAGTTTTCCAAAATTGAAAGGGATGCAAATCCACTAAGATACTGATGTTCCGCGGTTTCGGATTTAAGCCAATTATTGATTCTCCGCATTAGGTTTCCTATAGTCTGAATAAATCACGAGTTCTAGATTCACCATTAAATAGGAATGAGCATGAAGAAATATGGACAGATTTACCTCGCTGTGGTGGTCGTTTTGGCCGGTCTTTGCCTGAACACGTACAGCCGAGCCGACGGGGATATGGTTGAGAGTGTTACCTCGGATGGCGAACGAAGTTACCAAACACTCGAGACCCGCATTGGCGAGTTGGTTTTCGAGAATGATTATCTCGTTGGAATCCCCACGGAGACAACGCGGAGCAAGATTTTCGACGAAATCGATTTCCAGCGTGCCTGCCAGGCCTATATCTGGTCAGTACCCATGACGAACTTCTATGCCTGGAAGCAATCGATTTATGACATGGGGGGGGAAGACGGCCAGATTCACTATTTGGAAGACTATGATTCGAAACTCGGCGGCCTGACGTACAACACGAGCACCCCGTATGTTCTGGCTTTCTTCAACGTCGCGGAGCAGCCAACTCTTATAGGCATCCCGACCAATGAAGTTCGAGGTGCTGTGCACAACGTGTGGCAAGTTGGTCTTTCCCAAATGACCGAGACGGGACAATACCTCATCATACCCAAAGGTGCTGAAGTCCCTGCAGATGCGCCACAGGATGCAACGGTTGTCGAGTCAGACTCGAACTACGTGTTCTTCGGAATTCGCCTGATGGCGGAAAGCGAGCAACAACGAGCACTGGATCTGGACAACATTACGATTACGGATATCGGCGGCAACCCCTTGAGTGACAGGGGCATTAACAGGCCAGAAATCGGTCTCGATGGAAAGCACCCTCGGGGGCTTGCATTCTGGGAAATCCTGAACACTGCGATTCAGGCCGAGCCGGTTCATGAACGGGACCGAATCATGCACGACATGTTGCGGCCATTGGGAATTGAGAAAGGCAAACCGTTTCAACCGGACGATCGTCAAAAAGGAATACTGGAAGAGGCCGTGATCGTGGGCGAGATCATGACCAAGAACATTGATTTCAGCAAAACGGGTCGCCTGGAGCAGTCTGAGTACGGACCCGAGGGCAACATGTGGGAGATCGCGACTGCTTCGACCCCTGAACAGAATCGTGGCTACGGGATGGACCTCGATGGTCGTGCGGCCTGGTTTTACGAAGCAGTAACGAACGATATCGCGATGCACGGCATGGCAAACGGTGGCTGGGGTCAGGTCTATCTCGACAATTACCGGGATAGCGACGGCAACGGACTGGATGGGGGGAAACACTACACCCTGACGATCGACGGTCATGTTAACTATGCGGAAACATTCTGGACCGTTACCGTCTACAACATTGAGAATCGCGCAATTATTAACAACAAGACAAAAGGGGCGGACGTTGGATCAAATATCTCCGGTACGCAGCGTGACGAAAACGGCGATTATGTTTTTCACTTTTCTCCGGAAAAGCCCGACGGAGTTGCAGGAGCCAATTGGGTTGAAACCAACCCCGGCCAAAATTGGTTTGTATACTTTCGCGCTTATTCGCCAAGCGAAGAGTTTGTAAATCAAGTGCCGGAGACGATCTTGCCCAATTTTGTCGAGGTCAAATAACGAGATCGCCTCACTTTAATTCAGTTAGTCTGCAAAGTGCGTTGTTTATGCACTACGTCGTTTATGTTTAGGACTCTGAGTCGCACGCATTATCGATGGAAATTGCTCAAATCATTCGGTGAATATCCGCCGAGGAGCGCGCCGGTTCTGGCCCAGGATGAGAGCAAGGGTACCGCGATGCAATTGCAGGTTTCTGTGCGCTATAACTCTTAAGCTGAATTATTGAACCAGATGACCACGGCGAGAATTGGACATACATTTTTACCGCGTCGTCACTCGGCTTTGATCGTCCAATTTATACTTTTATTGATCTTGGCCAGTCCCTTCAACGGATAATTCTCGGAAATAATGGTTTTACGTAACACTGGAATTGACTGAGTTAATGTCGGCTTATGGCCGCTACCTGCTATATGTCATAACCTGAGCCGAAGGGCTGGTGCTGCGCAATAAGCGGTTACTCGCCTGGTGCAATTTTCAGCAATGCGACCTGCTGGAAACATACAAGGAGTCGAGGCAATTTCCTTGTACCTTAACCCACATACATGCCATCGATGATCTCCTCGTATTTGGTGTTGATGATGTTGCGCTTGACCTTCAAGGTCGGCGTAAGCTCACCGCCTTCGACACTCAGCATGTGTGGGAGCACCTCGAATTTCTTGATCGTTTGGTAGCGGGCCACCCTGCTGTTGCAGTCCGACTCGATGCGATCCGCCAAGAAGGCGCGGACTTTCTTGTTACTCGCGATGTCGGCCAGAGGCGCGACCGGCACGCCGACAGCCTTGCACAAGTCGGGGAGCGCCTCTTCTTCGAGGGCAAGGACCGCGCAGAGATACGGCTGACGATCACCAACCACGACGGCTTGACCAACTCCCAGAATCCCCTGGAGGTGGTTTTCCATCTCTGCCGGCGCGATGTTCTCGCCCCCCGCGGTAATCAATAGGTCCTTCTTGCGTCCAGTGATGCTGAGAAACCCATCCTTGTCTATGGCTCCGAGGTCGCCTGTGCGTATCCAGCCGTCGACCGTGTAAAGCGCAGCACTCTCGTCTGGCATGTGCAGGTAGCCAGAAACCATGTTGGGCCCACGTAAAAGGATTTCGCCGTCATCCGCAATGCGAACTTTCACGCCGGGAAGCGCCTGCCCAACACTTCCAAAGCGCGGCATCCCTAACGGTTGCGCCGTGGCCAAACCGGTGGCCTCGGTCATGCCGTAGTCCTCATGAATGAGGATGCCGATCGAAGCGAAGAACTCGAGCGTCGAAAGCGCCGCCGGAGCCGCACTCGAAGCGGCACCAATGAGTTCGTCGAAGCCGATGGCGCGCTTGATCTTCGAAATGACGAGTGTGTTCGCGAGCCGGCGTTGGAACGTGTCGACAGCCTTACCTGTCTCCATCGATCGTTTCGCGCTCTCGAACTCGACACGCCGCGCCCACGTCGCAAGCTTTGCTTTGAGCCCGGTCGCCGCCGACAGGTTTGCGCTGAGTGCAGCCTCGAACTTCTCCCACACACGGGGCACGGCAAAAAAGAAATGCGGCCGTGCCGCAACCAGGTAATCTTTGATCTTCTCCAGGTCAGCACAGAAGTAAGTTTCGCTGGCCGCACGTAGCCCAGTGAAGTTGGTGGCGGCCTGCTCGGCGGCGTGGCACAGTGGCAGATAACTGACGTAGCGGCTCGGATCGATTTCGAGCATCTGCGGAAGGATATCGATGATAGCCTGCCCCATTGCGTCGATCCCGCGATGAGTGCATTTGGCGCCCTTGGGGAATGCCGGTCGTTCCTGACGTATAGACGAGGAGTGCGAGGTCATCGGGTTCGACCGCGGACATGCGCCGATTGAGCTCTTCATCAGGTTCCGCGCTACCGCGAACGATGATGTCGGCAAGTGAGGTCACCATCGCATGCTCGCTGTCGAGTGCGTCCATTGTGATGATATGCTCGAGCTCGATCTGACCACGGTCGAGCGCCGTGAGATACTTGTGGAGTTGCTCTTGATTGTCGCAAATCGCGATCCTGGCGCGGCAGTGATTGACGATGTACGCCATCTGGTCGACGGTGTTGGTCACGTAAATCGGTGCGGGGACGCCTGTGGCGGCGCTGATACCCATCTGGGAGATCACCCAGTCGCGGCGGTTGTTACCGATGAGCGTGACGCTTTCTCCGGATTGCATGCCGAGTGAAATCAGACCCTTCGCGAGGTCGCGTACAGCCTGCCAGTACTCGCCCCAACTGGTTGAAACCCAGTCACCATCCGGGCCCATCTCGACAAGCGCCTTGCGATCAGACCGCTCGAGCGCCAGTCGTGCGACCTGTTTTGGTAAAGTCCACGTCTCGGTCATGGTTGTCTCTACAGTGAGTTCTGACCTTACTCCAATTTACCCAGCCTGTCTCCAGAAGCCTGCCCCTTGCACCGTGACCCCGGTCAAAAATAATCGGGTTTTTTTGCTTCGGACCTGTAGCTGCTCTTGGCCGTCTGCTGCCCTTAACATCGCTGAAAATCACCCTTGACGAACGACCGCTAAGCGATTGCGATTTCAACCGGTCAATGCAACACATTGGTTAAATCGATCGGCTGGTGTTTCAAAGTCTAACGTCTTTCTTGGTCGTTCGTTAAGTTGTCTGGCAACTGCATTGAGTTTGGCCTGTGAGTGTACTGACAGATCGGTTCCTTTCGGGAAGTACTGCCTGAGCAAGCCATTGGTGTTCTCGTTCGAACCACGTTGCCATGGACTTCGTGGATCACAGAAGTAAACATCGATGTCAGTGGCCAATGTAAATCGTTGGTGGTCGGCAAGTTCTTTGCCACGGTCCCAAGTGAGCGATTTATACAGTTCGCTCGGTAGCTTATGAGCCTGCTTGATCAAGGCGTTGATTACCGTTTCGGTGTGCTTGCTTTTTACTTGGGCCAGCATCACATAACGCGTGTGTCGTTCTACCAAGGTTGCGATCTGGCTGTTCTTTGAACCGATAATAAGATCACCTTCCCAGTGACCCGGTACGGCTCGGTCCTCAACCGAAGCTGGTCGCTCACTGATCGATACGGTGTTGGTGATCCTGCCGTGGTCAGCAGTCTTCTGCGTGTGGTGGCGCGAGCGTCGCATGAGCCGTGTTCTTCTAAGGTGTTGAAGAAGCTCCTTTTTCAAGGCACCCCGGGCCTGGATGTAGAGGCTGCGATAGATGGTCTCGTGTGACACTTGGTAATTCTCATCGTTTGGATAAGCATGTTTTAACCAGCCAGCGATCTGCTCCGGTGACCAGAGCTGCTTGAGCTTCTTCGCCACGATGTGAGCCAACGCACGGTTCTCGACCAGTTTACACCGCTTGGGACGATGTGACCGATCCCAGGCAGCCTGATCGGCCTTGTTCGCTCTGTATCTTCGACGACCGCCGTTACGATTGACCTCGCGACTTACGGTTGAGGGTGCACGTCCCAGTGACATTGCAATCGATCGGACCGAGTGTCCAGCCACCAGGTCGCGCGAGATCTCTTCACGCTCAGCCAATGTCAGAGATAATCTGGAGCGACTCCTTGGTGGTGGTCGTATCCCGCCTGTCTCCGACAGAATGCGCTGAATGGACGAATGGCCCCGATCAAAAAGACGGGCAATGGTATGCATAGAATCGCCTTTCTGCCAACGATTCCACATCATTTCCTTCTGTGCATCTGAGTAATAAATCCTGGGTCTTTGTTTCATTTTCAACATCCCTCTCTCTACACTTAGAGTTTAGGTGTTGCATTGACCGGTTGAGATCGCAGATCGAGAGCAGCCATAGAATTTGTAAGATTTTCAACACCCGCAAATTTCTGGCAATATAACTTTAATGCTTCCAGAGTGAAAACTACTTTTTAGGGAAAACCAATTAAGCTAGGGGATCTGAAGCATAAGCCATTACACTGGCCCCAATTTCCGTTGAAGCAGACGGTACTGGAAACACGCCACGGGATTACAGATATGGCAACAGATAAATCACGGGAAAAGCTTGACCAAATTGTCGCACGGGCTCGGCGCGAACGGGACGCGAGGCTCAATGCTTACCGTGAAAAAGCCCTCAAGATGTACCCTTGGATTTGCGGTCGGTGTTCCCGCGAGTTCGATCGCAAAAACCTGCGGGAACTCACGGTCCACCACCGGGACCATGACCACGACAACAACCCATCCGACGGCAGCAACTGGGAATTATTGTGCATGTATTGCCATGACAACGAGCATTCCCGCCTGGTTGACTCACACGCTGCCGCTGGTGGTGCAGCCGAAAAGCAAAGCGATACGGCCACGTATAATCCCTTCGCGAATTTGGCGGAAATTCTGAAAGATAAGAAATAGGGCTTTTGGGTCAGATTAGAGTGCATTAGTTGTTAAAACACTGATGACCGCTTCTAACTGCTACCTGATATACACCACAACCAAAGCCGAGGGACCGGTTGAAGTCACATGCAGTAAGCGGCTACTCACCTAGTGTGATTTTCAGTGATGCGACATAGTGCTATCGGCCAACACCGGCCCTTCAGATGATAAAAAAGCGGTAGGTTGCAGCTAGGGGCGCTTCTCAAATGAGACGCCCCTTACCATGTCGAATGACCAAACAGTATTCATTTCACTTATACTCCAATCCAATCAATAGGCCCAAGGTCCAGATCATGCGTAAAACCTTTTTATTCATTATCCTGCTCGCGTCATCTTTTGTGGCAACTGCCCAGGAAGGCCTCAAAATATACATTTCAGCAGATATGGAGGGCCTGACCGGCGTCGTTACCGATGAGCAACTCGGGCCGGAAGGATTTGAATATGACCGCTTCCGACAGATCATGACTGACGAAGTCAACGCGGTCATAGAAGCCGCCCGCGAGACAGGGGCCACCGAGTTTCTGGTGAGCGATTCTCACGGAAATGGACAGAACCTGCTAATCGAACAACTTCCCGACGATGTACAGATTGTGCGGTCCTGGCCCCGTGAGCTTGGAATGATGCACGGTATTGATGCCTCATTCGATGCTGTCATTTTTGTCGGATACCATGCCAGTACTTCAAACAGCGCGGGCGTCCGTGCTCATACCGAATCCAGCGCGTACGTGACTGATCTACAGCTGAATGGACAACATATGTCCGAAGGCTCATGGAATGCCGCTATTGCGGGACAATTCAGGGTGCCGGTTATCCTGGTGACCGGTGACGATGCTGCTGTCGAAGAGGTGACCGCCTTGGTGGGTGACATGGAAGGCGCCGTGGTCAAGAAAAATCACGGATTTCACTCGGCAACCACGCTCACACCGGCCGCCGGGCTGAAGCTGATTCGTAGCAAAACCAAGGCGGCGATTCAGCGAATTGGGGACTTCAAGCCGTATGTTTTGAGTGGACCTCCCACGGTTCGACTCAGCCTTAAAAACTATCAGCCGGTCGAGCTTTTGGCCTATTTAAGAGATGTAAATCGGGTCGATTCACATACCATCGAGTATGCGGCAACGGACATGACTGACGCGTCCAAGTTTATGGCTTTCGTTCTCGAATACAACGTTTCCATAAGCCCCTGATTTTATTTTGCACTATCTCGATCCTGGTGAATGTAAGTCGTCAGAGCATATGGCGCCGCTTGAGCTATTTCCTAAGAGAAAATTTTCTACCCATACTTTCATCCAGTCTATCTTGTTAAGCACGGTACGGTGGTTCCCTTAAGGGCGGCTACTGGCTGAGGGTGTGGGAAAACTTAAAGTCAGAAAACTCAAGTGGGAAAGTTGCATTTGTTCTTTGGTTTTTCAGCTCAGATATGGGGCTCTAGTATCCAATAAGACAGTAAACCAACTCTTTTGTTAGGTGCTGTTCACATTATGGAAATTTACAACTAATGAATGGCCGCAACCAAAGTAGCCCTTCAGTTATACTGGTGATGACGGGAAAATCAACGGGTGAATTATGACCCATAGGAGACAATTATTATTGCCACATCCTTTAGCGCAAAGCAGCCAATCGTGAGAAATACATCTATAGCGTTTGTTGTGGCTGTCATGGTATTCGTCACTGCCTGCACTCAGTCTGAAGCTCCACAGCAGATAGGTGGGCACCCAGCCACCCACGATTCAGATGTAGTGGATGCCGCGTTTCCGCCAGAGATGCGCGAACTCTCATTCTATAGCGGGGGTAGCAAGCTTAACGGTCTGATGTACATTGCCAATGGACCTGGTCCGCATCCGACCGTCATTCTCCTTCACGGCTATGCCGGAAATGAACGGAATCTCGACCTCGCCCAAGCCATGCGGCGAGCTGGCAGTAATGTGCTCTACTTCAATTACAGGGGGACCTGGGGAAGCGGTGGCGAGTTTTCCATTTCGCATGCACTCGAAGATGTTGCGACAGCCGTGGAACTGGCGAGAGAAAAACGGTGGGCGTCAATGTACCGATCTGACCCGAACCAAGTAGCACTGGTCGGCCATAGCTTCGGAGGGTTCCTGGGTGCGATCACATCGGCTGAGGACAACGACATCTCGTGCTTCGCATTTCTGGCTGGAGCTAACGTCGGGGCGTTCGGTATTCAGGCGAGAGGCAACGATGGTGTAAAGGCGGAGCTGGAGGCCGTTTTTGGTTCGGATATGGACATAGATGGCGGTCCAATTAACGGTGATGCTCGCCAAATGGTTAGTGAAATGGTGGATAGGGCGGAGGCGTACGATATCCGGTCTCGAGCGCTTCCGCTTGCGACACGACCGCTGCTGCTGGTCGCAGGTGAGCGAGATGAATCGCTCCCGAAACAGGATCACCACGATCAGGTGTATGCGGCACTGCGTGCCGCCGGTGCGGAGCAACTGACGGAGTTAGTATTCGACGACGACCATTCATTCTCCGCTAACCGGATCGAGCTGGCCAGGCGGCTTGTTGACTGGCAACAAACGGAGTGTTGGCGTTAGCCGAGGTGCTTCTGAGACCATAGGTGCCTGACGGCCGGGTCCAGCTATAGGTATTCGCATGGAGTGACCATCCGGTATAAGTTGCATAGCGGTTATACGCCAGGCACAAATCTCAGCGATGTGACATGCTGGAGTCGGCCAATAGTTGCCGTTAACTATTCTTCAAAGAGCCGGAAGGGGAAACTGTAACTGCTCGATAATCGCGTCCAGAGAATCCTGCGGCTCGCCTCAATCTTAGTATCCCATCGCTCGGCGTCTGGCAGCCATACTGTCGCGAAGGAGATCGGCCACCGGCAGGTGGTGAGTGGGAACTTCCTGCAGCCATCCGATGTACGGTTTCGCAAGGTGAACGGCGACCCAGGCGACACTGTCCGCGTTTAGTATGGCTTCCTGACGGGTCAAGCCGGGTTGCAGATACTGTGTGCCTGCTTCATTGGTATAACCCCTGTTGCCATAATCGCGAGTGTTGGCGAATCTGTGACTTGCCTCGTGAAGCAGCGTTTCCAACTGAATGATCAAACCTTGTCCCGGCTGTAAGAGGTGCTGTCCAAAGTTGATATCTCCACGAGAGACCAAGTCATCGTGTCCACCTAGTCGCCTCGCTACACCTCTTCCTCTAGCCCTATGCTCGGCCGCCTGTATCGATTGTATGCGCTCAAACGGAACCGATCCGTAAGCGCCTGTCATTTCCTGTACGTTTATATTTAGGTTAGGGCGTCTTAGTCCGTTGTTTATGTTGGAGAAAATTGCGTTTAATGCCCAGACTTCGGCTTTTGTCGGCCCGTCACCTGTCTTCAAGTAGAACTTTAGAATCTGTCTGCAGCGATCGTCCAAGCCCATCTCACAACAGCGTTTTGCTGCCCTTAGAACCATCAAGCAATTATCCACGAGCTCGCGCATTTTCTACTCCTCAAAAGACCGACCATTTGAAATCAAGTAACGAATGCGGCCTGAAGCACAACTGGATCGGGAGGTTATTGGATTTTTATTTGCAGACTTATTTGAATAATCTGGCGATGAAATAGCGTTCAGAAACGCAGCTGAACTATATACCTTAGCCTTTATATTTGCTATTTAAATCGGCGGCTTACGACTGCTGTTGGCCGACTCCTGCTATACGCCACAACCTGAGCCGAGGGGCCGGTGCTACGCAGTAAGCGGTTACTCGCCTGGTGCAATTTTCAGTGATGCTTATAACCGGAGTCGGCCAGAAGTGATCCCCGGGAAGGCGTTTTAAGTTGACCATTTCACCTTCTTGCGGCACCTGATTTAGAGGCGTAGGATTACAACTAAGGGCTACAAGCAATAATTGGCATGGATGCATCGGACTTGGATGCAGATGAGTCAATTGCTTCCCGCCGCGATTCTCCCACTCTATTCCAAGTTGAGGCGGATTGACTGGTTTGGGGACATGACCAAAATCTGGAAGGAAGTGGATGATGTCACAGACTTTTGCAGGAGATAATGCTCGGTTGATGTACTCGGCATTGGATGGACAACCGGCTGAACACAGTAGAGTTCTTGAGCTGCGCAAGTTGTATTCTGTCAGGGCAAGGAAGTGTATGATCCTGCTTATTTTTTCCTTACTGGCTTTGGCCGGGAGCAATGCCGCTATGGGACTGGAAATCGGTTTTCGACTGGAACTCCCACCGCATAACCAGAAAGGGAATGTGTCAGTTGAAGAGGCACTCCAGCAGCGCCGGTCGGTCCGTGTATATGAACCCGGCCACCTGGACCTGGCAGACGTGTCGCAGATTCTTTGGTCAGCCCAGGGCATTACAACCCTCCCTGGTCGCAGGACGGCACCGTCGGCCGGAGCGTTATATCCCCTTGAAATCTTCCTGGTGGCGGGGGAGGTGGTCGATCTGCCAGCTGGTGTTTACCGCTACCAGCCAAAAGGACACGAGTTGATACTCGAACAGACAGGAGATCAACGCGCGAGCCTAGCATCAGCGGCTTTAAGCCAAACCTTTATCCAAGAAGCGCCTGCAGTGCTTGTCATCACGGGCATTTATCAACGCACCGAAAAGAAGTATGGCCAGAGGAGCCGCCGTTACGTGCATATGGAGGTCGGGCATGCGGCGCAGAATGTTTACCTTCAGGCCGCTGCCAGAGGTCTTGCAACCGTCATGGTGGGAGCATTCAAAGACTCACGGGTTCAGGAGGTTCTGGGACTTCCTCTTGATCACATGCCTCTTGGGCTCATGCCCCTGGGGAACGCGCCAAGTTCCACGGCCAGTGAATAAAGAGTTCGGAGATCTTTTCTGACGCGAACTTACGTTATTACCGTCAGTATTTGTTTAGCGGGCCACCAAGGGCATAGGTTCGCGGGCGTTTGTTGATTGATGGGAAGTTGTCTGGACGCGCCATGGTCGAGCGTGGTCGTGGTTGTAATCCCCATCTCGCAAAACTCTTTATCGCAATGATCTACTGAGCAAACTCTATGTCTGCAATTGGCCGCTTCTAGTCCTTCGTTTCGCTAGAAATCGAGCCTAGTGAATAACCGCTTACTGGCAAGAACCAGCACCTCGACTCCCGTTATGACGTATAGCAGGAGTCGGCCAATGACGGTCATTCATTACTCTGTCTTTGGTTTTGATCCTCAAGCTGTTCGTGGTGTTGGCTGATCTTTCCCCAGAGATTGGATGCCTCCGGTGCGATCAACCTGAATTCATTACGTAGTATGGCAACGAGTTCATCGGCTGATTCCAATACTTGTTTGCGCCTGCTTTCACTCGTCACTACAGAAAAAACACGACCGCGTAGCGTGATGTGCGAGTCCGGGCGTCGCATCTGGCAGACGAAGTTCTGCACGAAGCTCGAATCCAGGCTCGTCTGCAGATGATGACAGCGATCAGCCATCGCATGCTCATCGGCTGGTATATCCTCGAAGTCGAATGAGAATTCGTTCTTGCCAATGCTTTCCCAGAATTGCCAGTGGCCATCTTCAAGTGTCCGCAGCCCAACAGCGAATGGCGCGTGATAATGTTTCCCTACCTCTAGTTGTATCGGTCGCAGCAGGCTTCCGCCGAATCCGACATCGACCAGCCAGCGCGTATCATCATTGGGCAAGCGCACGAGCAGCGCCAGGTGGTTTGCGTTAGATGTGTGCCCGTTGTCTGCACGCATGACGGAGGCCGCTATACGCCGCACGTCAAAACCAATCTGCGACAACACCCAGCCGAAGAGACCATTCTGCGCGTAGCACCATCCACCGCGATTACCGTTGACGATCTTGTCGTAGGCTTCCTCCACGCTGGTCGTCAACGGATTGCCGAGCTGAACGTCGAGATTTTCGAACGGTACGTTGTGATTGTGGGTATGTAATAAAGCACCAAGTGATTCGAGTGTTGGCGTTATCGCGCCAGACCAACCAATTCGTTTGAAATAGTCTCTGAGTTGCATGCAACCAATTGTACATTGGCGGCGACTAGCGATTCGACGTTACCATTAGCATAACCGTCCGCTTCTGGCCCTGAGTCATTTTGCAACTGTTTTTTAACCAGCTTTTGCCACCAGTGGTGATCCACGACGCTGCAAGGCTTTCAAATATGTTGCTTCATCATACTGCGTCCTGGTTTGCCAACAACAGTAAAGAATGCGGATCCATTTGAATGCAAGTGCCCTCAGTGCGGATTGATGAGCACTACCTTTTTCACGTTGTTGGCGATAGTACTCTCCAGCCCAGTACGACTTGTTGATGGTTTGTGCCGCCCATTCAACAAAGGTTTGCCTGACGAAGTTGGGACAACGCCATCGCCAGTGTACCCAGTGTTTAGT
>PVMK01127224.1_pt1 | contig 15124 bp, 11 predicted proteins | sample 1853481 | NCBI WGS metagenome assembly PVMK01 (sample SAMN08533507, study PRJNA380276) | Marine sediment metagenome, whole genome shotgun sequencing project.
TGGCCATGAGCTGGGCGCCGAGGCAGATGCCGAGAAACGGCCGGCCTTGGCCGGTCCAGGCCTCGATCCAGTCGACTTCCTGCTTGAGATAAGGTCTGCTGTCGTCCTCGTTGGCGCTTTCCGGGCCACCGTAGACGATGGCGGCGCAGTGCCGCCCATCGTCCGCCGCCGGCAAATCGTCGCCTCTCCCGGGACAGCGCCAGTCCAAGGCATAACCGCGTTCGGCCAGCATGCGCGAGGCCCGGTCGTCCCGCTTGCCCACGGGATGATCGATCAGGAGTACCGTCCTGCTGGTCCGGCTCATCGAACGCCCTTCCCGGTAACGTATTTGCGCATCTGGCGCGCGCCCAAGAAAGCCTCCATGTGAAACGCCGCCTGGGGCGGATCATACACATAGGCCCGTCCGATGGGACAGGCCCGCCGGGCGCGGCAGCCGAGGGCGACGCAATCCTCGCCTTGCGGCGTCTCGATGTGGCCGACGCAGTCCGCCACCCGGTAGCCCTCGGGTCCGAAGGCGGAGACCGGGCAGGTCGTCAGGCAGGGCTTGTCTTCGCAGCTGTCGCAGGGAGTGGCCTGCGCCTCCTGCGCCGCCAGCGGCAGGCACTCAGGCAGTGCCAAGGCGCCGCGGTAGGCGTGCCACAGGCCATAGACCGGATGGATCAGCATGCCGAGCGGGGACTCTCGGACCGGCGCGGCCCGCTTTGCCCAGGCGACGAAGGGCGGATAGGGCGGGCCGTCCGAGGGAAAGATGGCGGACCCGTCGTGCTCCGCGGCCAGCCGGCCCAAGACGCGCTTGCTCCAACGATCCATCGGATGCGGCGCGCCGTCGGCGGCTTCGGGCGCCGCCGAGAAGGCTGCCCAGGCGGCCGGCCCGGCGTTGCCGATCATCAGCAGGGTTGCCGGTGCGCGGCCGTCCGGCAGGGGCGGGACGCTATCGGTCGCGTCCGGCGCGAAGCCGCCGAACATGAGGAGGCCCTGGGCCTTCAAACCGTCCTCGATCCGGTCGAGGATCTCGATTGCCTTTTGCGGGCTCACTGAACGCTCGTGCCGTCTTTCGGGTGTGGACTGCAGGGTAACGGTAAGCAGTTGTCGCGTCGCCGCAAAAATGTCACACAAAGTGGGTTACCCGTTCCTAGAGAGATGGTGAAGGAGGTCGGCGTGAGCGAAGGACCGCCAAGCCATCGGCCTTCGGGCTATCGGTCTGCGGGCCGTCGATCCAAGCCAGCGCTCGAAATTATGGCGAAGGACCAGGCCGGCGGATTGCCGCGCGCCTTCGGCTTTCTGCTGGTCCCGCTGTTTCCCATGATGGGCTTTGCCGCCGCCACCGAACCCCTCAGGGCGGCCAATCGCCAGTCGGGCCGCGAGCTCTATTCCTGGCACGTGATCTCCGCCGACGGCGCGCCGGTCACCGCCTCGAGCGGCACCGATATCGTGGCCGATGGGAGTCTCGAGGACGTGGGGCGCCTCGATACGCTGTTCGTCGTGGCCGGCCTCGAGGCCCACAAGTACAAGGACCAACAGGTGTTTGCCCGCCTGCGACGGATATCGCGAAGCGGCTGCCGCGTCGGCGCGATCTCAGCCGGCAGCTATCTGCTCGCACGGGCGGGCCTGCTGGCTGGCTACCGCTGCACCATCCACTGGGAGAACGCCGCCGCGTTTCGCGAAGCCTTTTCCGATATCGAGGTGAGCGAAGAACTGTTCGAGATCGACCGCAATCGTTTGACCTGTTCCGGCGGAACCGCGGCGCTCGATCTCATGCTGTTCTTGATCGACCGGGAACACGGCCGCGAGCTCGCGACCAAGGTCGCCGAGCAGTTCATCCATGAACGCATCCGCGACACCCACGATCACCAGCGCATGGCGCTGCGCAACCGCCTGGGCATCAGCCACCCCAAGATGCTGGTGGTGATCGGCGACATGGAGAAACATTTGGAGCACCCCCTGCCCCGCTCGGAGTTGGCCGAGCGCGCCAACCTCTCGACCCGTCAGTTGGAGCGCTTGTTCCGCCAGTATCTCGATCGCACGCCGACGCGCTACTACCTCGAGCTCCGCCTGCTCCGCGCCCGCCATCTCCTCACCGAGAGCACGCTCTCCATCCTCGATGTGGCCTTGGCCTGCGGCTTCGTCTCGGCCTCCCATTTCTCCAAGTGCTACCGCGAGTGCTTTGGAAAAACCCCTCGCCAGGAACGGCTGAAAAGCGCTTGACTCTCAAGCTCGTCGGCCCAGATTCATATTTCACGCTTAGTTTCCGGCAAAAAGGCGATAATCACATAAAAAATACGTGGTATGCGTGCTTTACCTTGGCGGCAACATAGGTTAGCACCTGCATCCAGGCATGACTGCGCGGCGTCGACGATCCGGTCGCGCCGGCGCTAGGGTGAGAGGCAAGGATCACTAAGGAACAGCGGCATGGCGGATCTCGTTCTGGCCGACGGCTTCTCCTTCGACGACCTTTACGCCGCCGACGGATTGGCGCGTCTCGACGCCGCCTTCCTCACGGCCCTCACGGCCGAACGACCGGACCTCGCCAAACAGCTCAAGGGCGCCCGTCTGGACGCTGCCTTTGCCGCCTCACTGGATACAGGGCATCAGACGACGGCCGCCAGGGACCGGCCAAAAGAGGACGGCAAGGAGGCCGAGCAGTCCGCCCTCCTCATCGACCTGGGACCCTATCTCGAGGATTTTCTCGGCCGCCTGTTCGGGATCGAGGCTGAGCTGCGGGCGCTGGCGGGCCGACATACCGAACTGGCCCCGCTCTACACCGTCAAAAGACAGTTCGTACAGCGCCGCGCCGGTAAGCAGGTGAAACCCGCCGAGGCCCAGGCGCTCGACGGCGATGATCTAGCGGCGCGCCTGAGCGATCTCGGCGCGCCGCCGGATGACGAGCTTACCTTTGCCCAACAGGTCAGCGCCTGGCTCGACAAGGAGTCGGAACACGGCGAAGCGCTCGAGGCCGCGCGCGACTATGCGGCCTGGGCGCTCTATCATCCGCAGGGGCAGGCCCGCCATGCCGGCGGCGTGCTGTTCAAGCAGCCGCACAAGGTCGATCCCCTGAATCTGATCGAGCTCGCGGAGAAGGCGGTCGACGGCGTCTGGTCGCAAGTCCTGCCGGAGACCCACCTCCGACGCCGCGACGGCTTCGCTCTCACCGACGCCGGCATGGACCTGACCCAGGCTCTGGATCACGTCAACTACTGCATCTTCTGCCATCACCAGGGAAAGGACTCCTGCTCCAAGGGGCTGAAGGACCGCGAGGGCGCATTCCGCAAGAGCGCGTTCGATGTGAGCCTGACGGGCTGTCCGCTCGAAGAAAAAATCTCGGAGATGCACGAAGCCAAACGCGACGGCCACGCCGTCGCCGCACTGGCGATCGCCGTGATCGACAACCCCATGATCGCCGGGACAGGCCACCGAATTTGCAACGACTGCGTGAAGGCCTGCATTTACCAAAAGCAGGATCCGGTCGACATTCCCCAGGCCGAGACCCGCATCCTGAAGGACGTGCTGGAGCTGCCCTGGGGCTTCGAGATCTACAGCCTCCTGACGCGATGGAACCCGTTGAAGCTGCGCCGTTTCCTGCCCCGCGCGGCAAGCGGCCGCAAGGTGCTGATCTCCGGCCTCGGCCCGGCCGGCTACACACTTGCGCACTACCTGCTCAACGAGGGCCATGCGGTGGTCGCGGTGGATGGGCTCAAGATCGAGCCGCTGGATGCGGCGCTCTCCGGCGTCGAGCCCGACGGCCAGCGGGTGCCCTTCCGCCCTATCCATAGCTGGGACGAATTGCGCGAACCCTTGAACGAACGGGTCATGGCCGGGTTCGGCGGCGTCGCCGAGTACGGCATCACCGTGCGTTGGGACAAGACCTTCCTCAAGGTCGTCCGCCTGTTGCTGGAACGCCGCGCCAGCTTCGCCATGTTCGGTGGCGTGCGCTTCGGCGGCACGATCACGCTGGACCTAGCGTTCGACATGGGATTCGACCATGTGGCGCTGGCCGTCGGCGCCGGGCGCCCGACCGTGCTGCCCATCCCCAACGGCCTGGCAAGAGGCGTGCGCGCGGCCTCCGACTTCTTGATGGCGCTGCAGCTTACCGGCGCCGCCAAGACCGATTCCATCGCCAACATGCAGTTGCGCCTGCCGGTGGTGGTGATCGGCGGCGGCCTCACGGCCATCGACACGGCGACCGAGGCGCTGGCCTATTACCCCGTCCAGGTGGAGAAGTTTCTCGCTCGCTACGAGCGCTTGGCGAGCGAACGCGGCGAGGCGGCGGTGCGCGCGGCCTGGGGCGAGGAAGAAGCGGTGATCGCCGACGAATTCCTCACCCATGCCCGGGCGATCCGCGACGAACGGGCAGTTGCCGCGGCGGAGCGGCGCGCACCGCGCATCCGCGAGCTGCTCGATAGCTGGGGCGGCGTCACCATCGCCTACCGCAAGCGGCTCATCGACTCGCCCAGTTATATGTTGAACCACGAGGAGGTGGCGAAGGCCCTGGAGGAAGGCATCCGCATCGTCGATTGCCATTCGCCGCTGGCCGTCGATGTGGACCAGTTCGGCCACGCCCGGGCGATCCGCCTCAACCGGCTGCAGCACGTGCGCGAAGGCACCGGTTGGATCACCTTGGACACGGTCGATATCCTGCGCGCCCGCAGCGTCCTGGTTGCCGCCGGCACCCAGCCGAACACGGTGCTCGCGAGAGAGCACCCGGACGAGATCGCGCTCGACGGCCGCTATTTCCAGGCGATCGACGAGCACGGCGAGCCGGTCTCGCCCGAACGCACGGCGAAACCCGAGACGGTGCGCGTGCTCGCCCGCCTGCGCGAGGATGGCCGCGGGGTCAGCTTTTGGGGCGACGTGCACCCCTCCTATGCCGGCAACGTGGTCAGGGCAATGGCGAGCGCCAAGCAGGGCTATCCTATCGTCTCGCGTCTGCTCGCCCGACACGCACCCGCCAACGAGGAAAGTGCCGAGACCTTGGTGGCGCGGCTGAACGACAGTTGGCGGGCAAAGGTTCATGCGGTCAATCGGCTGACCCCGACCATCGTCGAGGTTGTGGTCCATGCCCCGACGGCGGCGCAGGCCTTCCATCCCGGCCAATTCTACCGCTTGCAGAACTTCGAGACCCAGGCCCCAAAGGTCGACGGCACCACCCTGGCCATGGAGGGTCTTGCCATGACCGGCGCCTGGGTCGACCGGGACGCTGGCCTTCTCGGACTCATCATACTCGAGATGGGCGGTTCCTCGGACATCTGCGCGCACCTGCGCGTGGGCGAGCCGGTCATCGCCATGGGGCCAACCGGCACGCCGACGGAAATCGCCGGGGACGAGACGGTGGTGCTGGTCGGAGGCGGCCTCGGCAATGCGGTGCTGTTCTCGATCGGCCGGGCGTTCCGCGAGGCTGGCAGCCGGGTGCTCTACTTCGCCGGCTACAAGAAGGTGCAGGACCGCTACAAGGTCGAGGAAATCGAGGCCGCCGCCGACGTGGTCGTCTGGGCCTGCGACGAGGCCCCGGGATTCACGCCCGACCGGCCCCAGGACAAGGCCATCGTCGGCACCATCGTGGAGGCCATGGTGGCCTACGCCGGGGGCGAGCTGGGCGAGGCGCCGATCGCGCTGTCGGACATCGACCGGCTCATCACCATCGGCTCGGACGGCATGATGTCGGCCGTGGCCCAGGCCCGGCACGGCGTGCTGAAACCACACCTCAAGCCGGGCCACAAGGCGATCGGCAGCATCAACTCGCCCATGCAATGCATGATGAAGGAGATCTGCGCCCAGTGTCTGCAGCCGCACCGGGACCCGGACACCGGGCAGGAAGAGGTGGTGTTCTCCTGCTACAGCCAGGACCAGGCGTTGGACTACGTCGATTTCCCGGCGCTCAAGGAGCGGCTCAAACAGAACGAGGTGCAGGAGAAGCTGACCGCCCAGTGGATCGACCGCTGCCTGAAGCAATTGAGGTTCCGCCAAAGCGCGTGAGGGCCTGGTCTCCCCTGGCGTCGGCGGGCGTCGGCGGGCGTCGGCGGGCACCAATCACGGGGGCCGGCCAAGGCGCGATCGGCTGCCCACGACCGATCAGGGCGACGCTCCGCGCAGGGGTGCCTAACGAGCCGGATTTCCCCTGCCATTAGAGGGGCTTGTCGCATTTCAGATAGGTTCCGTCGCGAAAGAAGAAGCACGGCTAATTCGCCGGTCGTACCAACGAATTAGGGTACGCGGTTTCGGCTGCGTCCTTTTTTTTCACGAGGGGCGGGCCATGGCGGACGAGGACGAGATTGTTCTGAGCGAGCTCGACGACGACGAGCTGGCCCAGCAGATGATGGACGACCTCTATGACGGTCTCAAAGAGGAGATCGAAGAGGGCGTGAACATCTATCTCGCGCGCGGCTGGACGCCCTACAACATCCTGACCAAGGTGCTGGTCGAGGGCATGCGCATCGTGGGCATCGATTTCCGCGACGGCATCCTTTTCGTGCCGGAGGTCCTGCTGGCCGCCAACGCCATGAAGGGCGGCATGTTCATCCTGCGCCCGCTGCTGATCGAAACCGGGGCCGAGCAGGTCGGCAAGATGGTCGTCGGCACCGTAAAGGGCGACATTCACGACATCGGCAAGAACCTGGTCGGCATGATGATGGAGGGGGCCGGCTTCGAGGTGATCGACCTCGGCATCAACAATCCGGTCGAGAACTACCTGGCGGCCCTCGAAGAGCACAAGCCACAGATCCTCGGCATGTCGGCCTTGTTGACCACCACCATGCCCTACATGAAGGTCGTGATCGACACCCTCAAGGAAAAAGGCATCCGCGACGACTACATCGTGCTGGTGGGCGGCGCGCCGCTGAACGAGCAGTTTGCCGAAGCCGTCGGCGCCGACGCCTATTGCCGCGACGCCGCCGTCGCCGTAGAAACCGCCACGGACCTGATCGCGCGCCGGCACAACCTTCGCGCCGGCACGGCCTAAAAAGGACGGGAGCCTGGTGATGGACTGCCGCCCGGCCGAAGGCGGCCCGCCGACAACTTTGCTTATCGCCTGCGGCGCTTTGGCGCGGGAGGTCGTCGACGTGATCCGGCTCAATGGCTGGACCCACTTCAGCGTCACCTGCCTGCCGGCCATCTGGCACAACACACCAAACAAAATTCCCGAGGGCGTGCGCCGCAAGATCGACGAAGCGCGCGGAAGGTACGACCGAATCCTCGTACTCTACGGCGATTGCGGCAGCGGCGGATTGCTCGACCGGGTGCTCGAGGAAGAGGGCGTCGAACGCATCGACGGCCCGCACTGCTATGCCTTCTATTCGGGCGTCGAGGACTTCCTCGCCGAGGCCGACGCGGATCCCACATGTTTTTATCTGACTGACTATTTGGCGCGCCACTTCGATCGCCTGATCATCGAGGGACTCGGCATCGACCGGCATCCGGAGCTGTTGCCGACCTACTTCGGGAACTACACGACGCTTGTCTATTTGGCGCAAACCGAGGACGCGGGGCTCGAGGCCAAGGCGAAGGCCGCGGCCGATCGCTTGGGGCTCGGCTATCGTTACCACTTCACCGGCTATGGAGAGCTCGGCAGCTTCATCCAGGCGGCGAGCCACTGAGAACGAGCCACTGAGAACAGGACGCGACATGGCACAAATCACGATCGTCTACTGGCGGGACATCCCGGCCCAGGTGATCGTCAAGGCCGGGCGGCAGCGCGCCAAGCGGCAGCTCGACGAACGCTTCGAGAAAGCGATCGACCGGGCGGCGATGCGCGCGGATTTGAAGGATACCGATTCCTATCTCTCCGAATGGCGGCGGGCCGAGCCGGTGGCATGCGGCGATGACCTGGAGGCCGAGGCCGACGCCGCGGCACAGCGTTTGGAAGAGGACTTCACTCCGGACCGGCTGCGCGATCTCGTGTCCGCCGGCGGTTGGGACCAGGCCTGAGGAGACGATGGCCATGGCCGTGTCTAATCTCGAGCCGGGGACGCCCGATCCCCACACCGATCCGGGGGCCGATCGCAAGCAGGAAATCTTGGATTTTGTCGACGGCTTCCCGACCGAAACAACGCCCGGTTCGGCGTTGAAAATCCCAGATTATCGCGACCACCTGCGCCCCGGCGCGACGGTCTCGGTGACCTTTCTGCCGGGATCCGACTTCGCCGACACCGTCACAACCGCCAAGCGCCTGAAGAACGAGGGCTTCAAGCCCGCCCCGCATTTCGCCGCCCGTTCGATCCCGAGCCGTGCCGCTTTCGAATCCGATCTCAAACGCCTGCGGGACGAGGTCGGCATCGAGGAAGTGGTGGCCCTGGGCGGCGCCGTCAACAACCCGGTCGGCGAGTACGAAAGCTCCGTGCAACTGCTGGAAACCGGTCTGTTCGACAAGTACGGCGTCAAGCGCATCGGCCTGGCGGGCCACCCGGAGGGCTCGCCCGACATCTCGGACAAGGGTCTCGCCGAGGCGCTCACCTGGAAGAACGCCTTCGCCGAGCGCAGCGACGCCGAGTTTTATCTGGCCACACAGTTCTGCTTCGAGGCGGCGCCGATCATCGCCTGGGACAAGGCGATCCGGGACGCGGGCAACCGCCTGCCGATCCATATCGGCATCCCGGGCCTCGCCACCTTGAAGACCTTGATCAACCACGCCAAGGCCTGCGGCATCGGCCCATCGATGCGGGTCTTGACGCGCCAGGCCAAGAACATAACTAAATTGTTGAACGTCAAGGCGCCGGACCGCTTGGTGAGCGAGCTGGCCTATTACCGAGCCAACGATCCCGACTGCGGCATCCGCCGGGTCCACGTCTATCCGCTAGGCGGCCTGCGCCGTTCGGCGCAGTGGATCTATGCGGTCGCCGACGGAGAATTTACCCTGGGCAAGGACGGCAGGTCGTTCACGGTCGCCAAGAAAATCGAATAGCACTAGGCGCGCGCCGGTGGCAGCTTCGCGGGCGGCGGTAACAAGAAGAGGGAAAATGCATGACCCATACCGTCGTATCATCGGATAAGAAAGAGGTCGTCATCGGGTTCGACCGGCCGTTTTGCATGATCGGCGAGCGGATCAACCCGACCGGACGCAAGAGGCTCGCCGCCGAGATGGTCGAGGGGAACTTCAGCACGGTGGAGCTCGACGCGGTCGCCCAGGTCGAGGCCGGCGCCCATATGCTCGACGTCAATGCCGGCATCCCGCTGGCCGACGAGCCGGCGATCCTGGCAGAGACGATCAAGCTGGTGCAGTCCCTGGTGGACGTGCCGCTGTCGATCGATTCCTCGATCGTGGAAGCGCTCGAGGCCGGCCTTTCCGTCTACAAGGGCAAGCCTCTGGTGAACTCGGTGACCGGCGAGGAAGAGCGTCTCGAGGCGGTGCTGCCGCTGATCAAGAAGTACGACGCGGCGGTGGTCGCCATCTCGAACGACGAGACCGGGATCTCGGAAGACCCGGACGTGCGCTACGAGGTAGCCAAGAAGATCGTCGAGCGGGCCGCGGACTTCGGCATTCCCCGCGCCAACGTGGTGGTCGATCCCCTGGTCATGCCAGTGGGCGCTCTCGGAAACGCCGGCGTCGCGGCCTTCCGTTTGATCCGCCGGCTGCGCGAGGAGCTCGGCGTCAACACCACCTGCGGCGCCTCTAACATCAGCTTCGGCCTGCCCAACCGGCACGCCCTCAACGGCATGTTCCTGGCAATGGCCTCGGCCTCAGGCATGACCTCGGCCATCATGAACCCGCTGCATCTGGAAGAAGTGACCGCCATCATGGGGGCCGACGTCATGAACGGCGTCGACCTCAATTGCGCGCGCTGGCTGCGCCGCTTCCGCCAACCGGCGCCCGAGGGCGCCGAAGGCGGGCGCGACCGCCGGGAGCGCCGCCGCCGCCGGGCCTAGGGAGGCTGTCGTTTCGTGAGCGAAGAGGCCCTCATCGTCTTCACGCCCTCCGGCCGCCGCGGCCGCTTCGCCCTCGGTACGCCGATCCTGACGGCGGCGCGAAGCCTGGGGGTCGATATCGATTCGGTCTGTGGCGGCCGCGGGCTCTGCGGGCGTTGCCAGATCACCCTCAGCGAAGGCGAGTTCGCCAAGCACGGCATCGCCAGCCGGCTCGACAACCTGACTGAAGTCAACGAGGTCGAGACCCACTACGACGCCGAGCGGGGCATGAAGCCTGGCCGCCGCCTATCCTGCCAGGCGCAGCTCTGCGGCGACGTCGTCATCGACGTGCCGGCCGACAGCCAAGTGCACAAACAGGTGGTGCGCAAGCGCGCCGAGGCCCGCGCCATAGAAATCGATCCGGCGATCCGGCTGCACTACGTCGAAGTCGACGAACCCGACATGCACAACCCCTCGGGCGACCTGGAGCGTCTCAACAAGGCGCTGAAGGAACAATGGGAGCTGGAGAACCTGGAATGCGACCTGCGGGTCTTGCAGACCCTGCAGAAGGCTTTGCGCGACGGCCAGTGGAAGGTCACCGTCTCGATCCATCGCGGTACGGTCTTGACCAATGCCTGGCCCGGCTTCGTAGACCAGGCCTACGGCCTGGCCGTCGACGTCGGCTCGACCACCATTGCGGCCCATCTCTGCAATCTCTCGACCGGCGAGGTCATCGCCTCGTCCGGCATCATGAACCCGCAGATCCGCTTCGGCGAGGACCTGATGAGCCGGGTCAGCTACGTCATGATGAACCCGGGCGGCGAGGAGGAGATGACCAAGGTGGTGCGCGAAGGCATCAACGAACTGACCGAAGAGGTGGTGAAAGAGGCAGGTATCGCAAAAGAAGAGATCCTCAACGCCACCTTCGTCGGCAACCCGATCATGCATCACCTGCTGTTGGGAATCGATCCGACGGAGCTGGGCGGCGCGCCCTTCGCGCTCGCCACCAACTCGGGCATCACTCTTTGGGCCGAGGAGCTTGACCTCCATTTCCATCCCAACGCCCGCGCCTACATCCGCCCTGCATCGCCGGCCACGTCGGGGCCGACGCGGCGGGGGTGATCCTGTCGGAACGCCGCACCTGCGCGACGAGATGACGCTGGTGGTCGATGTCGGCACCAACGCCGAAATCATGCTCGGCAACAAAGAGCGCCTGCTGGCCTGCTCCTCGCCGACCGGTCCGGCCTTCGAGGGCGCGCAGATCTCCGGCGGCCAACGCGCCGCGCCCGGCGCCATCGAGCGGGTGCGCATCGATCGCAAGACTCTGGAGCCGCGCTTCCGGGTGATCGGCTCGGATGTCTGGTCCGACGAGGAGGGTTTCGCCGAAGCGACCAAGAAGACCGGCGTCACCGGCATCTGCGGCTCCGGCATCATCGAGGCGCTGGCCGAGATGTTTCTCGCCGGCATCATCCTGAGCGACGGCACCATCGACGGCAGCCTCACGGCACGGTCGCCGCGCATCCAGGCCGAAGACCGCACCTTCTCCTACCTGATTCGCGAAGGCGAGCCGGAGATCCGCATCGTGCAAAACGACGTGCGGGCGATCCAGCTCGCCAAGGCCGCGCTTTATGCCGGCACGCGCCTCCTGATGGACCGCCTCGAGATCGAGAGCGTCGACCGCATCGTTCTGGCCGGCGCCTTCGGCAGCCACATCGACGTCAAGTACGCCATGGTGCTCGGCATGATCCCGGACTGCGAACTCTCGAAGGTCTCCTCCGCCGGCAACGCCGCGGGCACCGGCGCACGCATCGCGCTTCTAAACCAGCGCGCGCGCGACGAGATCGAGCTGTTGATCCGCGAGGTGGAGAAGGTCGAGACCGCCGTCGAGCCGCGCTTTCAGGCGCACTTCGTGGAGGCCATGGGCATACCCCACACCACCGCGGCTTTCCCCCATCTGGCCAAGGCCATCACCCTGCCGGAGCCGAAGGTCCGCGCCGCCCAAAGTGAGGAGAACGGGCGACGACGCCGTCGCCGGCGGGGTTAGGCTAGTTCCGAGACCCGGCGAAGCGGAAATACTTTAACCCGCCGCCTGTGGCGCCGCACCGCCCAGTCTTGCCGAAATCCACTGCATGACCAGGCCGCGGGGCGGGTCGATACCGGTCATCAGGTAGCTGAGCATATACTCGTTGTTGAGGATGGCATCGAGCATCCGTTGGGCCTGGGGCGTGCCGGCGAAGAGTATCTGATAGCCTGGGCGCAGTTCGTAATCGGGGCCGGGCATGATTGTCTCTTCCCCGTCCTGCAACGCCACGAGGGCGACGCAGGCCAACGCCCGCTCCCGGTCGCTCGGGTCGCGTAAGACATCGCCCAGCGACACACCTTGACCCTTGGCCCAAAGGCGATCGAGCGCCGTGACCGGCTGAAGCGCCGTATCGATGGTCCAGATGCGCGGATTGGTCCCCCCCACCCCGGTCTTCAATCGGCTCAACGTATCGGCAACGAAGAGATCCGCCGGATCGTCCGCCCGTTCGCGCAGCGCCTCGAAGAAGGTCTTCAGCAGCGGTGCGATCAGCAGGAAGAGGATGCGCCGGGCGCTCACCAGGCTCGGCTGCATGATGAAGTCGGCCTTTGCGGCCTCGAAGACCACCTCGTTCAGGTGCAGGTTCTGACGGACGATGGCGAAGACATCCGGGTTGAGCGCCCGGGCGTTGAGCAGGATGCTCAAGTTATCGGAATCGGTGTTGGTGCCGGCGACGATGCCGTCCGCCCCGGATATGCCGGCCGCCTCCAGGTTGGCTTGAGTCGCCCTGCCGACGATCAGATCCTTCGACGCCTCGCTCTCGTCGAGGCCGGGCTCGATCACCACCGTCGCCTGCCCGATGGCGGAGAGGGACTCCCGGATGCGGCGGCCCATGCGGCCCAGGCCGCAGAGTACCCAGCGACCCTTCGGCGGTGTGAGGCCGAGATCGAGCGTCACTCCGGGGCTGCCCGAAATCCATTGACTGAGCGTGTGGATGGTCGGGTCGAGGATGGTCGCCGCCAAATGACGCGCATAGGTCTGGAACGGGTCGATCACGTGAATATCGCCGCCCAGGGTCGCGAGGACTTCCTCGTAGTCGGCCGAGGTCGACTGGATGACGACCCGCAGATCGGGGTTCAGCAGGCGCGCGGTCACCGCGATCTTCAGATTGACCTGCTCGTCGTTGGTCAGCGCGACGACGGCCTGGCAGTTCGGCCGCTGCATCCCGGCCTCGATCAGGGTCTGGGGGATGCGCGCATCGGCGCAAAGACCGGGCATGTCGACTCGGTAGTCGCGCAGCTGCAGCGCCCGGATGCGCTCGATGTCCTTGTCCATTACTACCGCGGTCACGCCGGCGTCGCTCAGGCCGCGGGCGAGCAGGCTGCCGGTGTTGCCGAAGCCGCAAAGCAAGACGAAGGGCTCGGTGATGGCCCTGACCCGTTTCTCGAAACGGCGCTCGGCCAGGGCCAACTGCAAGTGCGGGTTCTGGATCAGGCGGATGATCGCTCCGAGGGCATAGAGCCAAGCCACCACGCTGGCGTAGAGCGAGACGATGCCCCACATGCGCTGGGCCTCGCTGAAGGCATAGGGCAGCTCGCCGAACCCAGTGGTCGTCGCCGTATAGGTGAGGAAGTAGAAGGCATGGAAGAAGCTCATGTGCTGCGGCTGGCCTTCGACGTCCACCGCCGGGATCATGACCCAGCCGACCATCGAAGCGGCATAGACCCCGACCACGACCAGGATCGGCGTGCGCATGGTGCGCAGCACGATGAAGGTGACGCGGCCACCGGAAGGTGGTTTCGTCATGTGGCTTGCCCCTAGCGTCGCAGCATCAGGGTTTCGACCACCAGGATGGTCACCGAAATGACGTTCGCCACCAAGGCCCCGCCGGCGAGCGACACCACGGTCGATATGACTCCGGCGTCAGCCCGCCTCGGACACGTGCGCCGCAATGGTCCAGACGATGGCGGCGGCAATCAGCTCCAGATCGGCCACCAGGCTGGTCGCCAACAGCACCGCGCCGATCTGCGAGCGGTCGCCCAGCTTCAGGATGGTGGCGATCAGGTTCACCACGATGACGAAGAACAGCTCGAGGATGCTGTGATGCGCGGGGTTCTCCAGCTCGCCGATGAAGAAGCCGAAGTTCAGCGTCAACGCCAGATACGATGAAGAATCCGAAGACGACCTTTTCGCGATTCATGGCCAGACTTCCCCCTGATGCGGCGCGCCCCGGCAGTGCGGACATGCCGGTGACGACAAGAGGTTAGCACCTGCGGCAGCGCCCTGGCCGACTCTTTTTTTCGGTGTGTCAGTTTAAGATTTGTTGCGCTGAAGGCGAAAAGCGGACTCGAATGTCCGATGTTGGGGGCAGAGCGAACGCCGTAAAGTGGGGCCTTCGACGTCGCCTATAGCCAACTCCGGGCCTCCAAGCTCCACGCATGGCACATCAAGATCTTGACCGCTTTCGACAGTACGTGCGACCGCTCTTGGCCAGCTATAGGTGTTATCCGAGCAATTTCAGCTGAATTCTTTAAAGTACCCGGATCCGTTTGGTTCCAATAAGTTTCGCTTTTCACGATCCAGGTTGCTCGACGAAGGGGCAAGACGATGATTTGGACTTCTGTACCCCTGATGACCGCCATTGATCTCGTGATCATAGCCGTCGCGGTGTTTGTCCTTTGGCGAAATTTCAGGACGGGCGCCAGGCGCCGACCATCGGCACCGAAAGCCGGCCTCAGGTCAATCATGGCAGGGATCTTGGTCGTCGGTTTGTTCTATGTTCTAGATTTGCTGTCTATGTATGTTCTGCCTGCTTTCATTCCGATGGCAGAAGCGATGGAGGTTATGGGCAATCTGCACCGAAATTTCAGCTGGTTGATTTCACTGTTCGCGATTGTGGTCATCTCTGCGGGGTTTATAGAACTCAAACGAACACAAGAGGAGCTGGCCGAAAAAAATCAACTTCTCGAAGAACTTTCCTCGAAGCTTTCCAAATACCTCTCGCCGCAAGTCTATGCCTCGATCTTCTCGGGCGAGCAGTCGGTCGAGATTGCCTCGAAGCGCAAGAAGCTGACCGTTTTCTTCTCCGACATCGCCGATTTCACAGGCACCACCGACAGCCTGGAGTCCGAGGAGCTGACCAACCTCCTGAACCACTATCTGACCGAGATGTCGAAGGTCGCCCTCGACCACGGGGCGACGATCGACAAATACGTCGGCGACGCCATTATCGCGTTCTTCGGCGACCCGGAAACCCGCGGTGTCAAGGAGGAC
>PVMK01132667.1_pt1 | contig 15124 bp, 15 predicted proteins | sample 1853481 | NCBI WGS metagenome assembly PVMK01 (sample SAMN08533507, study PRJNA380276) | Marine sediment metagenome, whole genome shotgun sequencing project.
TGTCTACGATCGCCGGGACCTTGAAGTATTCCATCAATCCAGCCCTCCCTTGTCGGCACATCACCGGTGAGTACAAATGTTGTGTTTTCACCTGTTATAGGGTCAACAAAGAATTCTCCTGTGATACCAATTTTACCCTGCATAAAGTTATAAAATTGATTTGATCCTTCTATAACCGCAAGGGTTGGGTCAGTTACATCAGCAGCACCTCTTGTAAAATAAAATGCGGCTGTCATTGGAAGATTAATCCTTCCCGGACCAACAACTTTACCACCGAAAATTCCAAAATCCACGGCATCATCTACACCGTTCTTGTTTTTATCTTCACCAGCCACACCATCAACGATAGGACCCTGAAAAAAATCGAATCCTACAACTGGTGGGGGTAATGGATTATATGTAGGATCATTTGCATTTGCATTATAACACATCGAGAGACTAAGTGTGGTATCTACAGCAACAAAGTCATCGGTAGAGTTTCCAAGATCAACATCTGACCAGAAACACATATACATGTCTTCAAAATCGGCTCCCGACCTATTAATTATCCTATACTTCCTGAAAAACATATTGCCAAGAGCACCTGTTTGAGCATAAGCCCAGAAAGTTGCCTGCATTTCAACACCTAGTGGATCAGCGCCATAAAGGTTTCTTGTTAATCCAGGTTCAAGATCGTTTGCAACAAACCAGATTGTCTGATCGGCGCCCGGAACTCCGGGGATATCGCCCGAACTGGGATCTGAATCGTACACACCGTTATCATTTCCATCAAAATAGGGTGCACCATATATAGCAGGCCATTCTGTCCAGTCTAAAATATACTGCGCACGTATATCTGCTTCAGATTTTCCTTCATCAGTTGCTTCTACAGATACATCGGTATCCAAATTACCGGGAAAGACTGTAGGGCGAACCCTGTATATTCTAACATGGTCTAAATCACCATCCTCGGCGGTTCCATCCGGAAGTATTCTTCCGGCTTGTAATCCAGTGGCGTATGTTGTACCACCAACCCTCACTTGCGGATCACCCGGTGCAAATGCACCCCATACTAATCCCGAAGTAAATACAGCTTGTTTACCACTGCCTTTAGGATATACAAGACCCGAGTTGGATTCTGCCACATCAATATCAGAAACACCATCGTTTTTAATGACAGTTGAAATGTTATTTATATTCATAAATGCTCGAATAGGTGACCCATCGGGTTTATTTAACCTATTCTTCTTATTCCCACCATCTCCCTCTGCAATGGCGCTGCCACAAATGAGCACTCCGCCAAAGAGGAAGAACAGCAGGATTTTAAATATTTTTAAATTCATATTCGTTTAACTCCTTTTTTATTTATACATCAGGTTTTATTCTGAATCAATATTCTAACCTAATTCCAAATCTAATCTGACGTGGCGGTCCAAATAAGAACCCGTCAGTAGTAACTACTCCACTTGGAGAACTTGCACTCCTCCATTGCTGATAATAGTCAAGATTTTGAGCTTGATACAAGGCTACATAATCAGGACCTAAAGTTTCCACTAATATTTGACCTTGTGCCGGATCGTTTAGGTAACCATCATCGAAAGGCGTGCCGGTTCTTAAGAACACATTATTTATATTTTGTGTGTCTAGGATGTTAGAGGCCTGAATATAAATATTCAAATCTATTACATCGGCAATGTTGAAAGTTTTATCAAGCAGCAAATCAATCTGAAATATCGATGGAGTTGTTGAATTATTCAGCGGCTCCAACGGCTGTCTGTCTCTTGCATCTGCTTCAAGATCGGCTCCACCTTTACCTTTAGTATATGGATGACCGCTGGCATATGTTATTAATGCAGTGAGACCTGATTCTTGAAACACAGGTCCGCCATCGCCTTGACCGAACCTGAAATCAACATTCATTGCGCCGGTTATTGCCTGGCTGAATTCAAGAGGTGCAATATATACAGGGACAAACCTTGTTACACCATCTATTGGAGCTCCAACTATACCTCTGTTTGAACTTGGAAAAGATCCTGTTCCTTTTGCTGAAGCAAAAGAAATATTTGCATCAACCTTGAATCTTTGCACTCTTCGCATATTGAATGTAAGCTCAATACCGGATATTGTAGCCACATCGCCATTTTGGTAAAAAAAGTAATTTCCATATGGTGATCCTTCAGCAACAAACTGCTCATTATATACAACTTGATCCGTAACATCTTTATAATATCCTGTGATATCAAATGATGCAAATTCACCAATTTGCTGTGTAAAACCAACATCGTACTGTGTTGTTCTTGTTGGTCTAACATTAAAACCAACAGGAGCGCCAATGAAGAATCCGCCGCGTGTATTTCGTCCTGTAGAGTTAAGCCCAACATAAGTGTCTCTTAGTCTTGATTGTTGAACAAACTTACCCCATTGTGCATGGAAGATAGTTTGATCGGTTAATGCGAATGAAAAACCGAGTCTTGGACTAACGGAACTGAATGACGGTGTCTGCACGATACCGCCTCCGAATACGCCGTCAATTGTTACAATATCACCAGTGTTTTTATCCCAAACTGTTTCCGGTCTGGTAACGTCGGCCGGGATCCAGTTATCAATATCAATATAATCGTAACGTAAACCGAAATTAATAACAAGATCTTTATACTCCATTCTATCCTGAATGTAAGCGCCAATAAAAACAGGTTTTCTTCAGTCTTCCCAGGGGCGTTCCGCATTGTCTCCTTTTACACCAAAAACATCGTAGCCGTAATTGTTTACTCCCTGTCTTCTGATTATAGTCTCAGCGGAGAGTTCCCCGGGGTCATCCAGAAGACCAGCAAGAGCCATAACAGTTTCATTATTGAAAGAATAATTGGCTATATCAAACGATTGTATTTCAAATCCAGCTTTTACGTTATGCTCTTTATTAATTTGTGATGTGATAGAAATGTTTCCATTAATTGTCTGTCTTTCACGTTTTTGGAAACCAGCCAGCACATCATTCTCATCAAAAAAGACGAAGCTTAAGATGTTATAATTGCCGGGTCTTTGGAATTGTCCAGTATTCCCACGATCTCTTGACCATACGTGACCAACAGCTGCATTACTCACACTATCTCCATAACCCATCCAATCATCTTTTAAAGCTGGGTCGAAGCGATCTAATGTACTAAACGCAAAACCACCATTCAGCTCCACAAATGTTTGAGGACTAAATAAATAAGTAAGTTTTAAATTGAAAGCAGCATCTGAAGTTTCCACCTGTTCGGTTCTCGAATTACCGGCAATTGTGCTGTTAATCTGTGTTAAATTACGCGTGGCAGGCCATGGATTATCTAATTTGCCACTAGTATAAGTACCAACAATTCTGGCAATAAATGGATTGAAATTAAATGTTAGGCTACCAGTGCCTGTATAATTCTCTGCTGAGTTATTCACTGTTGCACCTGCCGGATAGAAGAAATCGAGCGAATCGCCCGTAGCTGGATCGCCAATCGTGCCCAGATTAATTCCTGGATATGACTGAGGATTCCGGTCCCTAATAAAATTATAATCGAATAAACCAAAGAATTTTATATTGGGAGAGCCTAATGGTGCACTTATTGTAGCAATATATTCACTATACCCGTACCAGTAAGCTCCTAAAGTTCTATCGCCACTGAAAGCGTCATCAGAACCTTGGAATCCAAGGTTGTCTGTAGCAGCCTCCAAAGAAAATTTTAAGTTGGTAGTACCAGTTTTAATTTGCTGTTTAATGATTCCTGAATTCGCACCACCGAATTCGGCAGTATAACCACCGGATTGAACTTGAACTTCTTCGAGTGCATCAGCAACAAGAGTCACCTGACGTCCACCAACCACAGGATCGGTTATATTCGTACCTTCAAGATAGTACCCTACTTCATCCTGGCGACCGCCACGGATGTGAACAGTGCTATTCTGAACTATAACACCTGGGTTGAGTGCATAAATATTATCAATGTTTCTAATAGGTAACGCGTTAAGATCATCGCCTGTCATAATTCTAATAGCGTTTGTGTTGTATTTGTTAATTAATGGTCTTTGGGCAATAATCTCAACCTCGCCTACCTCTATGCCTTCGGCAGCGAGTTGGAAATTTACCTCTACGGTTAAACCTGCTACAACACGGATATTTTGGATTGTTTTTGATTGAAAACCGATGTAACTGGCTCGTATTTCATATACACCAGCAATCAAGTTGAGAATGATATACTCACCGTTGAAATCGGTTGCTGCGCCCTGAGACGTTCCAACAACTATAATGTTGGCTCCTATAAGCGGCTCACCATGTTCCTGATCTGTAAGTGTACCTCTGAGCTGCCCGGATTGAGCAAAGGCCACAACGGGTAGTATCAGGAAAAATAAGAGAACTGTGAATATTCTATTCATATCTCTCTCCATAATTATTGAATGAATGAATTATTTTTTCGAGTGATAATAAAATTACTCACTCCGTATAAGAACACATCACATCTTTCTATCTCAACAGATATACGAAAGACTTGAACTCCGATAAAAAAATACTGGGAATTATTAATGGTATTCTCCATTGATACAAAACACTATAATAGAGTTTGCCTTATCGGAGAGTATGTTAGTGGTTGACACACTTTTAATTAGAAAAGAGTAAAAAATTTCATTTACCTCCGGATTTTCTTATAAAATTATTAAAGCAATACTAACGTCTGAAAAATTATTCACAAAGTCAACACTTATTTAATCACTATTAATTTTTTATGGTTTTTTCAATGCCTCCCAAAATAGCAATATTTTTCTTAATATCCACAACAAATTAAAAATTAAAGACATGTTAACATTTTTAATTCTCTCCCCCGGAATTCGGGTTCAAAGCGGCAAACACCGCCAATGCAGATGTTTCCTGCTTGCCGTGTGCCTATCAGCAAACTTATATCGGTATGATAACCAAGTTTGTATCCAATCTGGATAAAGCCCAAAAACTTTCTAACGATCTTTCCGGGGTCAGGTTCTCAAGATTATTTCTGTTGTACAACACTATGAATACGTTTATTAATTTACCAGATAGATCATATAAGCAATGTATCCGCAAAATAAAAGTGTCCCTTCCCATCTTCTTAAAGTAAATTTTGATCTGCTTAACGGCAGAATTAGTATGGTGAAGAACATCATTATTGAAAGATCAACAATGGTTATGCCTGTATCTGCTATTGGTCTTATAAGTGAAGAAATTCCTAAAATACTGAGAATGTTAAATACATTGGAACCAACCGCATTTCCAATTGCGATATCATTTTCATTCTTAAAAGAAGCTACAATGGAAGTTGTTAACTCCGGCAAGCTTGTACCGAGCGCCACTATTGTTAACCCTATTACTGCCTGACTAACACCAAATTTTTCTGCGATAGCAACCGCACCATCAACAAATAGATTTGAACCAAAAACCAATAAACCCAAACCAACTACCATAAAGATTAATGATTGCCAAATTTTGTATGTGGATTTAGGAATAATTTCTTCAAATTCTTTTATTACTTCTTTATTGTCCTTTTCTTTTATTGAGTATTTATAACCCAAAATTATATATGTGATTATTCCAATCACCAGAAAAATACCTTCCACACGTGTTATTGTATCATCTAAAAGTATAAAAAGAAGAATTACACTAACAATAATCATAATTGGTATTTCTCTTTTTATAACCTGGCTTTTTACACTCATAGGAGAGATCATAGCAGCCACACCAAGTATAAGTGCGATGTTGCAAATATTTGAACCCACAACATTTCCCACCACTATTCCCGGATTTCCTTCAATTGCTGCCTTAATACTTACAACCAATTCCGGGCTGCTCGTAGCAAATGCTACAACCGTTAAACCTACAACTAGCGGAGATATTCCCAGTCTTATTGCTAAAGATGATGCTCCTCTTACAAGTCCTTCGGCACCGATAAATAAACCGATACTTCCGCCAATAATGTAAATCGCTATCTGTATTTCGTTCATTAGCATATATTGAAAAAATGAGCACAAATATAGAAATATTTTAGGTCAGATTTAAGAAAATGACGCTTGGAAGACATTAACAGAAGATGATTTTTTTAACATTTGTATTGATTTGAATGGGAAGTAATTTCCCCTTTCTTTGGTCGGTCGATTTTTTATTATGATTTAAGATGCAAACCTTTTTGAACATTTTTTAACGGAATCACCATGAAAATTTTACTATCAATTACTTTTTTATCTTTTCTTTTACCTGGTTGTGTTCAGCCAACTGATAGTAATGTAAATACTGATGGGAACAGTAATCCGGTTATAAACAGCATTACAATTAATCCTGTGTTTATAAGAGTGGGAACTACGACAACAGTAACGGTAGATGCTACTGATCCTGACGGCGATAACTTGTCCTATTCGTGGTCTGTTGCACTTGGCGATATAATTGGAAGCGGAAGTCAGGTGCGCTATACAGCGGCTTTTTGCTGTGTTGGTGTTAATACAATAAACGTTGTGGTTAAAGATTCAAAAGGGGCAAGTGTAAGAGGGACTATAAATGTAGAAATTAATCCCTAATAATATGATAAAATATTTTTCTCTCACTGTTGTATTTCTTTTCATCTCAAACATTCAAATCTTTTCGCAGGCATGCTGTACCGTTGGAACTTCCATTTCAAACGGAGGTGAAAGAAGTGCTATCCCTGTTAATACGTTATCAACTGCTTTCACATTTCAGCACAACGTATTAAATACTGCATTCCAGTCATCAACAGAAATAGAAGACCCTCTTAACAGGAGATCGACAGTAACAAATTTTAATCTTGAAATAGAATATGGTTTGGTGGAAAAGGTTTCTATTTTATTAATACTGCCTTATTCCAACAGAAGCAGGGAAACAACTGTTACGGATATTGAAACAAACAGTACCGAGGTTATAAATTTTACAGGTAACGGATTTGGCGATATTGTTATCCTCGGTAAATATGAAGTTATAACACCATCAATTTTATCACCTTTTGGATTGGCACTCGGAGGCGGAGTAAAATTGCCAACAGGAAGTTTTGAAGAAGAAAAAAACGGCACACGATTATCAATCGACCTTCAGCCGGGAACAGGTGCTGCTGATTTGCTTTTGTGGGGTCATACAATGTATGCCTTTCCTTCGCTTTCGCTTTCGTTTAATGCCAATTTCCTTTACAGATATGCCGGTGTAAATTTAGACAGTTACCGATATGGAGATGAACTTCTCACTTCGGTAAACGGTGCTTATGCAATTGCAGATTTCATTGCATTTAACCTGCAATTAAAAGGAAGATTTGCAGATGAAGATTATTGGAACGGAAGATTTTTACCAAGCACAGGCGGAACGTATATTGATTTGACTCCAAGTATAATTTATTATGAGGGAAGTTTTTCACTTCGGGTTTTTACGCAGGTACCTTTGTACCGAGATTTGCAAGGCATTCAACTTGCGGTTACTGAAATGTTAGGGACAGAGATCAGCTATATTTTTAGTTTAAAATAAAAAACCGCCTTCAAAAAAATGAAGACGGTTTTATCATTAAAAACAACTGCTAATCCTTATCTTTATACATATGCTTTTTTGCATGGGCTATCCAATATCCGCCGATACCATAGATCTTTGAATCAGACCAGGTAGCAATTTTTATTGTAAAGCCATCTCTTGATATAGACATAGGACTAACACTATACCTAACATTGGTTTGTGTTGTTGCATCATCATTGTAACACCAAGAATAATGTCAGGTTTTTCATCAAACGGAACATCAAAGCTGACATCAATAGTCATACTTCTGTCTCCTTCATTTTCATCGAGCGTATAACTGTAATCAGATGTCATTACTCTCCATTTACCGCTCTCAACCTGTGCTTGTGCAAAAGAAAGTGTAGTTAAACCGAATACTAGTAATAACGATGAAATGAAAAATAGTTTTTTCATTGTACCTCCTGGTTATTTGTGATTAAATGGACTAATGTAAATTAGTATGATTTAAATTCTAAAACAAGAATTTTTAACCCAATTAATTGTTTATAAATTACAAATGCTTATTCAATTCTTCTTCGTTAATATCATAATGACTGGCGTGAAATTTAACTTTCAGCTCATTATCAAGCCATATTATTTGAGGAGATTCGTGAACAACTTTTAAATCCTTGGCAATCCTTCTGCTTAGAGATTTTGAAAAAACCACATTCACTTTTAGGACTTTAATACGGTTAGTACTCGCTGTGCACTTTACACCAGTCATCTATAACAGCTATCGAGTCACATGGCTTATGGAACCGCAAATCGGGCTGTGCTTGTATATAATGATCTCATAATCGTTGGAAGAATTTTTAATTAATTCCTTCCACTCTTTTTTATCCGATAATTTTTTAATTTCCATAATTCTTAATTAAGTGTATTACATTTTCATCAATTTTTCTTTTTCCGATTTTTTTAATCCCTTTACAACCAAATCATACGATAGATCAATCCATTCTAAAATTAAATCCTTGCGTAAGCTGCCGTCAATTAAAATAGTATTCCAATGATTTTTATTCATATGATAACCGGGTTGAACTGCTCCGTACCTTTCTCTTAATTCAACAGCAAGTTCGGGGTCACACTTTAAGTTTATCTGAAAAGGAATCCTCTCCAAAGGAATCAATGCAAACATTTTTCCCATTACTTTAAAGACAAGGGTTTCTTCATCAAATGGAAAATCTTCCGAAGTACCCTTTTTACTTAAACAATATTCGCTAATGTCTTCTACATTCATAATATTTTTTTGTTTGTAAAGATAGGATAAAATAATATTTCAATCAGGTCTGTTCGTAGTCGTGGGTTGGTTCGCAATTATGTAAAACAAAACAGCCGCAGCTCGTTTTATACAATAACATCCATTTTCCTCCCAAATTAAATCCTGTTAAATCTCTGAAGCATTCTGTAAATTATATACAGAAATAAAGCAATAATAAAATTTTCTGTGATTGAGAACGATCAAAATACTGCAAATGTTTTTATACTTACCGGTGAATGGATGGACCGGAAAGGAAGTAATGTAATTCAGTTTATCGGAACATCGGAGGAATTTGGTGCGGTTGAAATTAATATTACAGATAACAAACCCGTCTTTTTTGTTCAAAGAGACTCTGCGCTCGCTAATCTGAATATTCCTTATACACGTAAAGAAGTTGAGCTAAAAACATTTAATGGAAAAGATGTCGATGCAATTTACTTTAACACGCAAAACGACTTTAGAAAAACTGCGGATGACCTTCATCAAAATAATATTACCCATTACGAGTCAGATATCAATCCCGTAAGAAGATATTTGATGGAAAGGTTTATTAATGCTCAGATTAAAGTAACCGGCAAATCAATAAAGAGAAACAATCTTACAACCTTTACAAATCCGAAAATTGAACCTTGTACTGTAACACCAAAATTTGTTGTTGCTTCAATCGATATTGAAACCGGAAAGAATAACACACGCTTATATTCAATTGCCGTTCATGTTACAGGAAACAAAGAGGAGTTAAAACAAGTTTTTTTAGTTGGCAAGGGCGAAGAAAAACTTCCAGCTTATATATTAACTTTTCCCGATGAAAAGGAACTGCTTACTGAATTCATTAAGTGGTTTAACAAAGTTGATCCCGATATTATTATTGGCTGGCATGTTATCGGTTTCGATTTAATGTTTTTAGAAAGCAAGTGTAATGAATATCACATCCTGTTTGATATTGCAAGAGCCAGAGGAAGGGTTTCACTTCGCACAAGAAAACCGCGTGGATATTTTGCATCTATAACGGGAAGAGTTGTAATTGATGGTCCGACAACACTTCGTTCATCATTTTTTACCTTTGAAGATTTTCGTTTGGAAACAGTTGCACAGGAAATGCTCGCTGAAGGAAAGACAATCACTTCGGATAGAAATAAGGTAGAAGAGATTGAGAGACTTTTTAAAGAAGATAAAAAATCTCTTGCTGAATATAACCTGAAAGATGCTTTGCTTGTAACAAGTATTTTCAGGAAATCAGGATTAATAGAATTATCTGTCAGTCGTTCACAGCTTTCCGGATTGTTAATGGATCAATTAGGAATGATGACTGCGGCATTCGATCATTTTTATTTACCCAAACTGCACCGTGCCGGTTACGTTGCTCCGAATGTTAAGGATATTGAAGCGAATGAACACGCGGCAGGCGGTTATGTGATGGATCCCGCTCCGGGAATATATAACAATGTAATTGTGCTCGATTTTCAAAAGTTTGTACCCAACTATCATCCAAACGTTTTAAGATAGATCCTCTTTCAAGATTACTTTCGGATATTGATACGATTGAAACATTGAACGGATATAAATTTTCTTATCACACAGCATTTCCTCCCTGATTTTATTACCGGGTTGATGGAACAAAGAAATATCGCTAATAAGAAAAAAGACAAACAGCTATCACAGGCAATTAAAATTTTAATGAACAGCTTTTACGGTGTAATGGGTTCCTTCGGCTGCAGATTTTATCATCCGAATTTACCAACAGCTATTACAGGCACAGGGCAAAAACTTCTGCTCGGCAGCAAAGATTATCTTGCAAAAAACGGTTACAAAGTAATTTATGGCGATACAGATTCCCTCTTTTCATAAAGTTAAAAGAAGGGTGAAGGAGAAAATGCATCCGAACATGGAAAAAGATTAGCCAAACAGCTAAACAAATATTGGAGAGAAAAAATTAAAAAAGAATATGGTTTGAAATCTTACTCTGGAACTGGAATTTGAAAAATACTACCGGAAGTTCATCATCACACCGGCAAGAGGAAGCGAGGTGGGCGCAAAAAAAAGATACGCAGGACTGCTCGCAGAAAGCGGTGAAGGAAAAACCTTGAATTTGTAGGGCTGGAATTTGTTCGATCGGATTGGACACAGCTTGCAAAAGAATTCCAGGTTGAATTGTATAATCGTGTGTTTCATAACAAAGATATTGAAGACTGGCTGAAGGATTTTGTTTTGAAAGTAAAGAACGGTGAGTTTGACGAAAAACTTGTTTACAAAAAGCGGTTAAGAAAAGATGTGGAAGATTACACAAAAAATATTCCACAGCACGTAAAAGCTGCAAAACTGCTAAGCGAATCAACCGGTACGGTTTATTATGTAATTACAAAACGTGGACCCATTCCTGTTGAGCTGAAACATAACGATATTGATTATGATCATTACGTCGAAAAACAATTGAAACCAATCGCCGATTCGGTTCTTAGCTTGCTCGATAAATCTTTCGATTCATTTGTTGATTCGGATCAGATGAGTTTCTTTTAATAACTGTTTTTACTTGTTCGTTTCAGAAAATATTTTAATGTAATGAAGACGTAGGTGTGGAAATCAATGTGATTATCGAAAGACTGAAAGATTAAAGGTATTGAATTTCCTGATGACCAAATAATATTGTAAGAGCTTATTATCTTATATCAAGAATGAACGATTCACCATCATTGTAAAGAAATGAAAAATTAAGATTGTTTAGTCTTTCAAAACTCTCTTTTGAAAAATCTTTGTTATTACCTACCAGGTATTTTGCACCCTTACTCACTCTTTCCCGGATGAATGGATCGGTAACCTGTTGAGCACTACACTGCCATCCCTTTCGATGAGACAAATAAAGAAGCATTGGATCATAACCCGACACAGTTATTATCAGGGCATCGTTTTCAGTCTTATGCTTAACTAACTGAGAAAGCTTATACTTCGGATCGGTTAAATCCTCCCTCTTTATATAATCGTAATACCGGGCAAACCCAAGCCCGAGCATACCCACCAAACCAATTGTAAGCAATCCGGATTTCCAATTACTTAACGGTCTTTTATTAAAATACTTACTGAAAACCATCCCGATAAAAACTGTAATAGGAACTAAAATTGGCAGTTGATAATAATCATGTGCATAATTTCCACGGGCTACTATTATTAAATAAATTAATGCTGCGAGAAGCCACACATTAAATAATTTCAGTCTCTTATCCTTACGAAACGCTATCATACCCACTACGAAAATAATAAACCCGGTCCAGGTCAGGTGCTTTTCTGCAATTGTTCTGAAAAACACACTGTTAAAATATTCCCAGGTAAAAATAAAATCCCAGTTTCCCCACTTATCAGTTCCATATTCCCAAATGTTAAAAGTGAGTCCGGTAGTTAAGTAGATTTGATGAGCATGGTAGTACCATAAAAATACAGAAAGAAATACTATGAAAGCATATAGTAATATTTTTAGGTTGCTAAAAACCTTTTTACCATAAATTCCCCGCCAAATAAATAGCAGCGGGAGACCGATGTATAAACTGGGCGGCTTAATCAAACACGCCAACGAAATAAACAATAAGGAAAATATGTACGATGTGATCTTTTCATTTTCCGTCCATTCGATGAAAAGGTATACACCTAGAACAATACACATAACCAGCAACGGTTCACCCATAAATACCCTGCCGTAAAAAACTACGGTGGCAAGAATGCTATATGTAAATGTGGTCCACAGAGCAATTTTCTCATCAACAAGTTTTAAAACAAGTTTATAAACAAAATAGATAGTTATTAATGAGAAGACTATGGAAATGAGTCTGCCGATAATATCGGAAACGCCGAAGAAATTGTAAAACAACGATACAAAGTAAGGATAGATGGGAAATTCAGTTTCAACAAATCCGGCAGAGTTGCCGCCCCAATCGATTTGTGGATAGAAAAAATTGTGTCCGTTTTCATAATAATTTCTTGCCATTGCAGCAGTATCTGCCTGCCGCCACGACTGTGCCCCCATAATGGGCGATGTTACTTGATATAATCTAAATAGTAATGAAAAAAATAAAATCAGGTAGATGTAATTTATATTAGCGAACTTTTTTGTCATATTTATTTCCATAACAACACTAACATAATTTTGTTGCAAGTTTGTTTCTTCTAAAAATTAAATATAAAGTCTGTCGCATCCAAACGATAGTTAACATAATATATTAGTCTGTATTAGCAAAGTAGAAATGTTAGTACTTGCCCCTTTCCTAAAAATTTTTATATTATAGCCAGACATCATTTTAACAGGGAGCAAATTTGAAGATACAGTTCATCGGGGGCGCGAGGACAGTTACAGGCTCGCAGCACTTATTATTTATAAACGGCAAAAAAATCCTCCTTGAATGCGGACTTTTTCAGGGGCGCCGCAAGGACACATACGAAAAAAACAAAAACTTTCATTTCGATCCGGCTGAGATTGATCTAATGATACTTTCTCATTCTCACATTGATCATAGCGGAAACATACCTAATCTTGTTAGGAACGGTTTTGATGGATGTATTTATGCAACTGCGGCAACCGTAGATCTTTGCCAGATAATGCTTCGTGATTCTGCATACCTGCAGGAAAGAGATATTGAATGGATAAACAAAAGAAGAAAGAAGAAAAATGAGGAGCCTATTGAACCGCTCTACACGCTTGAAGATGTTGAAACGGCAATGCAGAATTTTATCGGCGTGCAGTACAACCGAAAGATCCATCTTTTTCCCCGGGATTAATGTTACTTTTAGAGATGCGGGACACATTCTTGGTTCGGCAAGTATTCTTCTGGAAATTGAGGAGAAAGACGGAAGAAAAATACGGCTTGGCTTTACCGGAGATATCGGTCGTCCGGTTATGCCTGTAATAAGAACACCCGATAAGCTGCGCGACCTTGATGCAATAATTATGGAAAGTACTTACGGTAATCGTTTGCATCCTCCCGTAGAAGATGTCGAAGAAGAACTTGCAAAAGTAGTAAGGCAATGCACTAAAGACGGCGGTAAGATAATCATCCCGGCATTTTCAGTGGGAAGAACCCAATTACTGGTCTATATGCTTCATAAATTATTCGATCAAAACAGGATACCTGAAATACCCATTTACGTTGACAGCCCTTTGGCGGTAAGCGCAACAAATGTTTTTCGCTCTCATCCGGAATGTTTTGACAGAGAAATAGTCAGAATGTTTCTCGTTAATGGTGAAGACCCGTTTGGATTTGCAAGGTTAAAATATGTTCGTGATGTTAATGCATCAAAAGAATTAAACGAAAAAAAAGGGCGCGATGATAATCATCTCTGCCTCGGGAATGGCAGAGGGCGGAAGAATTTTACATCATCTAAAAAATAATGTGGGCAATCCAAAAAACCTCGTACTTTTTGTTGGATATGCCGCCGAACATACTCTGGCAAGAAGAATTATGGACGGTGCAAAGGAAGTGAACATTTTTGGTGAAAAACATACTATTAATTGTAAGGGTAAAAATAATGGACTACTTCAGTGCTCACGCAGATCAGGGAGAATTAATCGATTACCTGCGTCTAAATCCAAAAGAAAAGTTAAAAAACATATTCCTGGTGCACGGAGAAGAGAAGCAGTCCCTCGTTTTAAGGGAAAAATTAGTCACATTGGGTTACAGAAATGTACATTTTCCGGTTTCCGGAGAAAAATATGAAATATAATTGAATATGAGAACCCTTTTTCTCTTACATTCATCTAATAATTTTAGTATATTGAAAAGTTTTAATTTAGACATACAGGGAGAATCGACACTAACAAATTTAATTAATCTATTTTTATTAACCTTCAAATATAGGGAGTGGTCAGGTTGAAGATAACAAAGCAATTCACTAACCGCGAAAGCAAATCATTGGATCAGTATCTGCAGGAAATCGGAAAGGTAGATCTTTTAACTCCGGACCAGGAGATAGATCTAGCCGTAAAGATTAAGAAGGGTGATGAACTAGCCAAGGAACAATTAGTAAAGGCAAACCTGAGATTTGTAGTCTCGGTTGCAAAACAATTTCAAAACCAGGGCTTATCACTCGGCGATCTTATAAACGAAGGCAATATTGGTCTGATAAAAGAAGCTCAAAGATTCGATGAGACAAGAGGGTTTAAATTTATTTCGTATGCAGTATGGTGGGTAAGGCAGTCCATTATGCAAGCTATTGCCGATCAATCAAGAGTGGTTCGTTTACCGCTAAACCGTGTGGGTAATCTCACAAAGATCAGCAAAGCTTTCAGAGATTTGGAACAGGAGTTCGAAAGAAAACCTACTACCGATGAGCTTGCGAAAATTCTTGATATGACAACTGACGAAGTTGCATACGCT
>PVMK01168613.1_pt1 | contig 15124 bp, 14 predicted proteins | sample 1853481 | NCBI WGS metagenome assembly PVMK01 (sample SAMN08533507, study PRJNA380276) | Marine sediment metagenome, whole genome shotgun sequencing project.
GGTTACAACGTTATCAATGTTATCAATTGTAAGTTTACAAAAAAAATGTTCATACTACATATGTCAAGAATGAAACAAGCGTTTTTCCATATCTTCGCTGATCTTTGATTCCAAACGTAGTTCCTTCATTCGGGATCGTCTCATAACAAGAATGCTCAACGACAATGATGACGTCTTTTGCCACAACCTTGCTATTTCCGAGATTGAATAACGCAGGCTCAACCATGCTTTGGCTGTAAGGAGGATCTAAAAACACCAGGTTAAAGTGGTTGGGTGGAGTCGATTTTAAGCAATTTAAATTCTTTCTAATATCCCATCTAATTGTCCTGGCGTTTCTGTCAAAAGCGCAAGACGTTATATTGCTTCTTATTGCCGATAATGCCTCTCTATTGTTATCAATAAAAACGGCAGATTTAGCCCCACGACTCAACGCTTCAATACCATAGGCACCCGTTCCTCCAAACAGATCCAACACCACCGCATCATAAACACAAGAAGAAATAATATTAAAGATCGATTCTCTCAAACGATCAGCCGTCGGCCTTATGGCTGTGCCACGAATCGAATACAACTTCTTTCCTTTCAATTCACCGCCGATTATCCTCAATCCCATAATATTTATGTGTAAGAAGATTTTATACGTGCTTTCAAAAATATGTTCCGATGGAATTGTTCTCATGGAACATGTTTCACCACCTCTGGATGATTTCACGAGTTTGAGACATCCATTTGGGATGATTCTTTTCTACTTTTAAGCGCTTTTCCATTTAGGCTTTTGAGTTTTTTATGCAAATAACTCCGCTCAACGCCTATTGATTCAGCTGTTTTGGTAATGTTGTTGTTATGTTGTAAAAGCTTTCTATGTATAAATTCTCTCTCAAAAGCCCTTTTTGCGTCCTTAAAAAGAACAAAAAGAAAAAGCTCCTTTTCAATTGGAGCCATACCCTCCTTAATATCGGGATTATATGGCGTTGGTATGTCCGACTTATCAATTACGTCTTTTTCTACCATAATAACCAGCCGTTCAATAAGATTCTTTAATTCTCTAACATTACCCGGCCAATGATAGTTGCATAACATATCAAGTGCTTCCTGCGACATCACCTTTCTTTTGCTGCGATTTTGCTTTGCTGATTCATAAAAAAAAGTATCAACCAATAGAAGCATATCTTCTATGCGATCTCTAAGCGGTGGCACCTCTATGGGTATCACATTGAGCCGGTAGTAAATATCCTCTCTGAATCTTCCCTTATCAATTTCCTTTTCAAGGTCTTTATTGCTCGCTGCAATTACCCTAACATCTACACTCAGGGTTCGGCTACCGCCAACTCGTTGGAACTGCTGCTCTTGAAGGGCTCGAAGGAGCTTGGATTGTGTTTTCAAGCTCATATCACCAATTTCATCAAGGAAAATGGTTCCTTTATTCGCAATTTCGAATTTCCCTCTTTTTTTTGCGGTAGCACCGGTGAAAGCACCTTTTTCATGTCCAAACAACTCACTTTCGATAAGTTCTTCCGGAATTGCAGCGCAATTCACATCAATGATGGGCTGATCGGCACGGGCACTTAACTGGTGAATCGTTCGAGCAACCAATTCCTTGCCTGTCCCATTTTCTCCAGTAATCATAATCCAGGCTTCCGTTGGTGCAACGATTTCGATCTGTTCTTTAAGGGCCATAATATTTGGGCTGCTTCCGGTTATAGAATGTTTTTCTAATGTCTTTTTGCGCAGGTATCGGTTCTCCTCTTCAAGCCGTCTGAAATTCAAAGCATTATTAATGGCGACAATGACCTTATCGATAGAAAGCGGTTTTTCTATTAAGTCGAACGCGCCCAGCTTTGTGGCCTTAACAGCCGTTTCTATTGTCCCATGTCCTGAGATGATGATGACCTGAATAAAAGGATTATTCTTTTTAATCTCCTTTAACGTTTCGATACCATCTATGCCGGGCATCCATATATCAAGCAGCACAAGATCCGGAGACTCGGCATCAATGATCTTTAGAGCCTCGTATCCATTGGACGCTGTTTCGACCTCAAAACCTTCATCTGAAAGTAGACCGCTCAAGGATTTTAGTATAGAAGGTTCGTCATCAACAATTAAAATAGAAGGAAACATTTGCTTTAACTCCTTATTAAAGACGTTTTATCTACACCGGCAGCTCGATCACAAATTTAGCACCTCGAGGCTGGTTGTCCTGAACACGTATCATACCGTTATGATCCGCAACGATGGTGTTTACAATGGTAAGCCCTAAACCCATTCCCGCCTTTTTTGTAGAGAAATAGGGCTCAAAGAGACGCGTCTTGTCTTCATCAGAAATTCCCACACCATTATCAGCAATTTCAAGCCTCACGATTTTTAAAATTGGATCATGGGACAAAGTTATCAATACATGTCCCTCACTTTTGATGGAACCAATAGCATTTTCGATAAGATTAATCATCGCTCGCTTTATTTGCTGCCGGTCAAGATTGAGGCGAGGAATTTCGTCTATGATATTAAAGTCAAAATAAACATTCTGGCGGCCTTCTTTATAGAGTGCAAGCGTCTCTTCAATAATCGGTAGTAGATCACAAGGTTTTGGATCTGCTGTGGGGAATCTTGCAAAGGACGAAAATTCGTCCACAAGATTTCGTATCAGTTCCACATGATCCGTTATCGTTTGTGTGCATTCATCAAAAACCGATTGGTTAATCTGATCGGAATACTTTCTTTTAAGACGCTGCGCCGATAGCTTTATGGGGGTTAAGGGATTTTTTACTTCATGTGCTATCCTACGTGCCACCTCACGCCAAGCAGCCATACGTTGCGCTTTCTCAAGTTCCGTCAAATCGTCGAAAACAACCACAATGCCCATGTGCTGACCGATGTCGTCTTTAAGGGCGCTGACATGAATCCTAAAGCTCAACGGGGTGCCATTTATGGTCAATCGCAGCGGCAATTCAACGGTACCTCTCCGTGATGTTGTAAGGCTTTCCATGGTTTCATTGGCAATCTCGAGATGCTCTCCACTCAAAAGGTGTTTATAGCTTTTGTTGATGACCTCCTCTGACTTAATGTTCAACATTCTTTCGGCTGATTTATTGAACGTAGAAATGAATCCACCCGCATCAAAAGTAATGACGCCGGCAGAGACATTTTTCAGTACGATTTCCATGTACTGCCGTCTTTCTTCAATTTCAATATTCTGCTCACGAAGCCTTCGCGCGGAAAGCTCTATTTGTTCTCCGCTGAATCGCAAGTCTTTGGTCATCTTATTAAATGAATCGACAAGGCTTCCGATCTCATCATCAGCCACCAATTCGATTCTGAAGCTCAAGTCTCCTTCCGCAACCCTTCGAGTACCTTCAGCAAGTTCCATGATCGGTATGGTTATCGTCCTTGCCAGATAGAAACCAAACCACACGGCACAAAAAACAACCAAAAGGGCCACAATTGAGAGTGTGATATAGTAGGTAATCTGAATCGGCTTTTTAAGAAGCTTTATCTGCTGATATTCCTCAAAGCCTCTTGAAATGGCGGCCATGTTTTCGGAAAGATCGGGAGGAATCAGGACAGCCAATACAACAAATGCTTCGGCATTCGTACGGTCTACACCAAACGGTACCGTTCCGATCGTTTTGATGAGTTCCCCGGTAGCAGTATTAACAGAAATGGTTCTGACAGCCTTTAGGCCCATATCTTTCTGAAGATTATCCGCGGAAACAACACCTAGGGGCTGACCTTCCAGTTGCGGTCCAAGCGCGTAGGTAAGCCGTCTTGAATTAGCAGCATAAATTTCAACGGCATGGAGATTAAACTCGCGCTGAACAACCTGAATATAGTCTGAAAGCGTTTTCTTCTTTTTGGGGTCTAAAAGTTTTCTTGATTTTATTTGATAGGCTATTCTTTCTGAAAAAAATTGATGTCTCTCTTCAGCATGTAAATATAAATTTCGGCCGACGAGTAATGACTTCTCAAGCGCCTGCTCCACCGGCACGTTAAACCAGAACTCGATACTGGTTGTAATAAAGTTAATAGAAAAGAAAAAAAGTACAATGGTTGGTAAAAGCGAAAGCGCTATAAAAGCGACAACCAGTCTTGTCCTAAGCTTTGCACCCATTACTTTTCGCTTACGATCATAAAGAAGCTTGACTAAATTTCTAAATACAAGAAAAATCAATAAGATAAGTAAGAGCAAATTGATGTTAATCAATATGAACATCAAAATGGTATTGGAAACAGGAATGCCGGCCCCAAAATGTATGATCCTGCTCTCGGCAAAAGTCAAAAGTCCAACAACAACTATAATAAGTACAATGGTGATGCCTTCTCGCTTGCGTCTGCTGCGCTCTTCTTCAGAAATATACGATACCGGTCTTTTAAATCTTTTTTTTATCATGTTCATCGGAAAAGACGAGTTATAAATTCAGGATCATAGAAAATTGCCCTAGTAGATGAAATCTATGGTGTACAAATCGGTCTCAAAGTCCCATAGAGAAAGAAAAATGAAGACATGATGTAGATAAAAAGGAAGAGTTAATTTGCTAAGTTCCGCCTTAGCCCGTATCTGATAGTTCAAGCCCTTTTCCAGTGCGTTTAAAGGGGCAATCTTCAAACTGTTGATTTCAGTCATCAACTTCTTGACCTCTTCAAAAGACTGTGTAACCAAAGGTTCTCCATTTTCCCAAGATCGCTTGACAATAAACTCTTTTTTCAAGATATTATATTTTACTGTGTGGGTAACTTTTATATCTGCTATTTTTTTATCGAACCACAGATCTCGGGCCTTAAATAAGGTAATAAAAAAGGAGAATGTCGTTGGTACGCCGCTCAAAATGGCCTTTTGCATTTTTTCTCTAAAAGCACCCTCAACATTCAGATAAACTAGAAGATCATCACGCGTGTTGGTAACAATGATGTCTGTCAACTCGGCTTCCTGAGAAAAAGCCAAATTCTGTATAAGGAACATGAGACAAAACAGTATAATATATGTTTTCCGATTCATTAACAGTGACATATGATTAAACCAAATTAGGGTAAGATCCAAGATATGTTTTCCAGATGTTGATTATTATCGGATACAATTTTAAATGGCAAGTGATTTTGACGATTAGGCGGGCAGATCATTTATATCGTTAACGGTGCGTGCCTCCCACGAATCTTTTTGAGCAAAGAATTCTTTAAGAAAAGCGTGGTTGAAAGCATGGCCTGATTTGTTCGCAACAACGTGGCCGAAAATAGGCATACCCAATAGTGAAAAGTCCCCCAGACAATCGAGAATTTTATGCCTCACAAATTCGTTTTCGTAACGGAGTCCACCTTCATTGACAATATCATGCTCACCAACGACAATGACATTTTCGAGGGAAACACCTTGGGCTAGACCATAACGCTTAAAATGTTCGTATTCCTGAAGAAAACCAAACGTTCTGGCTCTACTTATTTCACTTTCAAATACTTCATCAGACAAATCAATCGAATAAGATTGCCTGTTAATCAGTGAGTGGTCATATTCGATGGTACATGTAATTTTATATGATGAATATGGGTATACACCAACGGACGTTCCGTCTTTTTCCAACTCAATGGGCTCTTTGATTACAAAAAAATATCTTGGAGCGTCAAGCTCTTTAATTCCCGCGGCTTTTATCAAAGATGTAAAAGGTCCTGCGCTACCGTCCATTATCGGCATCTCATAAGTATCGAGCTCAACCAAAGCATTGTCGATAGATAAACCGGTAAAACTGGCCATAAGATGTTCTATGGTTGAAACGATAAATCCATCGTACCCGATAACCGTTGCCATACTCGTATCAACGACCATATTAAAGTGGGCGGATATGCACGGGCAGTCTGGCAGATCCGTTCGTAAGAACTTGATGCCGTGATTTTTTGGTGCAGGATGGATGGTCAAATTGACTCGTTGTCCTGAGTGCACCCCAACACCTGAGCAACGAACCGTATCTGACAGGGTTCTCTGTTTAAAATACATAAGAATTGTAGCCCTCTTTCTTTTAAAATGATAACCAGTTTTATTTTAATACGCTCGAATTTAGACTTTGCAATGTAAGCATAAAAACACTAAAATCAAGGTATAAATTTTAATAGTCACTCTATAAACTTTACTAGCTACATTTATTTTTACCAAATTACAATAATAATATTTTTGCCTTTTAAAATGTGTATACAGATTTTTTGTATAAAAAGATTGTCCTATAAAAGTCCTTTTGTTATGATCGGACAACTCAAAAACTCAATTTTATTTCACCCTAAACAGAATGGTTTATATAATTAGCTCTTCCCTACAACTTCATGGAGCACAAACAAAAAGGAGGCGGGGTGCTAGCAAAGGTTTTGAGTAGCGTAGTCATTGGAATCGATGCTTTTCTGGTAGAAGTGGAAGTAGATATAGTATCAGGACTTCCTACGTTTACAACTGTCGGACTTCCAGAAACGTCGGTAAAAGAAAGCAAAGAAAGGGTCAAGTCTGCTATTAATAATTCCGGCTTCAATTTCCCTGATGATCGAATAACCGTTAACCTTGCCCCTGCCGACATTAAAAAGGAGGGAACCGGGTTTGATCTGCCCATAGCTTTAGGAATCCTCACAGCGAACCGTATCATTTCCCAAAAATTAATATCCAAATACCTTGTTTTGGGCGAGCTCTCCCTAGACGGCCGCATTAAACCTGTAAGAGGTTCTCTTCCTATGGCTTTGGCTGCAAAAAATGCGGGCTACACAGGTATCATAGTACCTTATGAAAATGGCCGAGAAGCTTCGGTTGTGGATAAAATCTCTGTTTTACCAGCAAAAACACTGTCCCCACTGGTACATTTTTTTCGTGGCCTTTCACAAATAGATCCATTACGAACAAATGTTTCAGAAGTATTTCAAAAAGATATAAGTTACGACGCCGATTTCTCCGAAGTCAAGGGTCAGGAGCATGTAAAGCGAGCTTTGGAGGTTGCAGCAGCGGGCGGCCACAACCTCATCATGATTGGACCTCCCGGCTCCGGGAAAACAATGCTGGCCAAACGTCTTCCGACTATTCTCCCGCCGATAACGTTTAACGAAGCCATTGAAACGACCAAAATATTCAGTGTTGTCGGCATGCTCAAAAAGGGCCAGGCATTGGTGACAAAGCGACCTTTCCGATCACCTCACCACACCATTTCAGACGCAGGATTAATTGGCGGAGGCCACATCCCAAGACCCGGAGAGGTCAGTTTGGCAAACAATGGCGTACTCTTTTTAGACGAACTTTCAGAGTTCAAAAAGCATGTACTTGAGGTTCTTCGACAACCCATGGAAGATTTCCTGGTAACCATTTCCCGCGCGGCCTTAACCATCACCTATCCTGCCAGATTTATGCTAGTGGCAGCAATGAACCCGTGCCCGTGCGGGTATTTCTCTGATCCCAAACACGAATGTCGATGCACGTTTCAGCAAATTCACCGTTACCGGTCAAAGATTTCCGGCCCCTTGCTCGATCGAATCGATATTCACGTAGAAGTTCCGTCAGTCCCTTACAAAGATTTAATGCAAGAATCGAATGCGGAATCATCAGCAGAAATCAGAAAACGGGTAACAACCGCCCGTTCCCAGCAACCGGAACGCTTTAAAAGGGCAAAAATATACTGCAACGCCCAAATGGTTAATCGTCATATCAAAAAATACTGTCAAATAGATGAAGACTCTGCCCTCCTTCTTGAATCTGCGGTGGACAAGCTCGGTCTTTCCGCCCGGGCTTACAACCGGATACTGAAAATTGCTCGTACTATTGCTGATCTTGAAGGTGCTACCGATATTCAATCCAGCCATATCGCCGAGGCGGTTCAATATAGAAACTTGGATAGAGGTAAACGTTTTATCTGAGATATTATATAAATATTACACCAATAACTGCATGAAATATTTTGAAAAGGTTTAATTCTTCTTAAATTCATGATATCGACATAATCGTTTTACCTTGAACCGGCAACAATGAGTACAGGAGGTAATCTATGCGAATCATACTGATGGGTCAGGCAGCATTTGGAGCAAAAGTATTGGAGAGTCTTTTGGAAAGGCCGGAGCATATCGTGGCGGTTTACACACCACCGGACAGACCGGGCGGGAGATTGGATCCACTAAAAGAGGCGGCTGTTAATAAAGGACTCGATGTTTTTCAACCTGAAACGTACAAAGATGACCACGTTTTTGCCGAGTACAAAGCGCTTGATCCTGACTTAACGGTAATGGCATTTGTAACGGACATTATCCCCGCACGTTTTTTCGATGTACCGACTCACGGAACCATCAACTATCATCCCTCACTATTACCGCGTCATCGCGGTGCCAGTGCCATTAATTGGGCCGTCATAATGGGAGACGACCGAACCGGACTGAGTATTTTCTGGCCGGATGGAGGCATCGACACGGGGCTTGTTCTTCTTCAAAAAGACATTGACATCGGTCCGGATGATACCACCGGATCGCTCTATTTTAACCATCTCTTTCCCGTGGGGGTCGAGGCCATTCTCGATTCGATTGATCTTATTAAGGAGGGTAACGCGCCAAAGATTCCTCAGAATGAGGCTGACGCCACTTATGAACCCCCTTGCGATGACCGTGTTGCAGGCATCGACTGGAACAGGCCCGCACAGGAACTTTACAATCTGGTGCGCGGTTGTGATCCCCAACCCGGTGCCTTTGCTTTACTAAAGGGAGAAAAGGTTCGCTTTTATGGCGCAAGGCTGATCCAGGAATCGATTGATAGAGCACCGGGAACCATTCTTGACATCGATGATCAGGGAATGACTGTTGCAGTTTCGGAGGGAAAGCTGATTGTGTCAAAGGTTAGGCCGGTAAAAGGCGGAAAGGTGGCTGCTTCTGAATTCGCCGCTGAACATGGGCTCAAAACCGGAGACGCATTCGATACATAAATCAGTCCTATGACCGATTTAAGAAGAAAGGTGGTAAGCTCTAAAAACCTTCGGGCAAAAGGGCTTTAGTTTGTGGAGTATGACACTCATGAAACATATCCAAAAAAAGATGGTATTTATCGTCGCGTGCACGATTTTCTTTTCTACAGCGGTTCTGGCCGAAACAAACTATATCAGTGACTCAATAAAAATAACCATGAGAACAGAGCCAGGAAAGGACAGAAAAATTATCGCTTTGCTTAAGATCGGGCAGAAAGTTGAGATACTTAACCCCGGCGATGATTGGACGCTGGTCCAGCTGCCGAATGGAAAAAAAGGCTATGTTCTCAGTCGCTTTCTTACAAATAAAACACCGAGCGGCATCCAGCTAAACGTGCTGCAAAATAAACATAAGACGCTTAAGGCAAATGCAGCATCATTGTTGGAAGAAAATAACGCATTCAAATCAAAAAACGAAGCGATAACCACCGAACTTGTCGCTGCCCGTAAAGAACTTCAAGACCTTAAAAGCAATTTTGAGAATCTTAAAAAGAATTCGGCTCATTTTTTGGAACTTCAGGCAAAATATAAAAAAACAACAACAAAACTTGAAGAACAGACTAAAAAAGCAGGGAAATTCGAAGATGAGTTAAATAAACTGATATGGAATCAAAGAATTAAATGGTTTTTAAGCGGGGCAGGTGTTCTCTTGATCGGTTTTTTGATCGGTTTAAGCACCAAGCGTCAACGAAAGCGACTCCCCTTGCTATAAAATTACTTTTTTTTTAGATTCATGCGGTTTTTTCGATTTTCACGGCGCAGACCTTGTATTCCGGGATTTTGGCAACGGGGTCAAAGGCCGAGTTGGTCAGAATATTGGCCGAGTTTTCGGCAAAATGAAACGGCACAAAAAGAAGCCCGGGCTCGACCTTGTGGCTGATTCTGGCCGGGATCCGGATCTTGCCCCTGCGGGTGGAAAGATTGACCGTATCGCCGGTTTTAATTGTCAGCTTCTCGGCATCCTCAGGGTGAATCTCCACATAGCCGGTCTTTTGCTCAACATCAAGATGAGCAGATACTCTCGTCATGGTGCCGGTATGATAATGGGCAAACATCCGGCCGGTTGTCAGAAAATACGGGTACGCATCATCCGGCATCTCTGCAGGATCAAGATACTCGATGGCATGGAACAGACCTTTACCCCGGGTGAATTGATCCTTGTGTAAAAACCGGGTCCCCGGATGCTCCTGATTCGGGCAGGGCCACTGCAAACCGTCAAGACCCAGCCGATCATAGGTCATGCCGGCATAGCTCGGCGTCACCTTGGTCATCTCGTTAAAGATCTCTTCAGGATCCGAATAGCGCATCTCATAGCCCATGGCCGTCGAAAGCTTCGATACGATCTCCCAGTCGGAAAGCGCATCACCTAACGGCTCAATCGCTTTATGGATCCGTATGCACCGCCTTTCCGTATTCGTAAAGGTCCCGTCCTTTTCAGCAACCGAAACCGCTGAAAATACCACATCCGCCCTCTGGGCGGTCTCGGTCAGAAAAATATCCTGGCAAACCAGAAGCTCAAGCTTATCGAGCGCTTTGTCAAGATGGTTCTGATCAGGATCACTCAGCTTGGGGTTCTCACCGATCACAACCAACGCCTTTAGCTTCCCGTCTATCATTGCCTGAACCATATCCGTCATGGTGTAACCAATCTGATTCGGCACCGCTTTTCCCCAGGCTTGGGTAAATTTCTCGGTGTTGGCATCTACAGTTACCGGCTGATAGGCAGGAAACACATTCGGAAGACCCCCCATGTCACAGGCACCCTGAACATTGTTCTGGCCTCTCAACGGGTTGACGCCTCCGCTCTCCACCCCAACGTTGCCGCAAAGCATGGCCAAGTTGCAACAGCTTTTAACATTGTCCACGCCCGTGGTGTGTTGGGTGATCCCCATGGCATACAGCAAGGCGGCTGGAGAGTTTGTGGCATAAAGCTCGGCCATCTTCTCTAAATCCTTTGGATCTATGCCGGTGATGGCCTCAACCTTGTCAGGCGTATACGACTCAACAGCGGCCTTGAATTCATCAAAGGCTTCGGTCCGCTGTTCAATGTAGTCCTTGGCATGCCAGTCGTTTTTAATGATGATATGCATCATGCCGTTTAACATGGCCACATCACTGCCCAAACGCTGGGTTACGGCCACATCTGCAAATCGGGACAGCTGTATATTTCTCGGATCTGCCACAATAAGCTTGGCGCCCTTCTCTTTTGCCTTAAAAATACGACGCGCAATCAACGGATGGCATGCCGTCGTATTGGATCCGGTCACAAATATACATGCCGCATCCTCAATCTCTGCTATCGAATTGGTCATGGCTCCACTTCCAAACGCAGCGGCAAGACCTACCACCGTCGAGGAGTGTCAGAGACGGGCGCAGTGGTCCACATTGTTGGTACCGATGGCCGCTCGGGCAAACTTTTGAGCCAGATAGTTCTCTTCATTGGTAATCTTGGCAGATACCAGCACCCCGACACTGTCCGGACCATGGACCTTTATGATCGACTGGAGCTTGTCGGCGGTAAAACCAATCGCCTCATCCCAAGTGGCTTTTTTGAGCTCACCTTCCTTTTTTAAAAGAGGTGTTTTTAACCGCTTGTCGCTTATCACGTGCTCATGAAGATTCCAGCCCTTGATGCACAGCTTGCCTTCATTCACCGGATGGGTCTTCATCGGCAGCGTGTCCACCAACTCGCCTTCAAACACCTGAAACAATACTCCGCATCCGCATCCGCAATAGGAACATATCGAAGGGACGATCTTATAGTCCATACTTATAACTCCTCAAATAATTGAAGATTGTCGATTGAATATTCAATCCTTAAAGCGGTTTAGGTTCTAACGTCACCTCATCACCTAGCATGTTGAACGGTGATTGATCGACGCTGGTCCCGGTCTGATAATCGAAGATCTCTTTTACCGTCTCGTTCACCTTGCTGTATAGCAGTCTCAAGGAAATGTCTGCCGGACATGCATCCTCACAAAGGCCGCAATCGATGCAACGACCCCCCATGTGAACCGCACGGACAAGATGAAATATGGGAACTTCCGGCGGAATCACTCCCGTCGATATCAGATCCGGGTGCTTCAGGCTGCACTCCTTGCAAAAACAGACCGGACACACATCCCGGCATCCGTAGCACTTGAGACATTTCTGAAATTCGTACATCCAACGGTTAAAACGCTCTTTTTGGTCAAATTCCTCCACAGCTTCAACGTCCAAGCTGTTCTCTATGCCGACTTGCTTTTTAAGAAAACCGATCTTTCTATTTTCCAAATAAGAGCAATCACCACCCTCTTTTAACTTGGATGGACAGCAATTCACACTGATGGTCTCCACGTTCTCAGGATTCATCTGGTTCCATACATAAAGCACATTTAACGCCCGCTGGTTGCAGTCACGGACCAAAAGACCGATCTTTATCTCTGGGCGGAAAAAAGACAGCTTTGTTGCGATCTTTTCAAGGGAATACCGGGCCTGGCTTACCACCAAATCATCGACTTCGTCCAGATTCTTTGGGGTAAAAAAATGCGGCAAAGGATGGCCTTTCATCATCTTATACCCTAAAAATATGTCGACTTTTCCTGCTTTTAGCCACTCTTTTACCTGCGATTGCATATTACCCTCCCTCTACGCGCACGGCTTCCGGCAAAGCCTCGACCGAACGCACCATAGCCGCCAGATCAAACTTGCCCGACAACGGGCTTGGACCCATCGCCTTGATCTTTTCTGTAAAATCCGTCACCACCCGAGCAAACTTCTGCGCCTCCGCCGAAGATATCCAGTCCAGGTGCAATCGATCCGATAACCCCACAAAACTCAACAGCTCTTGTAAAAACGTCATCCGCTTGATGGTCATGTAATTACCGTACAGGTAATGGCAGTCCCCAACGTGTCAACCGCCAACCAATATCCCGTCTGCACCGCTCTGAAAGGCTCTCAATATGTGATGCGGCGATACCGTGGCTGAACACATCACACGGATCGGACGAATATTGGGCGGATATTCCAAACGACTCACTCCTGCCAGATCAGCGGCTCCGTAAGCACACCAGTTACACATAAATGCAATCACCTTGGGCTCAAATATAACCTCTTTCACAGGTCTCTCCTTTTAACGACTCAAGTTAGGCCCTAATTGAGCGGTATCGCTCAATTGAGGTTTTATACATTCAATGCGCTTTTGATCTGGGCGTAAAGTTGATTGTTGTCAAATCCCATCAATATCGGCGCCTCAGACGGACACGCCGCTGCACAGGCACCGCATCCCTTGCACAGCGCCTGATTGACTTGGGCCACAAACTTCTCCTGATCGAATGTAATCGCCTCGTACGGACACACATTGATGCATCCCAAACAACCCGAACACAGCTCCGGTACAATCTCGGATACATTCCCGCCCACCTTGATGTTCTCCCGAGACAATATCGTCACCGCTCGCGCTGATGCCGCCTTCGCCTGGGCAATCGATTCGTCAATCGGTTTAGGAGCATGTGCAAGGCCGCACAAAAAGACGCCGTCTGTTGCAAAATCGACCGGCCTTAGTTTGACATGGGCTTCTGCAAAAAATCCGTCATCATTCTGGGACACTTTATATAATTGTGCCAAAGGATTCTCTTTATCGGGAACAACAGCAGAGGCCAATACCAACAGGTCGGGCGTAATCACCATTTGGCGACCGAGCACCCTGTCGGTGAATTCGACCTGCAGCTCTTCCTGATCCACGGCAACGGTAAAGTCCTTATCAGGGTTGTACCGGATAAAAATAATTCCATTTGAGCGTGCCTTCCGGTAAAGATCCTCTCTTAAACCAAAGGGGCGCATATCCCTGTAAAGAATAAAAACCGCCATCCGAGGGTTCTTTTCCTTGAGCTTTAAAGCACTTTTAATGGACTGGGTACAGCAAACCTTTGAACAATAAGGCCGTTCCGGGGTTCGCGAACCGACACATTGCACAAATACAGCCGTATTGAGATGTTCGATCGAAGAATCATCCTGAATAAAGCGCTGCTGTAACTCCAATCCTGTAACGACTCTTGGATCCTGGCCGTATAAATATTGGTCCGGTTTTAATTCTGAAGCACCTGAAGCAATAACAGTAACACCGTGCTCTAAAATAACGTTTTTGTCATCATTATGAATCGTTGTTTTGAAGTTCCCTACAAAGCCGTCAACTTGGGCAATCCGGGAATTCAAAAAGATTTCTATGTTGTTATCGTTCTGAACCGCTTCAATCAATTCGGTTAAATACTGTTGGACATCCTCGCCCCGCCAAGTTTCATGAAGCGATCTTGCCTGCCCCCCAAGTTGTTCGGTTTTTTCAATCAGAAACGTTCCATACCCCTGCTCCGATAGATTCTTTGCTGCCTCTAGCCCAGCAACACCACCGCCGATAACGAGAGCCGCTTGAGTAACCTTCATGGTCGATTCTGCCAAAGGGCTAAGGAGCGCCGACTTGGCTACGGCCATTTTAACCATATCTTTTGACTTTTCCGTGGCCTCTTCAGGATTGAATTTGTGAACCCAAGAGCACTGATTTCGAATGTTGGCCATCTCAAAAAGATACTTGTTAAGGCCGGCGTTGATTAATGTTTCCTGAAACAGCGGTTCATGGGTTTTCGGCGTGCAAGCTGCCACAACCACGCGATTCAACTGGTATTCCTGAATGACTTCGGTCATCTTGTCTTGGGTGTCCTGGGAACAGGTGAACATGTTGTCCTCTATGTAGACAACGCCGGGAAGGGTTTTCGCAAACTCCGCCACAGAAGGAACATCCACAAAGCCGGCGATGTTGGTTCCGCAGCGACAGACAAACACACCGATCCTAGGCGGTGCCCCTGTAACGTCGATCTCTTCGGGAACATCTTCTGTTTTGGTAAGCGTCCAGCGGGACTCAGCCAAATAGCTTCCAACCACACCCGCAGCAGCACTCGAATCGACCACCAGCGACGGAATTGAGCTGGCTCATAAATTAGGTGTTGATCTGGATCATTACAACTTTGCCAGCGCAAACAGTTTCAAGCCGGTCCATACGTCCAGCCCCGGAATTTATGTTTGCGGTGCCTTTGAAGCGCCCAAAGATATTCCGTCTTCGGTGGTCGATTCGAGTGCTGCTGCGGGTGTGGTTGGAAGCTATTTGGCTGAGTCCCGCTGGACGCTTACCAAAACAGAAGATGTTC
>PVMK01119397.1_pt1 | contig 15122 bp, 16 predicted proteins | sample 1853481 | NCBI WGS metagenome assembly PVMK01 (sample SAMN08533507, study PRJNA380276) | Marine sediment metagenome, whole genome shotgun sequencing project.
TGGATCGGCCCGAAGTACGTGCTCCATCGCTCCGGTCTGGGCGTCGAGAGCATCGGGCCGGTCGGCGATGCTGCCCACCTTCAGGACATACGCGTCCGAATGCGTAGCAATCTTGAAACTTCGATCCCTTTCACCCGGAAGGGGTTCGGCGACACCGTCCAGACCATAGATCTCGCCGACAATTTGGGCTGCGGTGGCTGCGTCGACCTCGGGCCGAGGGGTATCGAAGATGGCGAAGTCCATCGAAAATCGTCTATCTGCATGCGTCGACATAGAAGCGCACGGCTCGTGACGTCCTGCGCAGTCGACCAAGGGTCTTCATAGGTTTGCATGCTACAGACGTCTATCGACTCGAAAGATTCGGACGAGCGATACCGCGGGCTGCCCGCGTGCTGCCCGCATCAATCTGCTGGAAGGGGAAACCGCGAGAGAACCCTCGGCACATGTAGGAATGCCAAGGGTCTTCTTCGTAGCGGGGGCAGGATTTGAACCTGCGACCTTCGGGTTATGAGCCTGACAGTCCAGTAACGGCGTGTATCGGGTCGTGTCAGCACGTCCCCTATACAGGTGAATAGCGGGCTTCCGTCCGCACGGTGCCGGTTGGTGTCGGCCCGGCCCATGCCGTTCGCCATCAGTTCGCCATCAGTGGATCACCGAACACGCCAAAGGAGACATAGTCCGAGGATTCCAACACAGATAGTGAAATTGCCCATAGAAACCCTGCCACAGAGCCGATCTACAGCGACGGTTTTCTTGCCCCCGGGATGGGGCTTGAACTCACGACGAACGGATTAACAGTCCTTTCCGCCACAGCGCTCTGACGTGGGGTTATGCCCGACAACGCACACAGTCCAAGGGCTTTCTGTGTTCACCCCTTTGCATCACCTTTCACCAGTTTTCAGTGAAACGCGCCCTGAGCGCGTCCTAGAAGCAGCGTGACTCAATAGGTCGATGGTTGCATAGGTCTGCAGTTGGTTGAGAGTCCGCCGCCACGCGAGACTGATGCATCATCTGGCGAGCAATGGAGCTCCAAGATCCCGGCGGGACAAGCCAACTCCACCAACGTCGTGCTGTCCGGCACCACTCACGACGCCGCTGCGCGGATCGCTTCGGGCAGGGTGAAGCGATGCTCGTACAGGGCTCTGCCGATGATCGCTCCATCACATCGGAAAGCCTCCAGAGTGGTGAGATCAGGGAGTGAGCGCACACCGCCGCTCGCGATCAATTCGAGCCTCGGAGCAGCGGATCGAACCTTGGTGAGTAACTCCATATTTGGGCCGCTCAGCGCACCATCACGCTCGATGCCGGTAATGAGAGCGACCTCAACACCCGAGTCGACGACCCGACGCACGACATCGTCGAGCGGAGCACCGGCGTCGGTCCACCCGGAGCCACGTGCCCTCCCTCCCCGCACATCGATGGCAGCCACCACATGTTCGCCTCCTACAGCAGAGACGATCTCGCCGAGCAGCTGAGTGCTCTCGACCGCCGCGGTTCCGACGACCAAACGTAGCGCTCCCGTCTCAAGGGCACGGATTGCAAGGTTGGGATCCCTGATACCCCCACCGATCTGGAACGCAATATCTGAGCGGCCAAGGTTTCTCCACAAGTTAACATCTGGCTCTCCCGTGCGGGCACCGCTCAGATCAACCACGTGGATGAGCGTTGCCCCATCGGCCATCCACGCCCTGGCGACTTCGATCGGATCGGCCGCGTACGTTGTCACTTCGTCGTAGCTGCCTTGGAGCAGCCGCACGACCTGTCCGTCAAGAACATCTACGGCTGGAATGATCTGCATGGTTGCTCCATAATCGACAGATCCGGTTACTGTGCTAGTGTGCTAACATGCTAACACGCAAGAACATGAAGAGGTCAAACCATGCCGACATCTCATGATTCATCATGGGCAGACACCGACGACGCATCCTCTCTTCTCGATGCCATCATCTCCCTTGGCGACCGTGGCAGTGCCGAACGGCTCCTGCGCGACCTCTGCACCCGCAGGGAACTCGAAGAGATCGTTTCGAGGTGGGCGGTCGTGCGGAGACTCTCCGCCGGTGACTCCTACCGCGTCATACACGAGGACACCGGTGTATCGACGGCGACCGTCACAAGGATCAACGACTGGTTGCGCAATGGAAGTGGAGGCTATGGAGAGGCCCTCGAAAGGCTGGGCATTGAGCAAGTGCAGCGGCCATGACTGCCGTCACCCGTGTTGCCGTGCCCAACAAGGGCCGCCTGTCTGAGCCGTCCGTCGATCTTCTCCGAGCGGCTGGGCTGGTGTTCGAGACATCTTCAAGGTCCCTTTCGGTGCCCGCGCGCAATATGCCAGTTGAGGTGCTGTTCGTGCGTGCCGAGGACATCCCCGAGCTCGTGCACGATGATGTCGCCCAATACGGGATCACAGGCCTCGACCTTGTCGCAGAGTCGGTGGCCGACACAATCATCGTTCAGGACCTCGGGTTCGGGAGATGCAAACTCACGGCCGCCGTCGACGATTCTTCCGCCGTGATGTCGATCGATGACTTCTCCGGTCTCAGAGTCGCCACGTCGCATCCGCGGACGGTGGACAGGTTCTTCTTGGAGAAGGGTATCGACATCACGACGGTGCCCCTGAGAGGTTCGGTCGAGGTTGCGCCGAAGCTCGACATCGCAGACGCGATCGTCGACCTGGTCTCCAGTGGCAGCACGATGATGATCAACAGCCTGCGTCCCATCGCGACAGTACTTGAGTCCCAGGCGGCTCTGATCAGTGCTGGCAACCGGGACTCCTCGCCACTGACCACGATGATCCGCTCGGTCGTCGCCGCGACCCGAAAGCGGTACGTGATGATGAACGTCAGGGGAGAGTCGATCTCCGAGATCGAGGGCATCATCCCCGGGGCCGACTCACCCACCATCATATCTCTTGCCCACGACGGCATGTACGCCATGCACTCGGTTGTCGATGCCGATGAGATGTGGAGGGTCCTCCCAGCGCTTGAGGCGGCAGGAGCGTCAGCCATCCTCGTGCTGCCTATCGAGCAGATGATCCCATGACGATCCGTATCAGAACCGTCGAACTCGACTGCATCGACCCAGAGGAGCGCTCTCAACTGGTGACGCGCTCCGCGGTCCCTGACGATGACGTGCGGAGCCGGGCAGCGGCGATCGTACGCGACGTCCGCCAGGGTGGTGATGAGACACTTCGGGCGCTGAATCGGAAGCACGGAGGAGGATCGACGACGGGAACCCTACGGGTCGATGAAAGCACGATCCGCGAAGCCTTCAACGGCGCTGCCCCCGAACTGGTGGAGGCGCTCGAAGACGCGATCTCTGTGATCCAGCGGACACACGAGACTCAGCTACCCGTTGACCAGGACATTGAGCCCACACCGGGCGTCAGAGTGACCCGACGGTGGTCTCCACTGCGCCGGGTCGGTGTGTACGTGCCTGGTGGCGGTGCGGCGTATCCGTCGTCGCTGCTTATGGGTGCTATTCCCGCGCAAGTTGCTGGCGTATCTGAGATCGCGGTCGTCTGCCCGGCCTCGCCATCAGGCGCCATCGACTCAGCCGTGCTCACGGCAGCGCACATGCTCGATGTCGCAGAGGTCTACACGACCGGTGGTGCACAGGCGATCGGGGCGCTGGCGTATGGCACCGAAACGATCCGCAGAGTCCAGAAGATCGTAGGCCCCGGTGGCGCATGGGTCACCGCGGCGAAATTCGCCGTATTCGGAACGGTCGGGGTCGACCTCCCGGCTGGCCCGAGTGAGGCGGCGGTGATCGTTGACGGCACGACCGATCCTGTAGTAGCGGCATCAGACTTGCTGTGTCAGGCCGAACACGGCCCAGATTCCGTTGTCGCTCTGGTCACGTCAGATCAAGCAATGGCAGACAAGGTGCTTGCCGCGGCATCACACCAACTCGATGAACTCGAGCGGAGCGACATTGTCAAGGAGGCGCTTGAGGGGTACGGCCTCGTGGTCATCGCAGGTACCCACGACTCGGCCCTCCGCTTCACCGACGAGTGGGCCCCTGAACACGTGTCGATCCTGACGACCGATCCTCGGGGCGACGCCGCCTCGGTGACCGCTGCTGGATCCGTGTTCCTCGGAAGGTGGACACCCGAGTCGGCTGGCGACTACGCGACGGGCGCGAACCACATCCTTCCCACCGGTGGGCTCGCTGCTGCGTACGGCCCCTTGGCCACGGAAGACTTCGGGTCGTGGAGTCAGGTGCAGGAGCTCACCAAGGAGGGCCTTGAGCGCCTCGCGCCAACGATCCGGACGCTCGCTGGCCAAGAAGGCCTGACAGCACACGTGGCCTGCGTCAATGTGCGGCTCACGAGCACGCATACGGAGATGTTCTGATGGCACGGACTGCAACCATCTCACGAGTCACCAGCGAAACGGATGTCCGCGTCGACCTGAACATCGACGGCACAGGTGTGACGCAGATCGACACTGGTGTCGGCATGTACGACCATCTCCTCACCTCCTTCGGGCTGCACGGCTCGTTCGATGTGCAAATCCGGACCGTTGGCGATCTCCATATCGATGAGCACCACACGGTGGAGGACACAGCCATCGCACTCGGCGAGGCGTTCAATCTTGCGCTTGGCGACCGGACCGGCATCACACGCTTCTCGGACGTGAGGCTTCCGATGGATGATTCGATCGCCAGTGTTGCCATCGATGCCGGGGGGCGGTCGTATTCGGTGATTGCGCTCCCCTTCATCGCACCTTCGATCGGGACGCTCGGAACCCAGATGATCCCTCATGCGCTGGAGGCGTTTGCGTCAAGCGCACGCATGACGATGCACATCGCTGTCGAAGGCCACAACGATCACCACATGGCAGAAGCGACATTCAAGGCACTCGCTCGAGCGTTGCGTGGATCGTGCGAACTCGACCCGAGGCGTGCCGGTGTGCCATCGACGAAGGGTGTCCTGTGACGATCGTCGCGATCATCGACCACGGCGCGGGGAACCTCGTGTCCGTTCGCAACGCTCTGACCACCGTCGGAGCCCAGCCCCGCGTCGTCACCTCACCCAAGGACCTCGCATCGGCTGAGGCCGTGGTCCTTCCCGGAGTGGGTGCGACGGGGCCTGCCATGGAACGGCTCAACACCACCGGCATGGCGGAAGCTGTCACCCGTTGGGAAGGACCCCTTCTTGGAATCTGCGTTGGGCTCCAACTCTTCTTCGAGCGCTCAGATGAGGACGGACAGCCGTGTCTCGGGCTCATGGACGGCACGGTGATGCGCCTCACCGGTATACCGCTCCCCCACATGGGATGGAACGATGTGAACCACGGAGAGGACCCCTTGTTCCACGGCATACCCGACGGTGAACCCTTCTACTTCGTTCACTCGTACGCGCCGGCGCCGGTCACCAGAGATCAGACGATCGCAACAGCCGATCACGGCGGACGCTTCGTCGCCGCAGTACGATCCGGCCTTCGCGTTGGCGTCCAATTCCACCCAGAACGAAGCGGTGTTGCAGGATTCCGGCTTCTGTCCAACTTCGTGACGAGCGTGAGGGAACCGAGCCGTGTTGCGTAAACGCATCATTCCCTGCCTCGATGTGGCAAACGGTCGGGTCGTCAAAGGAGTACAGTTCGTCGATATCACGGACGCAGGCGATCCGGTGGAACTGGCCGCCCGATATGCCGCCCAGGGCGCAGACGAGATCTGCTTCCTCGACATTACCGCGACACACGAACAGCGCACAACGCTCCTCGAGGTCGTGCGCCGCACGGCAGCAACGGTAGGCATCCCGCTCACAGTCGGGGGAGGTGTGCGGTCAGTGGCCGACATGCGCGCCGTGCTGCGTGCAGGGGCAGACAAGGTCGCCGTCAACTCTGCCGCCGTTGCACGTCCCGCACTCGTGAACGAGTGCGCATCGGCGTTCGGGAGCCAATGTGTCGTGCTTGCGATCGATGCGAAGGCCAACGCCACATGGTCATGGTCGGTATGGACGCACGGAGGACGCGGACCGACCCGGCTCGACGCGGTCTCCTGGGCAAAGGACGGAGCGGCGCGGGGTGCTGGCGAGATCCTGCTCACATCCATGGACAGGGACGGAACCCGGTCCGGATACGACATCGCCCTCCTCCAGGCCGTTCGCAAGGTGACAAACGTGTCGATCATTGCATCGGGTGGGGCAGGGGACGCTGCCGACATGGTGGCCGCACTCAGACGCGGAGAGGCAGACGCGGTCCTCGCGGCATCAATATTCCACCACGACAGGTTCACGGTGTCGGACGTCAAGGCTCTCCTCGCCAGAGAAGGTATCAACGTACGGCGGGAATCGAACGTCACATGGCCATAAGAGCTTCCTCGATCCGCTGGGACGACCGAGGACTGGTCGCCGTGATCGTCCAGGACGCACTGACCGATACGGTTCTGATGCTTGGCTACGCAAACGCGGAGGCACTCAGACGAACCACCGACACGGGCCTCGTGCACTTCTGGAGCCGGAGCCGAAGCGAACTCTGGAAGAAAGGCGCGACCAGCGGGAACACGCTCGCCATGGAGTCGATCGACGTCGACTGCGATGGCGACGCCATCCTCATAAGGGCGACGCCCGCTGGCCCCGCATGTCACACAGGCCAGACTTCGTGTTTTGGCATCGGACGCGAACCAGTCGGGATACGTCGACTCTGGAGCATCATCACCGATCGCGTCCGCGAACCAACCGATGGCTCCTACACGGCATCCTTGGTTGCCGGAGGCACCGACAGCGTCGCACGCAAGGTCATCGAAGAGTCCGGCGAGGTTGTCCTTGCTGCAAAGAATCATGAGAACGGAGGCGACCCGGGCCGCGTCATCGAGGAATCAGCCGACCTCCTCTACCACCTGCTCGTTCTGCTCGCGGAGCGCGGTCTCGACCTGGTAGATGTGGAGAGCGAACTCGACAAGAGGGCGGCCAGCCGAGTCCGGCTGGACCGTCAGTTCTAGGTGTCAAGTTCCGGTGCTCGTGAAAGACACACGCCCCGGCGGCGGCAATTGAACTCCACCCAAACAGGTGAAAGCCCTCAGGTTGACACAGGTTTGACACGAGGGCACCCCGGGATCTGAGACGCGAGAAAACCCTCGGCACATGTAGGAATGCCAAGGGTCTTCTTCGTAGCGGGGGCAGGATTTGAACCTGCGATCTGCGGGTCATGAGTCCGTTTCAGGCGATCCGCCGATACATGGCTTTCGAGGTGAAACGCCATACATGTCAGGGATTCTGACTTCATATCGTCTCGCGCTGCGTTGCCCTGGTTTGCGTCGTCTCGCGGACCAAATCCAGACCAGAACCAATCACCGCACAAACGTGCGGACCCTCCGGAAGCGACTCTTGGAGAAGAGGAGGCTGCAGACTTCTGACAGATCCACCGAAGTACCTGCGATTCTCGCAGGCACCGTTCGTCCTGTCTGACCGTCCACCCCAATCTTGTGGAAAACGGCGCGTGGGTGCGTAACTGTTCCACTCCCCGTGACGCGTCAGGGGTGTAGTGACATAGGGTGTGTCAGTGCCAGCCAAGTCGGCATTCCAGCATGCGGGGCGACACCGGAAACTGCGAAATGGCGTTCCAGGGGACATCAGTCTGGACACCGATTCGTAGCGCATCAATGGCCGCTCGGCCGATCGATCCGTGGTACCACTATGATCGGCGACGGATCGCAGGGACTCTTCGGATGGAGTAGCTTGCAAGGCCATGACACTCAACGAGAGTATCGAGCCTCAGTCGTCCGGTGAGGCCGTATCGCGGAATCCGCGGTGGTAGCAAGGCGTCGCTGGGATCGTCCGGTCCGCGTATCGCTCATGGTTCGACCACCCTACGATTCGGTTCGGTGCAGGCCTCGCGTACTACGGCTTGTTCGCTGCCGTGCCGCTCGTGGCCGTGTCCCTCTTCGTCGCCAGCCTGATCTTCGCCAACCAGGACGTTGGGCAGTACGTCGCGACACAGCTCGGGCCGGTGGTGGGACCCGATGCGACGGGCGAGATCACGAATCTCCTCAAAGGCCGTTCCCCGCGTTGCGGTGGGCTGGTCGAGCGCCATTATCTCATCCATGATCACGACTGCAGCATTGCTCATCGGCACGCGACTAACCGTTGTGTATCTGAATCACTTCAGCGAATCGGTGCCGGGGGTAACGAGTGCGCTGCTCGGACTCCTTGCCTGGTTGCAGCAGTGTGGACCTCTGTCGATGGGATCACTTGGTCCCGGGTCCCGCACGACGAGACCGTCTTTGGCGGAGGAGCCGGGTACTCGATGGGAACCGTCACAGTGGGGGGTCCCGGTCTCGTAGCGACCGGACAAGACGGCCGCGGTCGTATGACAATTTGGATTGCGGTGGCTGAAGACTGACACACGACCCGAGCCGGCTTTGCATGGCATCGTTCAGATTCGGGGTTCCACCCACGCATAACGGCACATATGCTCGCCCTGGATGGTCGGCCATTCTGCGTGCCGCCCAGCGTCCATTGATGGAATTCTTGCTATCCCGCGAGCTTCCAACGCCGACGCCTACTGAACGATCCGCTCGCTTTTTCTGCCCTTACGCGCGTATCCGGGCCGCCTCAGTCTCACGATCCAGCTCCGCCGACTGCAACATTGACCTGACCGTTGCAGGCCACCACTGCCGACCGCCTAGTGCCGTACGGACCCCTTGGGAGTTCAGGTCATCCGCAAGGGTCGGCTCATCCTCCCATGGCGGCTTCGATATCTCCTGAGTCGTAGAAATGTCGGAACCGCACCACTTTGTCGCCCTGTATCGTGAACACCATTACCCAGTCATGGTCGTAGCGCTCACCCGTCGCCAGCACTGTGCCAGCGTTGCTGCCCTCAGCAACCACACGGTCGCCTGACGCGGTGAACACGACATCCTGGAACGCTTCGGGTCGCACATGCGCGACGATGGTCTCGAAGTGTTCGACGAGTTCCCGACGGCCACGACGCACACCGGCCCAAGGCAGTGCTGAGGTGCGGCTCACCGGTGATTCCGTCACAGCATCGACCGCGTGGGCGTTGATGAAGTGGTCGATGTCGCCCCGCCCGAACGCTGCGAACAGGTCATTTACGAACTCGACATTGGACTCGGCACTCACGGGGAACCTCCTCGACGCGAACGGTCACCATTAACAATGCCAGAAGTACCGCCATCTGCAAGGGGGGTCGGTCGAGAATTCGGAGACCATTCTGTCAGGTCGAGTCCACGCGGTCGCCCAGCGGCCTTCAATGCGCTTCTGCTATCCCCTGAGAAAGCAGCGCCGATGCCCGCGGAACGATCCTCTGGCTTTTTCTGCGCTTACGCGCGATCCCGGACGTGCTCGGCCTCCCGATCAAGCTCCGCGGATCGCAGCACCGACCTGACCGTGGCATGTCACCGGTGGAGGCTCCGTGCGCCGCGGGAACCGCGTTGTCGATTGCATGTCGCGCCATCGAGGCAGAACTCGACGACGAGATCGCTGAGTTCGACCGCGAACGGACCGCCACGCCCGCCAGCTATGAACCAGGTGTCTCAGCCGTACTGATCGAGTTCGCCAGGGGCGGCCCTGAAGGCACGGAGCCACCCCTCCCCGATCCGCACGGGTACGCATTCTCTCTCCGCTACCTGTCCCCGGACATCCTCCGCAGGGCTTCGGCGCTCTATGTATGGGTGACGCCGGAGGAGAGCCGACGCCGCAACGATGACCGGGCGATGCCGGGACTCGAAGGCGATGCGTCGATCCTCCATCACGGTGTACCCGAGATCGTGATGCGCGGCGACTACGGCGTTGACGACTTCCTGTGGCTGTTGGACACCGGAGGCGGGGACGCCATCGACGTCGTGACACAAGACGGCATCTTCAGCGTCCCCGCAGCGGTCTTTGACAACCGCGTCGACCACGCCTCATTCCTTCGGGCCGATCACTCCGAATGGGACCCCGCTCTGGTTGGCGAACTCCATCCAGCACTCGCGGAAGCCTTCGGCGCGCTGCACGGAACCGGTGGCTGACCTACGCCGGCCGGATCTCCAGAGTGTCAACCACCACTGCTGCCAGCTTCCTGGTTGACCAGGCAATAGAGATCGCGCCTCCCTCGCGATACAAGTCAAGCTGATCGTCGTAATGAGGCGACATCGGGTTCCCGGATTGGCCTCCGGGGAGGATGAATCGGTTGTTGTCCCACTCCCCGACGTCTACAGCCATCCTCATCGATGCGACGACGGGTGAGTTCGCCGTTGGTTCAAGAATCGAAACGGCGGCCTGGCTGATCGTGCTCGCGTCACCACCCCAGGGGAAGGGACCCAGGTTGAAGACCTTGTCCATCGGCTTCTTCTCCCCAACCGGATGTTTGAAGGTCAGCGGCCGCACATCTCCCCACGCCCACTCCGCCACATCCGGGCCGCGCAGTTCCTCGAGCTGCTTCGCGGTGGCTCCGACAGCGGCAATGATCTCAGCATCCCACCCCTCATCGAACCAACCGTCGGGTCGGTCCCGGAGAAGTCGCGAGAGATGACCGGTACGTCTCGCAAAGACAACAGCCTCGGGAGTAAGAGCGCTCATTCCCTTCCCGAGCGCCCACTCGGCGGTGTTCGGCGCCTTTGCTTGCACAATCCGCCGGACCATGTCCACAACGAACAGCTCATACACACTCGCCGCAGCTGAATCGATCGCGGCAACTCCATCCCAGGCCTTGAGCATCCTGAGTGCCCTGCTGATGGTTGGATCGCTGCTGTCCATGCCGAGCACCACATCGCGTATCTCTCTCCATGGGATGGGTGTTCGGTCCATCTGGAGCTCACCGACCAACTCAAGAGTCCAATCGTCACGCTCCGAAAGGGATTCGTCGATCCGTGCAAGCCGATAGCCATCGATGTAGTCGTACCCGATGAAGACACCTTCGTCACCTTCGAGAGGTTTGTTGTTCGCCGTTGCAATGAACCCTGCCTCAGGGATTCTCCGCGGACGGGAAGCTCGTCCACTCGGATCCTTTCATCCGTCCACCCGTTCGCCGGATCCCACCCGGCCATGGGGAGTGTGCCGCTGCCAGCCTTGCGGACGGGTGCGTCACCAACGAGCTGCCACGCAATGTCGCCGTTGTCGTAGCCCGACACAATATTGAGCGGGAGTCCCTGGCCATTCACGGTAGGCATCTCGCAGATCGCCAGGCGACGCGACCGTCTGGAGGTCGAAGAAGCCTCGGACCGGTAGCGGGTCAAGCCAAACGGCTCGCATCGCAATCGCGGCTTCATTGTCAGTGAAAGCGGGTCCAATGATCGGTCCGTGTGGTGTCTCGAGCACTTCCTCCACAACGGTCTCGCCACCCTTGACGTTGATCAACTCACGGCGGACCGTGCATGGCACGAACTCATCGCCCACTCGGACGCTCTCGCCGTCGGGTCCGATCTCTTCGAGGAAGAGGTCGGTGTTATCGGTCAAGCCAGCAGTGACTCCCCAGGCGCCGCGACCATTGAAGCCGACCGGGAAGCCCGGTGCGCCCATCAACGTCGCTCCAGCAACCTGCCACTCGGGAGTTGCTACGCGCGCGAGATACCAATGCGAGGGGTGTGAAGGGATCGAGATGCGGATCGTTCGCAACGATGGGCCGGCCGTGTTCGTGCGGCTCCCGGCGATTGCCCAGTTGTTCGACCCGCCGCCCATGCCAGCGCTCGCGGAGAACAATTCGAGATCATCCGCCAATCGGTTGATCGCTGCGCCCGCTGCCCTGCCGACAGGCACCGTTGCGGGAAGCCACTCGGGGTAGGTGGGGTCGAGAGCGAGCATTGCTTCAGGACCGTCCTCAGTGAGGATCTTGTAGCGCATGAGCTCCGCGTCCCAGTTGGATGCCAATAGGAACGGCATGAGCTTCATCAATCCCAGGGCATCAGCAGCCTCGTAGGGTGTCGGTTCACTCCTCAACAGCACGAACTCGTGGGCAACCTTCGTCGAGCCAACTGTTGCACCCTGATAGGTGCCGCCTGCATACGCCTCGAGTATTCCAGCCATATCGTCATCGAGCGCATCGATCTGAGACACAGCGGACCTTCTGAATCCTATGCGGCGCGACAGTCGATCCAGGGGCAACGTGTCTGGGTCCGATCAACTCTGACAGGGTCCCCCGCACGAGGCGAAGGATCGACTCGAGCTGGAACGCACGATCCTGGCCGTGGGCAAACCCCAATCCGAACCAGGCATCGGCATCGCTTCCGGCGTCGACGTAGGCGACTCCATATGCGTCACGACCGATGCGGACCGTGCCCGAGACCCCGGTCACTTCCAGCGATCCCTCAGTAATGGGGAGCCGCTTGCCAAGCACCGCCCGCATGAGGCTTTTCACTGTATTCACTTCTGCGCCTCTCTTTCGACGGACGATTCATGTGATCCCCGGCATGCAGGCAGATGCGGCTCGGGTCGTGGCATCAACCGTCAGAGACGCAACGCCAGAATCGAAAGTGTTGACCTAGGTGAAGGCTCTCGAAACGCGAGAAGGCGGAACACTCGATCAATGCCCGGCATACATTCGTGTAGTCGTCAGTTTCTCCATCGAACACCTCCCCAGTGTCGCGGTGATCGGGAGACATGTCCTGAGTAACGTGTTGCTCATTTCGGGGTCGGTAATTGCTCAACTGCGTCACTCGCCGTGAAGACGCAGCTGCATGTCACCTCGAGATTCTGAGATCCCGTGGTACCTCGCCTACCTACAGGGCTGTGATGTGAGAACCTGAGCAAGTTCATCTCGGCTATGCACGCCGAGCTTGGTGTACGCGGTAGCGAGATGGTTGTTGACGGTTCGTACGGAGAGGTAGAGCCTGTCGGCGATCTGTGAGCTGGTGAGCCCTTGCGTAGCGAACGCGGCAATCTCGGTCTCTCGCTGGGTCAGGCCTCGGGGCGTGTCCGTAAACACTTCGGGTGGCAGTTGAGTGTCAAGTTGTCTGGCATGGGTAATGGCTCGCACCTCTGCGTGGTCCTTCCCCTGTACCTGATACAGCCGACCTGCTTGGAGATAGGCCGTTACGGCGTACAGAAGTTCGCCGCGACTCTGGAAACCGCCAGCAACGTTTTCAACTGCTCCGGCGTCATCGGCTGCGAGCGCCGTTGCGTGGTCGGCGTACGCGTTGATTGTGACCGCAGAGGTGTGTGCTGCGATATGTTGGAGGTGGTCGACAACAGGCTGGGGGGACCGTCCAAAGAGTATCGCATCGTACAAAGCCCACGCTGCGACGAGCGGCATGTCATCATCGAGAGCCGCCTCGCCAGCGGTAGTCACCAGCTCAGTAGCTTGAACAATGTCTCCAGAGAGTGCGTGATGCCATGCCTGGGCTCGCGGAGTCCAGAGTCCCATAGGCGCTACAGGTATCGGGGCCGATTCGAGGTGCTTCAGGGCAAGCGCCACCTTGGCACGATCCCGGGCTTGGCCCGCAACCACAGCTTGAAGGCTGGCCACACCTGCGCTGTGCCCCATTACATCGGACCGATCTGCGAGGAGGCAAGCGCGAGAACCCATCTCAACGGCATCCATGACCTGCCCCCTAACAGCCAGGGCCACCGACAAATTGCTCGCCCAGATGTGAGCAAAATCATCTATTGGCGGGGTGACCGCATGTTGATAACCGTCACCTAGTCCTCTCACGGCTTCCTCAACTCGGCCGTCGTACGTCTGGGAAATGAATTGGTTGTTGAGTATCCGAGCCGCCGCATCCGGCACGGCATGTCCTGCGGCCTCGATGAGTGAGAGACCTTGGGCCGTTGTTCGGTAGACCGTCGGGAAGTCTCCTAGCCAGAGGGCGACCAGCCCGAGAACCGTCATTACTCCAAGCACGGCCTCGTCAGGAGCAGATGCATCTTCAATGAGTTCAACGGCCTCCGTGAACGCGGTCTTGGGATCCGGCTTGAACGCGAGCATGAGGATCCTCTGGCTATCGAGCATCAATCGACTCGCAGGATCGACAACGCCAATTCTCGCTTCATCGAGCAGTGCTGTGGCCTGGTCTCGGTCTCCCGTGCGGAAGAACGCATTGTCAGCTTGGCGCATTGCCAGCAGCGTGCGCTCTCTTTCGCCGTCAGCCTTTGATCTCAGTTCAGCGAATATTGCATCAGCTTCTTCTGGTCGACCCCGTCGGGCGACTGCATCTCCGAACTCAAGGCCGATATGAAACCCGCCCGAGTTTTCGAAGCTGGATCGAGCAATCCGTTCGGCCAGACTGTGATCTGATGCTGTGTTTGCGAACTGTGCCGCTGTCAACAGTGTGCCATCATCAACTGACTCCCCACTCTCGAGATGCCAAATGGCGAGCCGAAGCGGATCCTCACGCCGCCTCGCACCCGCCGCGACTGCAGCTCTTAGCAAATCGCCGGCAACTGTGCGGCGTCTGGTTACCGGTGTCTCGGCTCTGATCGCCTCGCCAAACAAGTGGTGGACAAACTCGATGGTGTGCCGTCTCCCATCGGTCATGATCCTGACGACCTCGCGCCGTTCCAAGTCCTCAAGTACCTCGGCTTCAAAGAACGTGTCGGCCATCTCGAACTCCATCGGTTCGGCGATGGCTAAGGCCTCCAATCCGAGGCGCTGCGAATCCGATAGCCTGCCCATTCGGTCAGCGACCAACCTCGCGAGACCTGTCGAGGCAGCGAATAGCTCGCTGGATGTCCATCGTCCCGCCACGAATGTCAGGCCTCTCGACTCGATCCCGTCAGCGAGCAATTGCCTGAGATACAACGGATTGCCTTCGACGAGCTGCACCGCTCGGGCGAGAGTTGCTGGATCAACATCACCCGTCAGATCCGACCTGATCAGTGTCTCGATATCGGAATCCGTGAGAGGTTCCAGATCGACGCGTCCCATGACCTGATCTTTGATCAAAGAGTCGATCGATGATTCCAGAGCTTCTTCGGACCTTGCCGTACAAGCGACAAAGCAGTACCCCATCACCGCCAACTGAGCCACGAAGCTCGCAGAGGCACCATCCAATCGAGAGACGTCGTCGACTGCCAGTAGCAGTCTCTTCCCCTCGTAGCGCGCCATAAGCGCATCGCGTGTCGTTGCCATGAATTGAGCCGGATCGAGCGCATCCGGCAGGTGTTCCGGTACGAGTTGGGCGAGCGCACCCATCGGCACGGATGCTGTTGACACAGCGCCTGTCACCCATTCGATCGCCCAACCTGC
>PVMK01124090.1_pt1 | contig 15120 bp, 14 predicted proteins | sample 1853481 | NCBI WGS metagenome assembly PVMK01 (sample SAMN08533507, study PRJNA380276) | Marine sediment metagenome, whole genome shotgun sequencing project.
GTTGCAGATTACCTGTCCTTACTGCGGTTGCCGTGACGAGCCGGAATTTTCATTCGGCGGTGAGTCTCATGTCACCAGGCCACCACTCGATTCAAGCGACGCCGAGTGGTCCAACTATCTCTTCAACCGGAAAAATCCGAAGGGCGTCCATTACGAACGCTGGATACACAGTTCGGCTGCGGGCGCTGGTTCAATGTTGCACGCGATACCGTGACGCATGAAATCCACGCCACCTACAAGATGGGTGAGCCAAAACCGGATTTGGCGCCGACCTGGCGGATGCGGCAACTGATGGCACAAGCGCAGAAGAACCGCTTAAACCAGGGTGGCCGCATTGACCGCAGCAAGCCCCTGTCCTTCATGTCCAACGGTAAAAAGCTCCAGGGCTACCAGGGCGATACCATTGCATCGGCTTTACTCGCAAATGGGATCGGCACCGTGAGCCGGAGTTTCAAATACCACCGGCCGCGCGGTGTGATCTCCGCCGGCGTGGAAGAATCCGGCGCCCTGTTGACGGTATCGGAAGGAAACGGCGACGTCCCTGTGGTGCGCTCAACCATCCGCGCCCTGGCTGATGGACAGGAAATATATGACCAGAATTGTTTCCCCAGCGTCAATTTTGATATCGGGCGTATGGTCGATTTCACGCATAGATTCTGGCCGGCTGGTTTTTACAACAAAACCTTCAAGTGGCCAAACTGGCGCTGGTACGAGGCATCGATCCGGCGCATGGCCGGGCTTGGAAAAGTGCCAACCGGTGAGGATGGCAACAAGTACTTCCACCACAACCTGCATTGCGATGTGCTGATCGTTGGTGCGGGTCCTGCAGGGCTTGCGGCGGCGTTGAGTGCGGCAAGGAGTGGCGCGCGGATTGTCATTGCCGAACAGGATTCCGAATGGGGCGGAAGCCTGCTGAGACAAGCTGCAGAAATTGACGGAGCAGATTCAGACGCATGGATCGACAGCACGAAGTCAACGCTGGATAAAGCATCCAACGTTACCATCATGACCTCGTCCACGGTCTCCGGTTATTACGACCACAATGTTCTCACCATCACCGACCGGTCAACCGAGGGTGTCAAACGATTCTGGAAGGTCCGCGCAAAAGAAGTCGTGCTGGCCACTGGCGCCATTGAGCAACCGCTGGTATTTATGAACAACGATCGCCCCGGAATCATGCTGGCCGGAGCGGCAATGGAATATGTGAAGCGCTATGCGGTAAGACCACGTGATTCGATGGTCGTCGCCACCAATAACGATTCGGCTTACACGGTTGCGTTCAGCCTGCACGACAGCGGAGTGCGTGTACCGGCAATAGTCGATGTGCGCAGAGATATAGCCGGCGACATGACTCAACAGGCGATTCGTCGCGGCATCACGATCATGTCCGGCTCGGTTATCACAGATACAGTGGGCTTCAGGGGTATCGTCAAAGTCCGGGTTGGCATATTGAGTGCTGACCATCAATCAGTCCAAAGCACGACCGGTGAAATCGCCTGTCACGGTGTTGCAATGTCAGGGGGATTGAACCCGACACTGCATCTTTTCTCACAAGCAGGCGGAAAGCTTGAGTATGATTCTGAGCTTGCCTGCTTCCTTCCAAGGGAATGCCGGCAGCGGGTAACGGTCGCAGGCAGCGCCAATGGCAAGTTCTCACTTGTTGAAGCCCTGGCCGAAGGCGCAGACGCTGGTTCACGGGCTGCGACAAGCGCCGGTTATGAATGCAAACCAATTGCAGTTTCAACATCCGCTTCAGACAGCTACAAGCTGGACGCCCTCAGGATTACCCCGGCAGGCGATACAAGCCGCCAGTGGGTTGACTGGCTGCATGATGTTACCGTCGCAGATATCGAACTGGCTGTGCGGGAAAATTTCGTTTCTGTCGAACACCTGAAACGCTATACATCAACCGGCATGTCGGTCGACCAGGGGAAAACAAGCAATCTCAATGCACTGACGCTTTTGGCCAAACTCACCAACCGGCCGATTGAAGAAGTTGGCGCCACCACATTCAGGCCGCAGTTCATGCCCGTACCGATGGGAGTGATCGCCGGCCAACGCCATGGGAATTTCTACAGTCCGGCACGTTTATTACCCGCCCACGACTGGCATGCAAGCCAGGGGGCTGTCTTTGAAAGTTATGGCCCCTGGCGGCGTCCCGAATACTACGCGAAAAATGGCCGGGATCGGAATACCGCTATTCGCGAGGAGGCTCTGGCATTGCGTCGCAGCATTGGTTTTTTTGACGGCTCACCACTGGGCAAAATCGAAGTAAAGGGCCCGGACGCGGGCGAGTTCCTGAATCGCATCTACGTCAACAATGTACTGACATTGAAACCCGGTCGTATACGCTACGGGCTCATGCTCAACGAGAACGGCATCGTTATTGATGACGGTGTCTTCGCCAGGCTGGACGATGATCTTTATCTTGTCAGTACAACCGCGGCAAACGCGGATCGTATCGCCGCCTGGCTGGAAGAATGGCATCAATGCGAGTGGCCGGATCTTGAGTTGATCATCTCACCGGTGACTGCCCAGTGGGCAGTCATTACACTAGCTGGACCTAATTCTAGAAAGTTTCTACAAGATGTTGACTCTAGTATAGATTTTTCAGTCGAAAACTTGCCCCACATGGCGCTTGCGACAGGTACTTTCCTCGGCGTCGAGGCGCGGGTTCAGCGCGTCAGTTTCACCGGTGAAATGAGTTTTGAGATCAGCGTGCCCGCGAGGCACGCACAAACGGTCATTGAACAACTTTTTGCAGCCGGTGGCGATCAGATCGAGCCCGTGGGAATCGAAGCCATACTCGTGCTCAGAACTGAAAAAGGCTACCTGCACGTGGGATCAGATACCGATGGCACCAGCAACGCGCTGGACGTCGGCTTTGGTGGGATTGTCAACAGGAAGCAAACGGATTTTGTTGGCAAACGTTCTCTTTTACGTGCCGAAGACCAGCGCAAAGACCGGCGGCAGTTCGTTGGCATTGAACCACTGGATGAAAAAGAAAATTTGCAGGCAGGAGCGCATTTTGTCACATCGCAGGATGAAACCCGCCGCAGCGAGGGCATGGTGACATCGGCCTGCTTCAGCCCGGCACTGCAACGGGTTATCGGTCTTGGTTTGCTGGAGCGCGGATTTGAACGCAAAGGCGAAACCGTGACCGTTTTTGATGAAGGACGGACATTCAATGTACGGATTACAGACCCGGCTTTCTATGACCCCAGTGGGGAGAGAATGAATGGCTGAGCATCCTGGTTTTAATTTGAAAAAAGCAGATCAACGCTCGATTGTCCGCTTACGTGTTCGCCCGGATGGTGCAGACACCGCTGGTAAAGCAATGCAGCTTCCGCAACAGGCGTCGCAATGGCTGGATGGAAACCCGGCTATCCATTGGCTCGGCCCGGATCAGTGGTTGCTGACCAGTGAGAGTGAGTCTGCCGAGGATATCCTTGCCAATATCGATAGTGCTTTGTCGGGTCAGTTGTATGCTGCAACCGACATGTCTTCGGGGCTCATATGTTTGTCCTTAAGCGGGCCGGCCGCTCGCACCGTTCTGGCGATGGGTTGCGGCATTGATATGCATCCGGATTCATTCACCGTGGGTCAATGCGTTCGCACGCGTTTCGCGCAGGTTCCGGTATTCATGGTTGCCACCGGAGATCTTGAATTCAATTTGTACGTTGACCGGAGCTATGCAAACCATTTACATGAATGGCTATCTTGCGCGGGCGAAGACCCGCTTACGCATTCTCAAGCCGATTCTTGATTAGCCGTACCTGGAAACTGTGTGCGGTACGGTCGTCAAATTTGGTGATCCAGCGCTAATTATCGCCGTCGTGCTCAAGCGTATACGAAAGCGTGGTGTGAGCCTCGTACAACTTCTCAAACCAGCCTGTCAATTCTGGATGTGTACCCCGGTGTATTTGTAGATTCGCCAAAGTTTCGAGGATACTGAGATGTTTATCTGCATTGATCTCAAGATTCGATTTCAGATCATCCAGTTTGTCGTTGGCGATTGCCCTTTTATGCGCATCGCTCATGTCATTGTCTTGAAGAAAATTCATCAGGCCGATGATCTGATTAAGTAAGTTATGAATTATTTGACTTGTGTCACTCATGCTCTGCTCCCGAAAGTGTCTTTGATTTTACCGGCTAATGTCATCGATAGAAACAGTAAAAACCCCGGCTTTGACACCGGGGTCACTGGCATATTGAGGCCCAGGGACATTTAACTTGTCAGTGCCTGGCTGAGAGCAGGACCAGTGGTTGTTACCGTGATTCAGCGGTTTCCGCAGCCTGCTTGCCGAGCGTTTGTACGACCCATGCGTTGAGGCTTTTTGCTCCTGACTCTACCGCAGCAAAATAAATTGCTTCGTGTAATTCGGGCGAGGTGCGGACGGGAAACTTTCCGGAAAACTGCTTACGGGATTCAACACCGTCCTTGCGACATGAGTCCAGAAAAATATTCAGTGAAATCTTTCCCTCACGGCGTAATCCTTTAATATCCTTGGCATAAAAGTTCGCTCCACCATTCAGTCCGACGAAATCGCCACGTAGCATATCCAGATCCTCAGCATAGGAAATCACTGCCTGGTAACCATCAATGTTCATCAAACCTTTCATGGATGTATTCCTTTCTCCAGAAGCCATATCTTCAGTTCTTTCACTGTGGCTTTGTCCAAATTTCGATCAGGGTGCGGCTTATGGAGCACACGGCGTTCTGTTGTGCTTTCGCTTCAATTAAAAACAGATATCATATTATGATATCATTTTGTTGGAATGGAGTAAAACAAACCCACCACGAAAATTTGGATGAATTGACGCACGCTGGTATCGTGATGGCGATTGACTGTTTGTGTCATACGCTCAGTCTGGGCTGAGTCGCAGCAGATCAGAAGAGGGGATTCACCTTGATTTGTGTAGGCATATGACCAATAAGTTTGAAATCCTGAGCAGACTGGTAATTGGTTAATTTAAAACCAGTGCCCCGTGACGCAAGCACTGTGATCAGAATGTTATTTCGAAACCCAGGCCTGGTTTATCCGAATAAAAGGAAATCAATTGGGATCAGTCCAAGCTGTAGATTCAGATGTTGGAACCCTGAGTTTCCTTTAACAAGTCTTCCAGGTCCTCATCACTCATGATGATATCGCGGTAGGTGGCACCGGCCGGAATCATCGGGTAGACGTTGGCCTCTTTTTCCACGATTACGTCCAGCAGGTAGGGCTCGTCGGGATCAGCCAGCATCCTGGCAAATGCCGCCTCCAGATCTTCCGGCGCTGCAACCCGCTCAGCCCTGACCCGGTAACCCTGCGCTATGGCCAGGAAGTCCGGGTAGACATCCTGAACGTCCCGGGCCTTGACCTCCGAAATGGGATCCGACAGGTCTGAATTGGAACGGTGGCCGTCGTAAATCATGTCCTGCCACTGACGCACCATACCCAGCCACTGGTTGTTGATGACCACGATTTTCACGCCGATGCCGTAGCGCCGGCAGGTACTGAGTTCGTGAATGGTCATGTTGAGACTGCCGTCACCGTCGATATCGATGACCTGGCGTTGCGGCTGAGCCACCTTGGCGCCGATGGCCGCCGGCAGGCCGTAGCCCATCGTGCCAAATCCGGAACTGGACAGGAAAGACCGGGTGCGCGTGGCACGGTAATGCTGCATGGCCCACATCTGGTGCTGGCCCACGCCCAGGCTGACAATGGCCTCTCCCGAAGTCATGTCACTCAGCAGGGCGATGGCTTTTTGCGGGCTGATGCCTTTTTTCTCAGCCACCGGGTACGGGAATTCGGCCTTTAATTTCAGACAATACTCACGCCATTTGCGGTGACCCCCTGGCTGCACCGTGATCAACTGCGCCAGCGCTGTTTTGAGGTTGGCGCAAATCGGCAGGGTCACGGTCTTGTTTTTGTTCAACTCAGTGCGATCGATGTCGATATGGATGATCTTGCCGTGTTTGATGAACTCACTGACCTTGCCGGTAACCCGGTCATCGAACCGCACGCCCAGGGCAATCACCAGGTCCGCCTCGTTGACGGCAATATTGGCATACCTGGCGCCGTGCATACCCAGCACATCCAGGCAAAGCGGGTGTCCGGGAGGAAACGCGCCCAGGCCCATGATGGTCGTTGTCAGCGGCGCACCAACCTTCTCGGCAAAGGCCAGCAACTCGGATTCCGCACTGGCGGAAACGATGCCCCCGCCCACGTACAACACGGGGCGCTCCGCTTCGGAAATCAGGCGCTGACATTCCTGCAGTTGGTCGTCGTGCATGCCGCCAACCGGTTCTTCAGGCACTTCGATCACCGCCGGCATGCGTGGTTCAACATAGTTGCCATCCGGATCACGCGGATAGTGCTGCTGGATGTCCTTGGGGATATCGATCAATACCGGACCCGGGCGGTTGCCAAGAGCATGGGTGAAAGCCAGGCGCACCGCAGCCGGAATCCGGGCGACGCGGTCGACCAGGTAAGCCCGCTTGGTGATGGGTTTGACGATGGAGACGATGTCCACTTCCTGGAAGGCGTTCCTTCCCAGTAGTTGGGACGGCACATTACCGGTAATCGCAACTATAGGAATTGAATCACTGTTCGCATCGGCGATGCCGGTGACCAGGTTGGTCGCACCGGGACCCGAGGTCGCCAGGCACACACCCACCTTGCCGCTGACCCGGGCGTAACCCTGGGCAGCGTGGGCAGCGCCCTGTTCATGTTCAACCCGGACACAGCGAATGCCGAAATCGCGCAGCACGTCGAAGATTTCCAGGTTGGCTCCGCCCGGATAGCCGAACACCACATCCACGCCTTCCAGTTGCAGGCTCCGGGCCAGGATCTGGGCGCCTTTCAGGGCGCCTTTGCGCTGCTCCGGCTTGATGTCGGACAGCTTGCCTCCTGAAATGGTGGCAATGTCCTGGTAGGTAACATTATCGGTGAACATTGTTTTCTGTTTGGTAATTTTTGACTTAAAAAAATTTTGTGATTTTTTGCCCGCCTAACCAGGATTCAAATTAGAGAACAAGATTATATACAAACCTTGAAGTTCTCGAAATGGCCCCATTCGTAATAGCCAGGCGAAGCGGATGAAAATGGATGAAGAAACGGCATTAAAATGGCTGGAAGAAAACAATGTATTAATCAATCCAATGCATCCTGACTTCAGCAAAAGCTGCCTGGGTAATACCCTTCGGTGCAAGAAATTCCTCGAGCAAAATCTCACCAGGGCGAAACGGTTTTTTTGGTTGTCTTGCCATTACTGTTACCTCAATCAATGATAATCGATAACCTGTACTTCGAAGGCGTTACCACCCACCCAACGAAATACTACTCTCCACTGGTCATTTATCCGAATAGAGTGGAAATCTTTCCAGCCACCCTTTAGGCGCTCCAGGCGATTACCAGGTACCACTTTTAAATCCTGCACTACCTGGGAATGTTCGCCATGTTGCTCCTTTCCATCGTACTGACGGTGATCATTGCACGCGTCGCACACAAGGCGATCGCGGAAGCTTCATAAGCGCACCCTGGGGATTAGCCCCTGCCCGTGATTTATAGTCGTTTACGCGTATTGGTGAACCATGGGGGAAGCAGGAAGATAATGTAACTCGACTGTAAAACATCGATCCAATGGCGTGCAGTTGCGAATTAAACCCGATACGGTGCTCGCACACCGGGTGAATCCGCTGGAAAGTCTTTTATATTTCTACTGACCAATAACGCATTTTCCCGTTTTGCACTTGCCCAGATGATCGCGTCAGGCAGTCGAATTTTAAATCGGCGACGAATGGTCACCGCTATCTCGGCGATTTCAGCATCAATGCTAACCTGGGTGAAACGCGAGAGAAACGACCGAATAGCTTGCTGTTCATCATCGTTCACTCCCACCATGACTTCCATCCAGGTAATCGCACTAATCAGGGGCGTCTCGTAGCGGCCAATCTCCTCACGGGCCGCATCAATGCCATTGAGATAGTCAACCAGGATATTGGTATCCAATAGCGCTTTCATTTGTCCCACTCATCACGCGCATGCTCCTGATAAATTACACCATCGGTTTTGCGTTTCTCCCAAAGGCCAAACGCATCATCATCAAGTGCTGGCAGATGGCGGGCAAGATATTCATCAATGGCGCGGCGCACCAACTCTGCACGTGATGAATGGACGGATTTACCTAGTTGTTTAAGTGCTTCAATTTGTTTATCTGGTAGATCTACAATTGTTCGCATAACGGTTCCTGAAAAATGGCATATGATAACGTCATCATATGCCATGTTGTCGAAAGCATCAATCAAAAGAGGTAGGTTTAAGCAGCAATCACCAGCATATGAGCGAATTATTTCCCTGAATGAAGCAACATAGCTCCCGGGCGGTGCGCTCGACCACAAGTTTGCTTCATCAACATCCATATCACTTCCTGCCACAGTGCCTTTTGATACCGGCTGGGAAAGCATCGAAGCAGGAACGAGAAAAACTGTGCAGCTTTGCTGTAAACGGGCTGTAGACCCAAGTATTTCGATAGCTTCAAAGCGATGTTGCATTGCTTTTGAGCTTATATGTATTTCTGCAGGCGACCATTCGGGGTCCGCGAGTTGCACGACTTTTAACATCCAGTTGATAAAAAACTGGATACCGTTCCAATCACCTGATTTCATTCGTTGGCCAAACCAAGGATCGCCATTAGCTTGTCGATGCAACTCAATGGTCAGATTCGAAGACTCGGTAGCAATAAAATTACACATCTTGCGTACACCGTGCGCAGCCAGAACGGCAGCCCGCTGCGCGGTACCAATGGGGCTGCATGGGGTCCCGACGGCAAAATCTACCAGGGTAGTGTCTGATCGGATACAACGTTTATTGTCGATCCGAAAACGGATTCAAAGGTGGTCAACTTTGAGAAATTCAATAAGCCGACCAATGCAATCGCGCTTGGCAAAGACATCGTATTTTCTGAACTGGGAGGTGCTGTTAAGCGCTTTCCACCGGGAAGCTGGACTTTACAGACACCCAGCACTGGGCGCGTTCTTCGGTCGCAATTTCAGGTAAAATTGCCTATGTCGGCTCGGGCAGCACAGGAACTATTTATAAGGTCAGCCTTTAGCGATTTCGCGGGTTTGGACGTAAATTTTCAAGTGGAGAAAAACTCATGCTAAGGCAGCTTTTTCAAGGGCGTACATGGGCGCTTACAAGTGTGTTCATGGTTATTTTGGCACTACCGCAGTTGGGTCTGGCTGGTCTGTATACGGCACCAATGAACCCCACTGATAACACCGGCCCGGAAAGTGCCTGGGCGAACCCTGCCGGAATGTCAGGGCTCAAGACCAGCGCGGTCACTGTTGGTGTTGGCGGTTTGATTCCCAATTACAAATGGGATACCACGGTTAATGAAGCGGGTGGTGACAATGGCGGTAACTCGGGCTCCGGCGATGTGCTGCCGTCGGTCTATTTTGTTACCCCCGTTGGCGACAAATTCCATTTTGGACTCTCCTATTTTACGCCTCTGGGTGGTGTTAATGGCCTCGGTTGGGATTTTGGAGATACGTACGCCGGGCGCTATGGATCGCAGTTGTTGACATTTGCTTCAAATGCAATTGCAGTTTCGGGGTCCTGGCAGGCAAACGATAAATGGTCATTTGGCGTCGGTGTTTCTGAACAATGGCTCAATGTCAATTTTTCAGCAGCGATCAATACACCTAACCTAAGCGGCGATGGTCAGGCCGATATGATAGATCTTTCCGATTGGAAGGCAAGGTGGTTTTTGGGTACACATTATCAGGCGTCACCGGCCACTTCGGTGGGTTTGGTGTACCGGAGCAAGTGGACCCCCGAATTAGCGGGTCAAATGGCATTCTCTAACCTGCATACTGAAATAACTACGACAGATTTTAAATTCAAGCTGCCGCTTCCTCAGCAGATAGAGCTTGGTATTCAACATGCGCTCAGCGAAACCTGGATTCTGTGCCTCACTTTTGATTGGGAAAACTGGACACAATTCAACAATATGCTTGTTGGTTTTGATTATGATGGGGAGAATCCTCCGGATCCTGTCCAGATTGACCCCAACTGGAAGAACACCTACTCGGCAGGAGCCAACCTGACGAAGATATTCGCAAAGGGCGCCACGTTCCTGAATTTTGGCTTCGACTATGGCAGCTCACCAGTAACTGATAAGAACCGAATTATTCAACTGCCTGCGGATGATTCATGGACATTATCGATTGGGGTTGCCCACAATTTCAGCAAGGCCCTGACTTCTTCGTTTGATGGTGGGCTTGTGTTTAATGGTGGCGCTCCGGTAGAACAAATGCTGCAGGGATTCCACTTTGCAGGTAACTATCGCACCAACAGAGTTCTCATTCTGGGCGGGTCATTGGCGTGGCGGTTCTGAAATCCAGTGCGACCAGGCCTTTATTAGTCTGATTCAGTTCAATTTGCCTGATTAGATAAGGAGTACAAGATGTACGCAAATCAAACAATTTTATTTAAACATCTCGCAATCGTTTTTATGTCTTTGTTTATCGCGACCGGTGTTTTGGCTGAAGATGCAGTGGATGATGAGGATGCAGCACAAGATTCAACTTCAAAAACTGAAGATGTTACAGCGGAGGCGGGTAAAAATTACGCTCCTCCAGATGATCAGCATGCAAACAGCACACCTGGACATGAGTCCCATGCTGCTGGCTCTGCTGGGGGCGGTTCGTCAGGAGCCGCAAACCTTGCGGAAGCGGCAACCGATCCAACAGCGATCCTGGCCCAGTTGGGTTTTTTTGGCTGGACGGAAAGCAGTTCTGATGACAAGAATATTGCCAATACATTATTGGTTCAACCGGTTCTGCCTTTGTCCAAAACCAATGTGCTGCGCCCCGCAATTCCTGTAGTGACCACGGGTGGGCCAAACGGTGTAACCGGCCTGGGTGATTTGTTCTTGCTGGATGCCAATTTCATCCAGGTCCCCAGTGGCACCTGGGGTTGGGGAGTTGTAGGAACCATACCAACCGCCACTGACCGTACGCTGGGCTCGGGCAAGTGGCAGGCAGGCCCAACTTTGCTGTACATAAACAAAACCATTCCCAAAACCATCTTTGGAATCCTGGGGTATAACCAGTGGTCTTTTGCCGGAAAATCGGACCGGCAGAAAGTCAATAATTTACAGTTCCAGCCATTATTTGTTCATCACAATAGTTGGGGCTATATTGCCTGGACTGACATCATGATAAAAATTGATTGGGAAAATAACAACAATATTGATTTTCCGGTTGGTGTGAGAATTGGCAAGGTGTGGCCTGGCAAAACACCAATAAATGCTTACGTTCAGCCTTATTACACCTTCAAAAATCATGGTCGCGATAATGTTTGGGGGCTGAAAGTGTCCGCAACTTTTATCAAGCCAAACTGGCTTAAACATTAATCTGCAAAACTGACAAAAATGAGGCACTAGGCCAGATTCTTATTCAAAACGTCCAAGTATTTGATTGCACCAGTACCAGTCTGTCGGCCGCGTTTTGATGCCGGGTTTGATCGAATCTCATGCACACCTGAGTTTTGCCAGTATATCGATTGTCGATTTATTGACCTATTTACCATCTTACGCCCAGGTAAAATCCGTGGCTGACAGTTTGGCGGTGTCCGCTCTGAGCTTGAATTGGAGGGGTATACACGTGTCGCAGATGGCGATGGGTAACGCAGGCGAACTGTTGAAACTCAGCGGTGACCGGAACCCGTATCCTGGCGATTTGGGTGTCATTAAAGAGGGCGCTTATGCCGATGTTCTGCTGGTCGATGGCAACCCGTTAGATGATATCACCGTCATTGGCGTCCTCGACAATCTGCGCATCATCATCAAGGACGGCAAGATTTATAAGAACACTCTTCAATAGCGCTTACCAAAGCTCAGCGCAGCAATTCATACCCGGCCAGGCGGGCAGCCTTGCGGTCAAACGTATACGTAACTACGGCGCCATCTTCGGCATTGCTGTGAAGGATCAGAGCGTCAGCCAAATCATAACCTTCGGCGTATTTTTCAATCGCAGCCTCTATGGGCCTGGGTCGTTTATATAAAAAAAATCCGCAACGCCCGATTTCTTGAAGGGATCTTGCAACAAGGCCACGGGATAGTTTGTAAACGGTCATTAGTACCCAGGAAAGTTCCACCAGTACTACGGGATTCACCAGTTTGGGTTCACCGGATTCAATCAGGCGGGTTGCCTTGGCAAGTTGCGTCGCATCATCACCAGTGATGTAGCGGACCAGAATGTTGGTATCAATCGCCTCCACGGCCGGCCCAGCCATGTTCAATGGCTTGATCAATTTCCTGGTCAGTAGCGGCCCGGGTGATATGGGGTTTCAGAAATCCTGCCAGCGACACCCGGCTGTCAATATTTCTGATCAGCACCTTGCCGTCATCGCTGACCTCAAACACGACTTTGTCCCCGGGTCGCACGCCCAGCATCTTGCGAAGTTTTTGCGGGATCGTAACCTGGCCTTTGGTGGTAATTTTACTGACTTGCATAGTAGTAATACTGTACGGTATTACTAACTGAGGGTCAATGGAAATTGTGCTCGCTGACGTGTAGGTGTTAATTTGCATCCCAAATTGCACCTGTCCCTCCCATTTATTCATCGCGCCCTTCAGGCAGCCATTCTCGCGTACAAATGGTGTAGACCACCTACTCGTTTCAGCTCAACCACCCTACCCTTTTCAATAGGCTGAACCACCCTTCAGTCAGGCGAATCCTTTTCCAGGGACAAATGCGTTCTTGCACTGTGGTAGTAGTCGACGTAGCTCGACAGGATGCGTTTTAGATGGCGCTCACCCAGAATAATCATGTGATCCCACATTCCTGCGTATGGAGCCGATGACCCTTTCGGCATATGGATTCTGCCAAGGTGACCGTGGTGCGGTCGTGACCTCTTTGATTCGCGGCGCGCCCCACAACGGATTGGCCCGGCACATACGCCGAATCAGGTGCCGAATCTCCGGATCAATCCTGGGTCGTCCGCGACGACGGCTTTTCCAGCGCCAGTAGTATCGGAAACCTTGCCGATGCCAGCGTACAACCGTTTCTGGTTGCACGATATGAAGGGACTCTCGCCAATCCACCCAAACCTGTGACATTACGACCCAGAATAACCGATCTGCGTCCGTCAGCCTCGGTCGAGGATGACGATGTTTCAAAACCGCTAGCTGTTGCCGCAGGGCCAAATTCTCAATTGCCAGCGCTTGATGGCTGCGCAACGCTGACCATAGGGTTCGAGCAATAATTTCCAGCCATTTGAGCATAGCCAAAAGACTAGCCCCTTCGGTCAGCACAAAATCAATTTGGACGAATATTCAGGAGGGACAGGGTGTCGATCTCGAGGAATGACGATTCTACTCTTAGCGCTTCTGGCGAGTGCTGCCTGGTCGGATGCTGGCATTGATATCACCGAGTCGCATAAAGTTGCCGAATTAACTGACCTTCAAGAAAGAATAGATTCAATCAGTGCAGCAGTCTCGGGCTGCATGAGTTCCGAGAAACTCGTCTCTACCTCATGGGTTAGTTTGAAGTTACAAACGTCGTAATATTCTTCGGGAATTCTGGGAACCCAGTACCCAGCCCTGGAAAGACAGTATTTGTTTTCCCGAGTTTATGACATGGCGATTGCCTGCACGCGCTGGGGCAAGATCTTGTAGATCACGCGTACCTCTCCGTCCTGTCGGAAAGGGTAGGGTCTTTGATTGAGATACAACTCGGCGAGATCATCGATGTGCTCGTCGGCGCCTTCCTCGGTGATTTCGTCCACCATGCCGCGTACTTCGAGCCAGCGGTAGGGGTTCTCCGGGTCCACCGCTAACACCGTTACGTTCGGGTTTGCCCGCATATTCCTGTCTTTTACGCGCCCTTTCGCTGAATTTACCCAGACATGTGAGCCATCATAACTGCACCACACGGGATTGACTTGTATTGCGCCGCTCTTCATGTACGAGGCCAACTGCACGTAGATCGGACCCTGGAGCAGGTCCAGGTGTGTATCAGGTACTGATTCGTTCATATATGCCTCCGCTTATTTCGGGAACAGTTTACTTTGATATTTGGGGTCAGTGTAAAAACTCATATCTCTACATTACTAAATCGCGCTTACACGGAAAAATTTCGCGGAAATATATTATATTAAATCGCCCATAAGCTCAGGTGAGAAATCATGGCGTGAACAGCCGGCCGGAAAAATACTCGGACATTGGCCGCCAGCCGTATCAAGCGGAGTTGGACGCCGTATACCAGGCTGCACGCGAGGCCGGACTTTGGCGTTTCGACAAGCGTTGACCATATGGTTCGAACAATGATTCCCGGCCATTTGAGCTTAGCTCAAAGGCTACTCCCATTAGTCGGAAAAAGGCAATTAAGTTAATTCGGACGAATATTCAGGAGGGACAGGTGATCTTACTGCCCTGACCCTCTGCCACAAAAGCGCCTTTGGTATGTCTGTTAATTTGCATCCCAAATTGCACCACTAAACCCCGGTATTTGCATCAAATTATGCCCCAGTGTTGGGGTTGAAATATCTCTTGATCTCAATGAGTTAACTATTTCACCGCGGTTTAATATTCGGTGCAAGTGCTGGTGTAAATTTGGACGCAAATTAACAGCGGGCTGCCTAATTTCTGATGACTGCTTTGTGGCTCACAGCGGAACTTCGACTTCAACGACCGCCAATAACGGCTTACGACCCACAGCGGTCATTGGTCATTCGGCCCCGTTCAGTTCCTCACACAGTGCCTGTCCCCCTGGAATCAACAACCGGTTGATGGCCATGTCGCCGTCGACACCTTCATCTGTCAGTGCGTAGGTCAATAGTGCCTTGCTGCAATCCTCGAAATCGATGGTCATCGTGCCCACCTTGTCCAGGTCAATAGCTTGCGGGTCGTTAAAATTGCCGCCGGTCGTTTCATATATATCAATTTCGTCCGTGGAACCCGCAAAATCACCCTGCGCCGTCAGCCAGCGTTGCCCTGATGCGGTGTCATCGCCGTAGGTAAACCAAGCCACGAAAATGTAGTTGCTACCGTCCGGATTGGTGTGGGCGTCAATCAAGAAACCCTGTCCCAGGGTGTCATTATCGACCCAGGCACCATCCATGCCGG
>PVMK01153130.1_pt1 | contig 15117 bp, 12 predicted proteins | sample 1853481 | NCBI WGS metagenome assembly PVMK01 (sample SAMN08533507, study PRJNA380276) | Marine sediment metagenome, whole genome shotgun sequencing project.
CTGGGATGACTTCACCAGCCAGAAGTACGAAATGCTCAAACGCACCCACTCGAATCACGCACCATGGACAGTTATCCGCTCCAATAACAAGCACGAAGCACGTTTAAACGCCTTGCGCACGATTCTGAACTCGGTACCGTACGAGCGGGGCAACCATGAAATCGATTATGTGCCAAACCCGGACATTGTTATTTCCGGATCACGTGAAGTCGAGCAAATGGAAGCAGAACGTATCCGGCGTGGTAAGTTTACGGCCTGATCGGGGAATCCTTTTACCGTCTCAGTAAGGCCCACCAGCGGGCGATATTCAACAGGCTGGCCAGCGAGGCTGAAAGGTAGGTCAGCGCTGCGGCCTTGAGCAAACGCCGGGCATGCGGCATATCCACCGGCTTGAGGATGCCGCCCTTTTCCAGCATCGGCAAAGCACGATTAAAACTGGCATCCAGTTCAGTCGGCAAAGTCACCATGTGTACCAGGGTGGTGGCACCAAGACTCATAAAACCACCCAGTATCATCAGCAGGCTGACCATGGGCGCACGCGTTAAAATTCCGATGAGCGGCGCTGCCATTAAAATACCGGCACCCAGTCTTTGCACCGGCTGAGTCAACATAACCAGTTGGGTACGGATCTTTAAAGGCGCATAACCGCGCGCATCCTGCAGTGCATGTCCAACCTCGTGCGCCGCCACGGTGACGGCAGTTAAGGACCGCCCATTGAGCTTTTCGGGAGTGAGGCGAACGACCTTTTCTACCGGATCGTAGTGATCGCCCTTGGGGGTTTCCTCCACTTTCACATGCTGAAGATCATTACTATCAAGCAAATGCCTGGCCAGTTCACCACCGGTACCGTCATACCGATCCTCCGGGCTGCTATAACGCGACATCACTTTACGCACCCACAAACCGGGGCCAAAAACGAGTGCAAAAATGAAAAGAACAGGCAAAAGCAAATGCATACCTTCATCATAACCGCATATATAATAGAAGGTTGAACCAATTGCCGTTCCAGCCTTCAAAGCAAGCTGGAATCGAAACCGGAACCCGCTGATGAAACCGTTATTGAAAACTTCCCTGCTGATAATTGCCATGGCCATGGTTGGCAGCATTTCCGGTAATACTGGCGGGGAAAGGGCACTGAAGTTTTTTCACACCCATACGGGTGACTCCCTGCGGGTTGTTTACTTCAGACAGGGTGAATACGACCCTGATGCGCTTGCGGATCTCAGGGTTTTCCTGGCTGACTGGCGGGATGGGCGACAACACGACCTTGATCCGCAACTGATGGATATCCTCTGGCAGATACAACAAGCCACCGGCTTAAGCGATACCTGGGAAGTGATATCGGCCTACCGCTCACCTGAAACCAATGAACTGTTGCGCAGCAGGAGCCGGGGTGTTGCGAAAAATAGTCAACACCTTATGGGCAATGCCATCGATGTGCGCCTCAGGGGCCTTGATCTTGATGTGTTGCGCGATACCGCCACAACCTTGAAACTGGGAGGTGTCGGATATTACGCCGGTTCAAATTTTGTACATGTCGACACGGGCAGGGTACGATATTGGTAATTCCCCCGTTTTTCAGCCTATGTTCTACCTGCAGGAAAAACCCATGAACCTCTTCAAACAAGTGTCAGCAGTGATAATTGTTTTATTGTTAATGGCCGGGCCGCTCGAACTAAAGGCTACTGAGACCGTTTCAGCCCCGCAAATCAGCCAGGATATCGAGCAGTTACTGCGTACCAAAAACCTCTCCATTCGCGGTGCCGATATCCTGACCCAGGCTATCCTGCTTGAAATTTATCAGGACCACGATTTTGCTCCCTACTGGACCAACCCGGACAGGATCAGGGAGTTGATGGACCTGATCCAGAATTCAGCAGACCATGGCCTGATACCGGCAGATTACAATATCGATCAGCTACACCAGGTCCTGCAGCGGCGGATGGCCAGGCCTTCTGCCGAAATAGAAGCCGAGGCTGACATTTTGCTAACCGAAAGCCTGCTGCGCTATGGTTACCATCGCCGTTTTGGAAAAGTAAAAGCCAGCACCCTGGATCCGGACATCAACTTCCGGCGGGAAAATTTTCACCAGCAAGCACCCGTTGTAACCATAGAACAAGCGCTTGAATCATCATCGCTTACCGATTTCATCCAGATGGCGGCTCCCTCGGGGCCGGTTTATCAACACCTGCAGGCCCGGATGGAGCTTTATCGTGATATCGCAGACACAGGTGGATGGCCAACAGTAGCGAACGGCCCCACACTTCGCGTTGGCGACAATGATGCCCGCGTTGCGAGTATACGCAAACGACTGGCGGCAACCGGCCGCATTAAAGACCACGGCGATCTGGACTCCGCGCTGTTTGACCAGCCACTCAAGAATGCCGTGAAAGGATTCCAGTTACGACATCGCCTGGGTCAGGACGGCATAGTTGGCAAACAGACCATCGCTGCTTTGAATGTGCCCGTTGAGTACCGTATCAACCAGATACGTACCTCGCTGGAACGGCTGCGCTGGGTCAACCAGGAAGCCGCCGATACAATGGTGGTGGTCAATATCGCCGGCTTCAGGGCATTCTTTTTTAAAGATGGCGCACTTGAATGGGATACGCGCGCCCAGGTTGGCAAACACTATCGGCAAACACCGGTTTTCAGAGGTGACATCGCCTACCTGGAATTTAACCCGACCTGGACCATCCCGCCAGGTATCCTGCGCAATGACACACTGCCGGCCATCAAGAGAAACCCAAACTACCTGGCATCAAAAAATATCCGGGTTATCGATCATAAAGGCAAAACCGTCGACCCGGCCACAGTCAACTGGAACAAGTACAAGAACAGTGTTCCCTATACATTGCGCCAGGATCCGGGTCCGAATAACTCACTGGGTACGGTTAAATTCATTTTTCCAAACAAGCATTTCGTGTTTCTGCACGATACACCGCACCGTGAGTTATTCTCACAAAAGGAAAGAGATTTTTCCTCCGGTTGCGTCCGCATACAGGATCCGCTCAAACTGGCTGAACTGGTTATGAATGATCCGGTGAAATACAACCGAAGCACACTGGAATCCATTGTTGAATCACGTGAAACCCAGAGGATACATCCATCACCGAAAGTACCCGTCGTCATCGTTTACCTGACGGCCAGCGTAAATGCCGATGGCAAGGTACGCTTTTACAAGGATATCTATGATCGCGACCAGAAAGTCCTCGATGCACTCAATGGCCCGGTAGTTATCCAACCACCAGGGGCCTGAACATGCGCGGTTACCATTACGCTGCCCTGCTGCTGTTGATTCCGGCGCTGCTGGTTTCTTTCGCCGCTTCAGCTGACCAGGATCCGGCGGATTCACCGCCATCCGTTGAAACCACTGAAACCGCTGATGAGAGTGCTAAAGAGCCAGAGAAAAAAGCCAAGGATCCAAATCGTGGCCGTTTCCTGCCGATACCGATAGTTATTACCGAACCGGCCATTGGTGAGGGACTTGGTCTTGCACTTGCCTATTTTCACCGCCCAAAAGATGGCCTTGATTCAAAAACGGTAGCTTCTCCAGGATCAATAGGCCATGCCTCGAAAGAACAGACCGCCCCACCCACGGTCACAGGTGTGTTTGGCGCCTACACCAGCAACGAAACCGCTGCCGGCGGCATCGGCCATATGAATACATTTAAAGACGACCATATTCGTTTTACCGGTGTGGTTGGCGTGGCGGATATCAATTCAACGTTCTACATATTGGATCGACCATTCAAGTTCAATCTCAGAGGCACGATGCTTTACCAGGAAACCCGCTTCCGGCTTGGCGACAGCAAGTGGTTTGCCGGTATTGGTCTGTCCTACCTTGATGCAAGCAGCGCTTTTGAAGTGGATATACCGGACGAGGCACCGGTCGACCTGTTTCGCTCCGACCTGCAGAACTCCGGACTATCCGCCAAGCTGGCATGGGATACACGCGACAACACCTCTATGCCAGGCCGGGGCCAGTTATTCGACCTGGCGGTTTGGCGCTATGACGAAGCCATCGGCGGAGACTATGATTACTGGAATGTAAAACTGAAGTTGCTTTCGTTTCACAAGTTACATCAAAAATTCGTGCTGGGCTTGCGTCTTGAATATTCAACTATCGATGGCCGGGCACCGTTTTTTGCCATTCCCTGGGTAAGCCTTCGCGGTATCCCGGCATTACGTTACCAGGGTGACCGTGTGCTGGTCGGGGAAATTGAAGGCCGTTACAACTTTACACCCAAGTGGGCCATGGTCGCCTTTGCCGGCAGCGGCTCTGTTGCCAGCGATGTACCCGTCATCGACACCGAACAGAGTATCTACTCCTATGGCCTGGGCGGACGCTACAAGATTTTTGAAGCCCAGAATATCTGGGTAGGCCTCGATATCGCGAGAGGCCCGGAGGAAACCAACTGGTATATCCAGGTCGGACACCCCTGGTAGCCAATAACGCTATTCTGAATGACAAGATTATTCGGGGAAGCTTTTGATAATTTCCCGGTATCTCGGGTGACCACGGATGTTGTCCATATCTGAATCGTGGGTCAGCCATTCACGGCTGATGTTACCCACCTTGATCAGGCAGTTTTCCAGGCAATCCAGCGCATGCTCAATCTCTCCTGCCAGGGAGAAGAAACAGGCGCCGTTGTATTGGATGATGGAATCCATGGGCGCATTGATCATGGAGGTAGACATCCACTTTATCGCTTCTTCCGTCTTGCCAAGGCGCAGCAAGGCAAATGCGCCCATATTCAAAGCCCGGTTATCATCCGGATTGAGTTCAAGTACGGCCCTGACCCGCTTGATACCCTCGCGGGTAACCTCCATGGCTTTGCCCTTCTGGTCAAGGCTGGTAAACAGCTGAGCCTGTAACAGCACACTCTGAAAATCTTCCGGACGAACCCTGGATGCCCGCTCAAACAACTTCAGAGCCCGTTCGAGATCGCCTTCATGTACCTTGGCACGACCAAAAAAATACCAGGCCTCGTAGTTTTTCGGATCCAGCTCAATGGCCTTTTCAAATTCGGTTTCGGAATCCCTGTATTCCTGACTCATACAATGAGCAATACCCGATGACACATGTGACTCTGCCAGGTCGGGTGCGAGTTTCAGTGCCCGGGCGCTGGTATTCCTTGCCTCAACCAGGTTCACATTACTGGCGTTGAAATACATGTACTCGAAACCATAGGTGTAGGCGGCACCGGCCCAGGCTCGGCCGAAATCCGGCTCAATATCAATGGCCTGCCTGAACATCTGCCGTGCATACACATTTTCCTGGGTGGTGTGCTTTGCGAAGTAGCTCAGACCACGGAGGAAAAAGTCATAGGCTTTCGGGTCCACCTGTTGCTGGATCACATTGTGCTTGTGTTTTAGCGAAACACTCAGGGCGCTGGTAATGGAATTCGCAATCTCTTCCTGGATCTCAAAAATATCTACCAATTGCCGGTCATACTGGCATGACCATAGGTGAAAACCGTCAGCGGTATTTATCAGTTGTGCGGTAATGCGCAGTTTATCGCCGGATTTACGTACGCTACCCTCCAGCACCGTTTGCACCCTTAGCTTTTTACCTATTTCCTTGATGTCTACCTGGTTGCCACCGAATTGGAACGCGGCCACCCGGGAGGCAACCCGCAGGTTGGCAACCTTACACAGGGCATTGAGGATTTCCTCCGCGATGCCTTCGCAGAAATAAACCTGGTTACCTTTTTCACTCATGTCATCAAAAGGCAGCACGGCGATGGAAGGCGCGCCGTCCTGATAGTCTTCGACTTCTATGGTGGCTTCAATATTGCCGGCAGGATCCTTGTGGATACCTTGTGGCGTTACTTCATAAGCCCAGGACAGGACCAATGCAACGGGGAAACCAAGCAAAACGAGAGCAATCAATAAAGAAAGTGACCATAGCGGCACACCCAGCCCTTCGAAAACTACCTCGCCGACCTGAATGACGATCCAGCCAACAATAATATACGCCAGCGCAACGCGGACAACTTTACGCTTTTTTAGCTGGCTCCAAAGATCTTTGGCTCGCTTGTTACTCATGGCCGTTACCTTGTATTAACAATACACCTGATCTGCCGGTAATGGTATGAGCAAAAATGGACCCCGGATAATGCTCGGCTCTGGCTCCTGCGTCAGGGTGTACTTACCAGAGAATCGACGACAGCCCTGAATGCAGCCACGGCAATATCCTTGCTTTCGTAATGGTTGTCCATAAAGCCACGATCCGCACTGTTTTTAACAATGACCACGCCCACTCTACGGTTTACATAAATATATTGGCCATAAATTCCAAGCGCCATAAACTCACCATCTGCCTGTTCGGGAATCCACCACTGGTAACCATAACCAAGGGTCGTATCCGAATTATCCCGCTCACCGGGCATCAAATGAGGGGCATCCGGAGTAATGCTGTTTTCGATCCATTGCGCCGGAATAATTTGCTCACCATTGAGCACACCATAATCACGATACAACGTCCCCAGGCGTGCATAATCGCGGGAAATAAGATTCAGACCCCCCAGCACCATCGGCTCGCCGGTGCTGTCAGTCAGGTAAATCGCATCCTTTTCAGTGCCCAGTTTTGACCAGAGCTTTTCATCAAAGTATTCCACGATGCTTTTTCCTGTAGCAGCCCGCAGCACCATGCCCAACACATGGGTATCAATGCTGACATAATGCATATAGGTGCCCTGCTCGCGCTCGGTGGTCAGCGAGGCGGCAAATTCATCAAAGCTGCCACCCAATGCCATCACGCGACCAAAGCGGTTGATGTCGCTATTAAAGTCACCGTAATCCTCGTTGAAATACACACCACTGGACATCTGCAATACATTCTTGATGCTCACGCCGTCATAACCACTGCCCTTGAGAGCAGGCACATAATCGCTGACTGCCTGGTTCAGGTCGGGAATCTGTCCATCAGTAACCGCAACACCAAAAATCGCGCTTAAAAATGATTTGGCCATGGACCATGAAATACGCTGGTCCAGCTCTTTTGTACCCTGGTAATAATCTTCAAAAGTAATGTCATTACCCTTGATAACGACCAGCGCGGTAGCATTGGAATCGACCAGGAATGATGCCATCGTGCGCTTTTCACCGTTGTAGATAAATGTATCCGGCAAAGCTTTGGGCTGATGACCGAACGTATTTACAGGGCCCGTACGCTTGATGGTTACCGTAGGAATCATCGACTTCATGTTAGAAAAATTGGCCACGATCACATCTTCGTCGAACAATCGAACGGTGTAATAGAGCTGACGTATCTGGGTCCAGTACAGGCCGGTGAATACCAGCATCAGTACCAAAACCGAAAGGATGGAATACGAAACGCCTTTACGTGTAATTTTCATGTTCAAGTCTGCTATCGGGTTCGCTGAATTGAGGCCTGAAGCTTACCTGAAATACTATGGGCAAGAGGGAAAAAGATCACATGCTAATGGCGCATATTTTGCGTAAACTGGACGTCTTTATCCGCTATTGGAATTCAATAATGCTGCGCACCAGACTGCTCTCCACTATCCTCATTCTCGTCACTCTTTCCTTACCCATTATAAGCTTCGCCGCCGAACATCCACTGGCCGGCATACCGCTACGAAATATCGGGCCGGCATTAACTTCCGGGCGTGTCGCGGACTTTGCTTTTCTTCCGGGAAAATCACAGACTTTCTACGTTGCCATGGCCTCCGGCGGCGTGTGGAAAACCGAAAACAACGGCATCACCTGGAAACCGATTTTCGACAATGAGGGCTCATTCGCCATCGGCGTGGTGGAGATAGATCCTTCTAACCCGAACATTATCTGGGTAGGCAGCGGCGAAAATAATGCCCAGCGCAGCGTCGGTTATGGTGACGGCGTATATAAATCTGTCGACGGCGGCAAAAACTGGAAGCATATGGGATTAAAGGAGTCCGGTCATATTTCCATGATCCGGTTTCATCCCGGCGACAGCAACACCATCTATGTAGCAGCCCAGGGCCCCTTGTGGAGCCCGGGCGGCGACCGCGGCCTGTACCGCTCAACCGATGGTGGTGCAAGTTGGAAACGTATCCTGGATATCGACGAAAACACGGGCATCAACGAGTTTGTAATCGACCCGGCAAACCCTGACGTGATCGTGGCATCCAGCTATCAGCGCCGGCGCCATGTATGGACACTGATCAATGGTGGACCCGGCAGCGGTATTCACAAATCCACCGATGGCGGTGTGAACTGGTACAAAGTGGAAGGCGGCTTACCGGAAGGTGATCTTGGCCGTATCGGACTGGCCGCAGCACCATCAGCCCCGAACATGATCTACGCCATCATCGAGGCGGACGAAGACGGAAAGGGTGTCTACCGCAGCACCGACTTTGGCGAGAGCTGGGACAAGCGCTCCGACCATGGCACCAGCAGCCCGCAGTACTACAACGAGCTGTACGTTGACCCGCAAGACCCACAGCGGGTCTATTCCGTTGATACCTTCACACAGGTATCCGCTGACGGCGGTGAAAACTGGGAGAAAATCTCGTTTAAAAATCGTCACGTGGATGACCACGCCTTGTGGATTGACCCGGACGACAGCAACCACCTCTACATTGGCGGCGACGGCGGAGTTTATGAAAGCTGGGATCGCGGTGAATTGTGGCGACACGTTCGCAACCTGCCAGTAACGCAGTTCTATCGCGCCACACCGGATAATGACGCACCCTTTTACAACGTCTGCGCCGGCACCCAGGACAACTTCACCTTGTGCGGGCCCAGTCGCAATACCAAGACCGATGGCATCACCAACGCTGACTGGTGGGTTGCACAATTCGGTGACGGCTTCAAAGCCCAGATCGATCCCACCGATGCAAACGTTGTCTACGCGCAGGCCCAATACGGATCACTGGCGCGTTTCGACCGCATCACCGGCGAAGCCCTGCAAATTACACCGATGCCGGGCGCGGATGAGAACAATTACAACTGGAACTGGAGTTCCCCGCTCATCATCTCGCCACACGACAACCGCAGGCTGTACTACGGTGCCGAGCGCCTGTTTCGTTCCGATGACCGCGGCGAAAGTTGGGTAGCCATCAGTGGCGACCTGAGCCGCAAGATCGACCGCAATAAGATGGACGTCATGGGACGTGTCTGGAGCGTGGATGCCATCGCCAAGAATGCTTCCACCTCAACCTACGGTGCCCTGATAGCAGTGGACGAAAGCCCGCTGGTTGAAGGACTAATCTATGCCGGCACCGATGACGGCCTGATCCACGTTACCGGCGACGGTGGTGGCAACTGGAGTAAGGTTGATTCCTTCCGCGGCGTACCTGACATGTCGCTGATCGAAGATATTATTGCCTCTTTTCACGATGCCAATACTGCCTACGCAGTCATCGACAATCACAAACGCGGTGATTACAAACCCTATGTTCTGAAAACTGAAAACCGTGGCAAAAGCTGGACACTGATCAGCAACAACCTGCCGGAACGCGGCACCGCGCATACCATCATCGAAGACCATGTCGATCCAAACCTGCTATTCGTGGGTACTGAGTTCGGGCTGTTCTTCAGCAACAATGGCGGTGACAGCTGGACTGAACTGACCTCCCTGCCAACGGTTGCAGTCCGCGACCTGGAAATCCAGCGCCGCGAGGGTGACCTGGTAGTCGGTACATTCGGCCGGGGTGTTTACATCCTGGATGATTACTCACCGCTGCGATCAAACATCAGTGAACTGGAGGCCGGGAGCAAAGCTTTTCGGTGTCCGTGATAGCTGGCTTTACATGCCGGACAGCCGCCGTGGCTGGGGTGGCAAAGGTGACTGGGGTGTGGGCCGCTACACCGCCGACAACCCGCCTTACGGTGCGGTTTTTGCGTACTACCTTCCAGAGGACCTGCAATCCCTGAAAGAGCAACGCCACAAGACCGAAAAGAAACTCGCAAAAGATGGTGGCGACAACCCCTACCCAAGCTGGGACCAACTGCGACGCGAGGACCGCGAGGAAGCACCCTCCATCACCCTTACCGTGCGTGACGCAACCGGCAATGTCATTCAGCGTATCGATGCCCCCGCCGGCAAAGGCTTCCACCGTGTAGCATGGAATATGCGCTACCCGGCACCGGACCCGGTCAACCTCAAGCCAGAAACCGATTACGCCCCGTGGGCAAGCCCACCCAAGGGCCCGATGGCTTTACCCGGCAACTACAGCGTGACCATGTCAAAACGCGTGCAGGGTAAATTGGTAGATATTTCCAGCGCACAGTCTTTTACGCTGAAACCGTTGTTTGAAGGTGGACTGGTAACAGAAGACCGCCAGGCGCTGCTCGATTTTGAATTGCAGTCAGCCGCCTTGTACCGGGCCATAACAGGTGCCGACAGTGCAGCTGAAGAAATCCAGGGGCGGATCGATCACCTGCTGAAAGCCGCAACAGACACGCCATCATCCAGCGAGGCTAATGCACAATCCTTACGCTCACTGAATGCACGCATGCAGAACCTGCAGGTCAGGCTTAACGGTGACAGCACCATATCCAACCGAGCCGAAAAGGCACCCATGTCCATCACCGGACGCATCAATACCATCGTAGGCGGTCACTGGGATAGCCAATCTGCCGTAACGGGCAATTACCGTGATTCCTACGCAGTTGCAGATCAGCAATTCCGGGATGTGCTAACAGAACTGAAAGCCATCGCCACTGACCTTGCAGAAGTAGAGGCCGCACTACAGGCCGAAGGCGCACCCTGGACACCGGGTCGAATACCAAACTGGCCTTAATCAGAATCCACAACTGCCAAGCCGGGAGGAGGTGAGACCGGGGTGACAGCGGTTTTAATCGTTATTCGTATCTGAGGGCGTCGATCGGATCCAGATTTGCGGCCTTGGCTGCCGGCACTATGCCGAAAATGATTCCTACGCCAGCGCAGAAACCAAAGCTCAGCAATACAGCCCACAGCGGCACGTGCGCTGCCGGGAATCCGGGTAACAATGCTGCTACCAAAGCGCCCAATCCATAGCCGATGGCGACACCTACCAGGCCGCCAATCATGGTTAAAGTTAATGCTTCGATCAGGAACTGCAACAGGATGTCTTGCCGTGTCGCTCCAAGAGCTTTGAGGATACCTATTTCGCGTGTTCTTTCGGTTACCGAGACCAGCATGATGTTCATGATGCCGATGCCACCGACCAACAGTGATATACCAACAATGCCGGCAGATACGGCAGTCACCATATCGATGACCTTATTAAATGACTCGGTTAACTGCTCGGCAGTCTGTACCTTGAAATCATCCGGTTCACCAGATTTAAGCCCGTGTTCCTGCCGCAATACGCGACGTACCCGGTCTTTTACTTCATCCTGGCGGTTTATGTCATCCACCAACAATTGGATCTGAATATCCAGGTCTCTTGACGCACCCATGATGCGCTTGGCCGTGCCGTAGGGGAGCAAAACAAAATTATCTTGTGAAAAACCCAGCAATTCACCGCGCTTTTCAATCACCCCTACGATTTTGCACCACTCGTTGCCAACACGAAAAAACTGCCCAATCGGGTCATCAGGTATTTCAAGGTCTTCAATCACATCAACACCAACTGCACACACCAACCGCCGCCGTTCATCATCGTCAGCTGTGAAAAAGCGACCTTGCTGTGGATAGACACTGTTGACATCGAGATAGCTCGGGCCAATTCCTATAACGCGGGAGAATGACACCTGTGATCGATAACTGATGCTGCCCTGGGCTCCGGTCTGTGTGAACAACACGGGCGTGATATCAGAAATCCCGTCAATACGCCGGGAAATGACTTGCAAGTCGCTGTCACGCAGCTTGGCCAGTCTTCCCTGCAGTTGTTTCTTGAAGGGTGTGTAGGAGCGAATAGTTAAAGAGTTGCCACCCAGGCCTGCGAACTGCGCATTAATGGTGTATGAAAGACCCTGCACGATGGAGACGACCGCGATCACCGAGGTCACACCGATAATAATACCCAGCGAGGTCAGCAATGAACGGAAGCCATGAGCCCAGATGGACTCAAAAGCCGACCGGATACTTTCGAGCAGCATAAACATCAGCGCGCCCTGACTTGTTGTTTCACGTCGGAATCAACCTGTCCATCCTCAAGATGAATGACCCGGTCACAATGGGCGGCAATGTCGGGTTCATGTGTGACCATAATTATGGTCTGGCCTTGCCCGTGTAACTGATCGATCAATACCATGATCTCCTGGCTGGTTTTACTGTCAAGGTTTCCGGTGGGTTCATCCGCCAGCAATATGGCTGGTTGCCCTACCAGTGCGCGGGCAATGGCCACCCGTTGGCGTTGTCCGCCGGACATCTGGTTGGGCCGGGAATGCAGGCGATCACCAAGGCCGACATGCCCAAGCGCTTCGCTGGCGATACGTTTGCGCTCAGCACGTGGAATCTTGCGGTAGACCAGCGGTTGCATCACATTCTTCAGTGCTGAAGCACGCGATAAAAGATTAAAGCTCTGGAAAACAAAACCGATTTCCCGGTTGCGTGCTTTTGCCAGTTCTGCTTCGCTCATATCACCAACATTGGTGCCGTTGAGCAGGTAGTCGCCCTTGGTAACCCGATCAAGGCAGCCGATGATGTTCATCATCGTCGACTTGCCTGAACCGGAAGCGCCCACGATGGCGACGTATTCATTGCGTTGGATTTCCAGGTCCACGCCATCGAGCGCATTGAGCACTTGGTCGCCCATCTCGTAAGTCCGGTAAACGTTTTGCAGCTGGATAACCGGGGTTTGATTTTCACCCGGTTGCATCAGCCGCTGATCTCCACTGCTACCTCGCCGTCTTTGTCGGTTTCATCAGAGTCGTCTGCTTCCTCGACTTCCTCGCCATCATTCAAATGCCGCAAAATCCTGAAAGGCCCGGTGATAACAATCTCGTCCTCCTCAATTCCGGATTTGATTTCCTGGTCACTATCGCTGGATATTCCGACTTCAATATCTTTGCGAACGGCCTTGCCATCTTCCATGACAAAGACATAGGTTTGTTCCATTTTGCCTTCGTTTTCTTCACCCGTATCCTCGTCATAAAGCACAGCCTGGACCGGCACCGCCAGGGTTTCTTCACTGGTCTGGGTGTAGATATCAGCGCGCACACTCATGCCGGTACGGATTATCATTGTGTCCTGTTCCTCCAGAAGGATTTTCACCAGGAATGAAAGGCTTGCCTGGCCCGGTGACTGCCGGGCGACGGATGCAATGGACTGGATCGTACCGGAAAGCGGGGTATCAGGAAAAGCTGCTGTAAAGATATCTGCGTTCTGGCCCTCCCTTGACCTGGGCAATGTCTGCCTCGTCTACCTGTACTTCGGTCAGAGTCTCTGAAGGATCAGCAATCACCATCATGGTGGAACCGGGAATATTCGTGGTTCCGGCCATGACGGTTTCACCCACCTTGATATCGACCTGGATAACAACACCATCGATCGGCGACCTGATGCGTGTCTTGGACAGCAATTCTTCAGACTGATCCAGCGCTGCACTCGCTTGTGCCAGGGACTCCTGCAGGGAACGAAGATCGACTTTTGACAGTGCCAGCTCACTTTCTACCGCCTCGTAACTGTCCTCATCCACGAGGTTTTTCGCAAACATGGCCTGCTGGCGTGCAAAACGATCCGAAAGGGTCTTGATCAGCAGGTGCTGTCGCTCAATGGCGATCTGCTGAATGCGGACCCGTGCTTCCGCCTGCTCAACCTGTGCCTGGTAGGTCTTGGGATCCAGCGTGATAACCATGTCGCCTTTTTTAACCTGGTCGGTCTCCTCGACATGCAATTCGGTGACCTGTCCGATGACCTCGGAGCGTAATTGCACCTGCTCACGGAAGGCGAGGGTGCCGGAAGCAAGGATTGAACTCTTGATCAGCTTGAATTCGACCTTTTGAATTTCAACCTGCTTGGCATCTGTGCCACCAGTAAATTTTGAAAGTAAAGGCAAGCCCACCAGCAATACCACCAGCCCGGCAAAAATCAGAATCTTTTTCATGAAATAGTCCCGTCAGGCCATCAGGCCCCAAACGCCGAATATTACCGCCCATGGCAGTACCGCGATGATGGTTGATTTCACAATCTCAGCACCCGTCCAGCGGGCATAACCAATGCTCATCAGAAAAAGCGTCCAGAAATTGATCAGTGTTAATGAACTGGCCCAGGTGAATAATGGGTCGCCCGGACTCGCATGAATCAGCAGCGAATTCAACGATAGTACTTGCAGGTCCTGTGTGGATAGCTGATTCGAGTCTGCCATGAAGATGGTTGCAAATGCTGCCAGCACACCGAACACACCCACAAAACCTGTCCAGACTGAAAAAGAAAACCACTGGCCAAAGCCGATTTCCGCACCGGTGATGAGTTTGTTTGCCAGGTGCAAATACGTCGACTGGATGGTGTAAATGATGAATGTAATGATCACAATCGCGACCACCGTTGTCCACGTACTGGTATCGGATGACATGAATTTTCGGATGGCATCTGCACTTTCAGCGCGATTCTCTGCCGGGATCTGCCGGATGGTTTCTTCAATCAGCCACGGAAAATCCACCCAGCTGTAGTAATACACCATCATGCCGGTCGCCAGCAGCAGGGTGATCAGCAAGGGCCACCATAACCAGGAGGTATGTTGTTTGATTTCGTCCAGGGCTTTGCCCGGGGAAGCGACAATATCCACCATCGCATTGAACACTGAATAGGAATTACCAGTCATTATTATTTCTCCCTTATGCTCGTCGGTTACATAGCATTGCGCAAATCAAGCCGACGATTGTTGACCGACATCAAGTATCTGCTGTTTTACCACCTTGCAACAGGGTCAAAAGTCTCGGGTCTATAACTGACCTTCCGGGAAAATCCGGAACAGGAATGCCTTGAACCGCAACCACCGGCTTGCCTGCGGCTCACTGGTTTCAACGACTTCCTCACCGTCAATCACCGCGCTCCACCTGAGTTTGCCTTTTTCATCCTCTGTCACCCGGTATGCAAATGATGGCAGGATTTGGAAGAATTTTTCCATCATTCCACCGGTGAGGTCTGCATTGTCGATCAGCACCCCCATCTCCGTGTTGATATCAATAGAGCGCGGATCAAGATTCAAGGAACCAATAAACGCATGGCGGCGG
>PVMK01182549.1_pt1 | contig 15116 bp, 15 predicted proteins | sample 1853481 | NCBI WGS metagenome assembly PVMK01 (sample SAMN08533507, study PRJNA380276) | Marine sediment metagenome, whole genome shotgun sequencing project.
TGCCCACCGGCCGCCGTCATGATTCGCTTCAATTGGAGCTGGATCAGGAAAGCGCTTTGTTCGGTCATAAAAAAGGCGCTCTTTCCTTTGCAAAAACCAGAAGGCTTGGCCTGCTCGAAGTGGGAAACCAAGGGACACTGCTCATTGAAGGCATCGATCATCTGGCGCTCAGCGTCCAAAGAAAGCTGGTCTCCTTTATCAGGACAGAAAATGTCTATCCTCTGGGGAGTGAAAACCCGGTTCATTCCTCAGCACGGATTATCGCCAGCACCACCATTGATTTGGCCGAACGGGTTCAGGCCGGAAAGTTTGATCCCCACCTTTACAAACTCCTTGCATCCCAATCGATCACTGTGCCCCCTTTAAGAGAACGCAAAAGGGACCTGAAGCTGATCGTTGATCATTTTATTGAGCGCTACAGCGAACAGGCCGGCAAACGCATTAAGGAAGTTGAGCCCGGCGCGTATCAACAGATTATGACCTATAACTGGCCCGGGAATATTGACGAGCTGAAAGTCGTTATTCGCCGGGCGGTCAACCTGAGCCCTGCCGACACGCTGTCTCCGGAACACCTTTTTATCGGCATGACTCCGGTGGAAGGCAAAATCACGTTTAACCTGCTGAGAACTGAACCCGCCCAGCGCCTTTTCAAAAGCAGACTGTATCCTGTCCTGCCCCAAATCGTAACGATTCTGTTTTTCGGATTACTTATGGGCATGGGATATTTTGGCAGCCAGCAAGCTGGCAACAATATCGCCACAACTCTGACATGGGGGTTTTTGGTGGCCGATGCTGGTGATTTTATGGCTCTTGGTGGCCCGGGGTTGGTGCGCCGTCTGTCCGCTGGGAGCAATGAGCGAGTTTTTCTCAAAATTTTTTAGCCTCGGGCTAAAAGTCCCCTCATTTGTTCGTGAATATGGATTTTATATGGCGGCGGCAGGATTATGTCTTATTATATGGGCGGAGACAACATTTCATATGGTTGACTCGCCCAGGGCAACAGCTGTTCTGCTGACCGTGCTTTTATCCGTGAACATTGCCGCAGGGCTCTTGTTCCGGCACCGCGTCTGGTGCCGTTACCTGTGCCCTCTGGGGTCATCTTTCCGGAATCATGTCACGCTGTTCCATCCTTGAATTCCGCGCAAACACCAATGTCTGCAACAATGACTGTCCGGACCATAGCTGCTATACCGGCAACAAAGATGTCAACGCCTGTCCCATGATGCAAGGGCCCTTTTCCATAAGCTCCAACCAGCACTGTATCCTGTGCGGTAACTGTATCAAGGTCTGCCCCAAGCAGTCTCCGCGGCTGAACCTGCGGCTGCCGGCCTATGAGCTTTGGAACGTTTTGAAGTCCGACAAAATCCTAAGCATTATTGTTCCACTGATTATCGGGACACAGCTTTTCCGGGGTTTTGAGCGATCCGTTTTCTACCACGATGTTAAAGGTCTTTTCGGGTCCCCCTGGACGGGTACAAGCGCCGTTATGATTTTGTGTCTGATGATTGCCTTGCTATTTGTAAATACGGCCGGATCGATTGCTTTTCATAAGTTAAAGGATGCGTCCCTTAAAAAGAAGGATCTGTTCGTATACGCGCTCGTTCCTCTGGCCTTTTCCTTTGAGTTTGCCTACAACTCAAAGCTGTTCCTGGTCTATGCAGGTCAGCTTTTACCTGTTCTGGGGCGCCAGCTAGGCTATAACTGGGATGTTTTAGGATTGGGTGTAGATCTCAACATGATCAAGTTTCTGCAGGTCATGTGTGTGCTGTTGGGTGTCCTTGCCTCCCGGGCCATTATGTACAGCCTGGCCCGTACGCATGAAGAGATTTTTCTGGAGCGCCAGCCCTGGAAAAAACGCGGGGCCATCCTCCTGCTGGGAGCTGTATACATTATTCTTTTCGTCAGCGCGGTGCAAATTAGCTAGAGCTACGACTATTTAAGGGCTTTTACGCTTACTTTATTTATGAGAATCCTCGGGAATTAATGAGCCACAAGATTTAGGGGAGATTCAAATTTCACCATAATAGTAGAAAAACAGCAACAGCCGGACTGTCTGGACTCAGGCTGTCCGGCGTCTTAATAAGATCTGAAAAACAAGGGATACTTCCCATAATAACAGGTCTTTACCCCTCCTGTTCACATAGCCCAAGATAACTGCACCATTTCAGCAATCATCAAAAGTCAACATTAGCGATAATAACCTTAACTTTTACCAAACTGAAAGAACGCCGAAGACCAGATTAAGCACAAATAAAGGGAAAATCAAAGTTTATTAAAGGAACAAAATGGTCGATAGGCAGGCATTTTTTAAAAATAGAAAAACGGCTTCAGTAAAAAAACTGGAACCGCTCTTTTTATTGGTCAGCCGAAGGCCGGATTAAACCACATCTTTCATTTTTTTGTCCTTAATTATTCCTTTGAATATCTTTGCTTCCTGCTTTTGCATTTCTTTCTCATCTTTTTCCCCCCAGACCTTAGCTGCCTGAGGCTGCATTCGGCTGTTGATGTATGCTTTAAACGAGTACCGTTTTCCACTTCATTATATACCCACTTACTTTTCACTAACCAAGCCCCATGTGTTTACAGGATAGGCTATTCCCTTTAACTCTATTGGCTCCAATTGTTCCAGAGTAAAGTCGTTGTTGATACGGTTTGAAGTGTGAGAGTCTATCAGTATCTGCCCTACTTTGGCATTTGTTTCAAGTCGTGCAGCAAGGTTAACAGCTTTTCCAATAATTGTATAAGTCGCGTATTTTTTGCCGCCAAAGTAGCCAGCAGTTACATAACCTGTTGCAATCCCGCAACGCATTTGTATCTTTTTCCCATACTTTTTATTCCAGACGCTGTTTGCTTCATCAATCCGTGCCCTTATTGCAAGAGCTGCTCTGGCAGCTTGTTTCTCTTTTCCTTGTATGTTTTTTGGGGCTCCAAAATAAGCCAGAAGCCCATCCCCAATGAACTTATCAAGAGTTCCATGATATCGAAAAAGCTCCTGCATTGTCGTCTGATAAATTTCATCAAGAAGTGCTGATATTTCCTCAGGTTCACTGTGCTGCGTGAGGGAAGTGAATCCTGCTATATCTATAAACATTACCGAAAGTTCAACCCTTTTCACACCCGGAAGGACTGATTGATTGACTGTTTTTTGTAACTCATGCATAAGTGCTGGAGATACAAACCTGGAAAGAATGTCCGAATAATTTTTGGCCAGCCTGTATTGACGAAAATGCTCAACTGAAGCTAGCAGAAGGGCTGTGACGATCAATGCTAGAAGGGGAAGTCCGACAGGGAGATAGTAACCATAGTTCATAAATATCCAGAATGAAGCTACAATGGGTAGGGCTATCAATAATGCGGTGAAAATGATCTTCGTTACAGGTTTTTTTAACAGGTATATACCGGATAATAATAACGGCAGGATAAATATGAACAAAACAATAATCCGGTCTTTTGCAATAGTAATAAACTGTCGTGTAAGTATATTATTAATAGCATTTAAAATAACAACAGCACCAGGCAAATATGAATGTACCGGTGTTAGAACAAAATCATCTGAAAGACTTAAAGCACTACCAACAAGGACAGATTTCCCCTTCAGCCCTTCTGACATTTCCTGGGGAAATTGTTCAGTAGACTCAAGCTGATTTAGAAAGCGACGAACATCAAAATATTTAAGCCAGTCCGGAACATAGCTTATAAAGAAGTATCCGTCCTGGTCAATGGGGATTCGTATAGGACTTTCAAACTTTGATGTTCCGAGAATTATTGATCCACCAGGGTCTATAATAATATCATCATGAGGAACCTGAAGAATTTCCATCGCAGATGCTAAAACAAGAGACGGAATGAGCATATCATCAAATTTAACAATTAAGGGAATACGACGGCAAATGCCGTCACTATCCGATGTACCTGCAACATATCCAGCATTCTTTGCTGTCTTCAAAAAATCTTCCGCAGGCATTAGGTTTGGTTCGGCATCCGGCACAGGAGTGTCTTTGCTGTATTCCCAGGCGTCAAAAGTAAACCGCTCTAGCATCATTTTTTTATTAATACTTTGTTGATTGTTTTCATGGGAAGAGCCCTCAAGCATTTTTACTCCAAAGGCAATGATGTTGGGTATAAATTGCATGGCTTTAGCCATTTCCGAACTCTCTTCAGAAGGCCCTTTGTTTTTAAAAACTGTATTCCATATTATATTGTTAACCCCGCAGACACGAAGACTGTTAATCATTCTTAGATTATAGGGTCGTTTTGGAGGGAATCCGCCCAGACGATCTGTAGTTTGATCGTCTATCATAAAAAAAACTAACCTGTTATCAATGTTGGGATATGCCATTTGAGAGTTAACGTATAAATCGTACTGTGCTCTAAAAAGCATTAAAGATAATTGCGGTAACTTCCAGTCAAGGAAAAGAAACGTCAATGAACAAACGATAGGTAAGATAAAATATACCGCTGTTTTTCGTTTGGAGTATGTCATAGTGTTATTTATCCAAAATACTAGCTAAACTTGAAGGCTGGAACAATTCATGAAGTATTATTCTCGCTATTCCAGTAATTATTTCTCCTTGTTCTTTACTGAAAAGAAGGAAGTTTCAAAACAACCCGGTTAACTATTTCTTTTGCTGAATTTTGCAATAGTTTCTCCATATCATCCCGTGTCAAATTTTTATGTACAAGTAGAGCTTCGGGCGTATTGTCAGTAAAGTTGTCGCTAGGAATTATTTGGATCTGTTTTGTTTCTCTTGATATATAAGATGAATTTATTTGTTGTTCTGAAAATATATATTTTACTTTTAGCACTCCCCAGGTCTCACTTTTTTTTGAAGTTATTAATAAGTCCTGTATTTCCCCTGAAATACAAAATATAAAATAATCTCTATTATTTATAGATTTTGCATTTTTTAACTCGGGAAGGACTTTCCCGACTTTGACTGGGATATCGGTGTTTATTCTTAATTTTAATTCTTTTTCGATATAATGAGTAAGCATATTACCCTCAAGCCCCGTTGGTTCATATGCGAGATGAGCTTTTTTAGCAAAAATGATGGGATTTAAAGTAAAAAAGGTTATGAACCATTCATCCATTCTTGGGACGGGCTTCAGTCGAAAGGGCTCCTGCATATTTTGAACGGCTTTCAGTTGGGGCGGCTCTCTCTTCTGAGAAAATACAACAAAATCAGTTGAACGGTCAGGTTTATTAGTATTACTGTCAACAAAATCAAACATTGCCTGCGATTTTATTCTCTTATATATTGATAAGGGGCTCCCACAAATAATACAGGATTTTTCTGGAAGATTAAAAACTGTTGAACCACACCTCTGACATACATGATATTCATGCGCTTCTTTTAAGCTGTCGACAATCTTTCCAAGGGGAGGCCAAAGGGATGATTCCATATTAATTATCAAATCCCTGTGTTGCGTTTCAGCTTTCCACGCATAGGTTATATCTTCTAATGCACTTCCGTTTCCTTCTGGTTTTATCCTTTTAATTAATTTTGGATAATAAGTGTCAATTGTGGAAAGCTCTACAGCAAGAGAAAATTCTAAATTATCTTTTGTGTCGCTTATTTTAATATCTGGCTTAGGTAAATCTTTCATTCCAACACCTAGATCATTTAATATATTTATAAAATTTCTGGCGTGAACAGACTCAGATTCACTTAAGGCACTGAAAAGGCTGGCTACGCTGAAATATCTTTTTTGCAAAGCTTTTCGAGCAAGTTCTGAATAAGTATTTGAACCCATGATTTTGGCATTGTATAGCTGTTGAAGCGCTGAAATTGTTTGATAGTAATTAGCTTTTCTAATTTCCTCTCCAACCGTCTGCTTTAGCCCAAAGGGACATGAGAACAAAAGGATCAATGTGAAAATAATTAATTTCTTACAGTTCATTTACTTACTCTTTTAAGAATCAATGCATCTGTCTTATATTATTATATAACTATATGTTACTCATTTTAACCAAAAAAACAAATAATTTTGTCAAGAGTGTAGGCCTGACTTTTAACTGGTGCGGCCAGAGTCAACATAAGTGATAATAACCTTAACTTTTACCGAACTGAATAAACTCTGAAGACCAGATTAGGCACAAAAAAAATAAAAATAAAGATTTATTAAAGGAACAAAATAGTCAATAGACAAGCATTTTTTAAAAATAGAAAAACGGCTTCAATAAAAAAACTGAGAACGCTCTTTTTCTTGGTCAGCCGAAGGCCGGATTAAACCACATCCTTTATTTTTTTGTCCTTAATTATTCCTTCGAAGATTTTGGCTTCCTGTTTCCGCATTTCTTTCTCATCTTTCTTTGACAGTTCATGATCATAACCCAAAAGGTGAAGCATGCCGTGGATGAGAAGTATGCACAGTTCTTTATAAAGAGAGCATTTTCTATTGCGCGCCTGTTTTTCCGCTGTTTCAACAGAGATCACAATATCTCCCAGAAGCTGAGGCTGGACATTGCCTGAGGTCTCGTCAAGCATGGGAAAAGAAAGAACATCTGTGGGTTTATCTTTTTCCCGGTATTCCCTGTTAAGGGCTCTTATCTGAGGATCGTCAAGCAGGAGGATACTTATTTCTGGATTTTTTAATTCCAATTCTGCCAAGATCCCTTTCACTATTCGTCTTATCAAATGTGGATTGATCTCGACCTGTTTTTGCTGATTTTTTATCCAGATCTGAGGCTTTTGATTTTCCATTTGATTCCTTTTCGCTTGAGTCAGGATATTCAATTCGTGAATGAAATATCCCGTTTAGAACCCTGTTAAAACTATCTGCGATTAAGTGCAGGTCTTTTAAGGTAAGCTCGCATTCGTCCAGCTGGCCGTCTGCAAAAATACTGTTTATTATCTGCTGAACCATTCCCTGAATCCTTGACGGGGTGGGGTCGCTTAACGTCTTTGACTTAGCTTCAACAGAATCTGCCAGCATTACAATACCCGCCTCTTTTGTCTGTGGTTTTGGGCCTGGATATCTAAAGTCCTTGTCGCTTACCGGCTGGTTGCCTTCCGCGTTCAGTTTTATTGCTTTTCTGTAAAAATAGTTAATACAGCTTGTTCCGTGGTGCTGAAGAATAATGTCCTGTATGTTTTTACCAAGGTGATACTGTTTAGCAGTTTCCAGTCCGTCTTTTACGTGTGCGGAAATAATAAGACTGCTCATGCTTGGGAGTAATTTATCGTGTTTGTTCTCACGTCCCTGCTGGTTTTCAACAAAATAGAGGGGCTTCCTTGTTTTTCCAATGTCATGATAATATGCGCTTACTCTGGTGAGGAGAGAATTGGCATTGATTGCTTCAGCAGCTGTCTCTGATAGTATCCCAACAAGGATAGAGTGATGGTATGTTCCCGGAGCCTCAATTAAAAGTTTTCTTAAACCCGGCTGATTCAAATCTGCAAGTTCAAGAAGCTTAATGTTGGTTGTATAATTAAAGATTATTTCAATGACCGGAATAACGCCTATTGCGAGTATGGATGACAAGAGCCCGCTTAACAGGCCGAATCCTAAGCTTATAAACACTTCTGCTCTAAAAATATCTCCGGAAATCAGGTAGAGTGATAGTATTATAGCTGAATTAAGCACGCCGACAATGAGTCCGGCCCTTATTATGGTTTTTCGTTCTTTGCTTTGAACGACTTCCTGTGAAGCTATCAGTGATCCGATAAAAGAATAGATGAAAAATACAAAGCGGTTGTCCAGCAGAAAACAGGCGAACATGGAAATAATTATTGCGCTCAGTGCTGCCAGCTGTGGTGTGAGTACAGTGCTTATTACAATTGCAGCAAAGGCAAAAGGGATTGCATAAAAATAAGAATCCACCGGTATTACGGTTATTGCTTTACTGAATGTTCTTGCGCTTCCTGCAAAGAATTTTATTATTAGAAAACTTAATATGAAGGTAACGCAAAGAAACACTAAGTCTCTGCGGCTTAAAGGTGCGCCAATCCGGGTTCCGAGATTTGCTGAAGAAAACCGGTAAAGAATATGGAGAGAGATGAAAGACAAAAGAAAATATCCAAGCAGTGTCCATAGGACGCCCTGTTTTTTTTCAAGGCTTGTCATGGCGTTAAGCTTGACAAGGGTTGATGTTGTTATGCGCGAACCTTCACGTACGATTATTTCACCTTTTTTTACGTGATAATAGAGCGGACTCATTTCCTTTTCAGCCGCTGTTTTACGTTTTGTGGTTTCAACTTTATTGAAGGTTATTGTGGGTTCAATCATCTCAAGGCCGATGCTTATGATTGTATTTCTAACATCAACTCTTACCTTTTTAAGGATTGTTCTCGCGTCACGTTTTAATAGTGCCTGGGCTTCTTTCATGTCGATAATTGAAGAAAAATCATCGACGATTACTTCTTCGTTTGAATGAACATCCCGCAGGATTATTCCGTGTCCTCTTTCTTTGAAAAGGTGTTCCTTTGAGAGGACAACTTCCCTCTGGGTAAATGGAATCATCAGTTCAAGGAGATAATCTTCAATTTCTTTTTTAAATTGTCTCTGGGCGAGAAGATTGAAATCTTTCAGGCTGATACTGGTTTCAAAAAGTTTTTGAAACAGAATATAGTTTTTATTCTGTGGGGTCAGTTCTTTTTCTTCGAAATTTTTAAAAGCTTTTCTGCCCATTGAAAAAGATGTAATGACCCTTTTTTCAAGTTCATCTGCAGCCATTGAGTTAAAATCATATACAGACAGTACAGAATCGGTTATTTCTTTTAATCTTATTTCAGTTGTTTCTTTGTCCTCAACAGAGAAAGCCTCCGGCGCTTTGATATTATGCTTTGATATATCTCCAGGTATGTAAGTGAGTTCCGGAATTTTCAGCCTTGGAGATATCAGAAGCGCCATAACCGCAGACAGCAGGATACAGATGATAACTCTGTGTGTTGAGGGTTCAATAAGAGGCTTTGTAATGATGTCGGATTTCTTTGGTTTTTTAGAATCCTCTATCTTTGAGGGTTTTTTCTTTCCCGATTTTATGTATTTTAAAAATTTATCTTTCATGGTCTCGACGTTTTATAGTGGTGAAAAAAAGATTGTTCCTTTTAGCTTAGTGTTTAACTTTTTTTCTCAAATTTTCTGCTATTTCGTAGGCTTTTATTATTTCCTTAACCAGAGGATGTCTGACAACGTCTTTCTCTGAAAACCGGACAGTGCAGATTCCTTTAATCTTAGATAATATGTTTTGTGTCTCTATGAGGCCTGAGACTGTTCCTGAGGGAAGATCGACTTGTGTTATATCTCCTGTTATTACTGCTTTGGAATTAAACCCAAGCCTGGTAAGAAACATTTTCATCTGTTCGGAAGTTGCATTCTGTGCCTCGTCAAGAATGACAAAAGAGTCATTTAATGTTCTTCCCCTCATAAATGCCAGCGGTGCAACCTCTATTATGCCCTTGTGAAGAAGATCTGCTGCATTGTCTATTTCCATAAGGTCATGCAGGGCATCATACAGCGGTCTTAAGTACGGGTTTATTTTTTCAAAGAGATCTCCGGGAAGAAACCCCAGCTTTTCTCCTGCTTCAACTGCCGGTCTGGCAAGGATAATTCTGTCAACTTCTTTATTCATAAGTGCTGCTATAGCCATTGTCATTGCGAGATATGTTTTTCCTGTCCCTGCCGGGCCGATTCCAATTACAACATCAAAATTTCTTATCGCGTTTATATATTCTTTCTGGATAATGCTTTTTGGTGATATGGTCCGTTTTTTTGGTGTTACAAGAACCGTATCCAGAAATATATCTTTAAGTTTAACAGGGGCGCTGTCCTTAAGCATGTTTATTGCATGTTCAACATCAACCGGACCCAGCTTATATCCGGACTCAATAATAAAATAGAGGTCTTGAAACAGCTTTTTTGCTGTTTCCATGCAGGGTTCTGTTCCCTTTATGGAAACTTCATTCCCTTTGATGTTTATTTTTACGCCCAGCTCTCTGCACATTTTTTTAATATTTTCATCATGTTCTCCGCAGAGGGTTTTAATAATGCTAATGTCTTCGAACCTGAGTTTTTCGCATAAGCTGGTACTGCTGTCTTTTGTATTATAAATATTATTCATGTGCAAATATTATTTTTCACTATAAAATAATAAAATTTAAATGTTTAGCCTCAAGAATTGATCTGGACAAATACTTCACGTGTTCTAGGGCGGTTGTCAAAATCGCACAGAGTTATCTGCTGCCATGTTCCAAGAAGTAAATTTCCATTGATAAGAGGGAACCGTTAGGGAAGGTCCGAGCAAAGCTGCTCTTACATGGGCAAAACCGTTTCCATCTCCCCATTTGCTGTCATGTGTATAGTGCATATCCTGGGGAGCAAGCCTTTCTATTGCATTTTTCAGGTCATTTATCACGCCTCTTTCATATTCAATAGTTGTTAATGCAGCTGTTGAACCTGCCACAAAGATATTAACAGATCCGTTCAAAATGGAAGATTTCCCAACAATAGCAGCGACCTGACCTGTTATGTCTATTATGTCTGTGCTGTTGGTGGTTTCTTTGTTGAAAGTTGAATAAGTAGATGCCATATTTAATTTTGTTAATTTGTGTTTGTTTTTTAAAGCGTTTGGAAAGTTAGCATATGAATTTATGGTTTACAAGATATTTTTTGCATATTTTAACTTGACAAAATTAATAATATAGATAAAAATTATCAATTAAAGATTTTATGATGATATAGAAAGGTATGTCCTTTCTAACGACTAAAGGAGGAAATTTGAGTTATGGCTGTAAAGATTCGTCTTGCCAGACATGGAAAGAAAAAAAATCCTTTTTACAGGATTGTAGTGGCACAGGATACTTCACCCAGAGATGGAAGATTTCATTGAAATACTAGGCACTTACGACCCATGCTGCGATCCGGCCAAGATAAGTGTTAAAAAAGAAAGAGCTATGAACTGGTTAAAAAAAGGTGCAAAACCGACCCAGACAGTTGATAAGCTCTTAAGAAAAGAAGGTCTTTTCAAGGATTTGGCAGGGTAGTTCCAATCGTTTTTACTTTTTGCAGAAAAATGGTTTTTGAACAGAAGTAGTAATAATTGGATACTTTAAGGTAATAGGAGGCGATTATGAAAGATTTAGTTAAATATCTAGCTCAAGCTCTTGTTGACAGTCCAGATGAGGTATCAGTAAGCGAAATAGAGGGTGAACAGACATCTGTGATTGAACTTAGAGTTGCAAAGGATGACCTGGGAAAAATCATTGGTAAACATGGTAGGACCGCACAGTCAATCCGTACAATATTGTCTGCTGCTTCTGCAAAAAAACGGAAAAGAGCAGTTCTGGAAATAGTTGAATAATTTGTATTGAGGGCTGATATCAGCCTTCAATTAAAAAATTTTTAATTTTACCTGATAATTTTAGGCTTTTTCCGTTAATAAAAAGAAGATATTAAAAAGGGCAAAGAAATAATGGTTTTTTGTCCTGTTTTTAGCTTATATAAGACCATTTAACTATGGTTCAATTTGATATAATCACCCTGTTTCCTTCGATGTTTGAGTCCCCCTTAAGCGAAGGTATTATAAGCAAGGCTCAAAAGAAGGGGTTGGTAGACATCCGAGTCCATGATCTGAGGGAATATACCGAAGACAGACATAGGACTGCAGATGACACTCCTTATGGCGGAGGAGCTGGCATGGTGATGAAAGCAGAACCCATTGTCAGGGCTATAGAAGCCATAAGGCTACCAACAGGAAATACTAGAACAGTATTTTTAACTCCCCAGGGAGCCCTCCTGAAGCAGGAAAAAGCAAAAAAGCTGAGTACCTATTCTCAGGTGCTTATCCTCTGCGGCAGGTATGAGGGGATCGATGAGAGGGTTCTCTCATTTATTGATGAAGAAATATCCATTGGTGATTATGTGCTTACTGGTGGTGAGATTGCGGCAATGGCAGTTTTGGATGTAGTTGCAAGGCTTGTTCCCGGGGTAGTGGGGGATGCGGCATCTGTTTCTGAGGATACGTTTTCTAATTCACTTCTCAAATATCCTCAGTATACAAGGCCGGATAATTTCAGGGGTTTGTGTGTGCCGGAAGTCCTTCTTTCCGGAGACCATAAAAAGATATCGGAATGGAGATCATTAGAATCACTTAAAAGGACATTAAAGAGAAGGCCTGATCTTATAGAAAAGGCTGATCTTACTGATAAAGAAAAAAAACAACTTGAAAATATAAAAGAATCTGAAAGGTTGGAGTAAAAAAATGAATATAATTGACAGACTCGAAAGAGAACAGATGCGCATGGATATTCCCTCTTTCCGTCCGGGAGACACTGTCCGGGTGCATGTTAAAATCAGAGAGGGTGAAAAAGACAGGGTTCAGGTCTTTCAGGGTATTGTAATAGTTAAGAAAAAAGGCGGTATCCGTTCATCTTTTACTGTCAGAAAGATTTCTTACGGAATAGGTGTTGAGAGGGTATTTCCTCTTCATTCTCCGTCAATTGATAAAATTGAAGTTGTTGAAAAAGGACTGGTCAGAAGGTCACGTCTCTATTATCTTCGCGGTTTAAGAGGAAAAGCTGCCAGAGTTAAGACTAGAAGATTTCAATAATTATTCATATCCTTTATGGAACCACTTTCTTCATTGCTCCAGGACAAAAGCTGTCCGGAGCAGATATTGTATGACCGTGGCTACACGCATGTTGCTGGAGTAGATGAAGTGGGCAGGGGGCCTTTGGCCGGCCCGGTGGTGGCTTCCGCAGTAATTCTTCCCAGGGATTTTTCACATCCGGACATCAGGGATTCAAAAACGCTTACTGAAAATAAAAGAGCAGGGCTTTATGCTGTTATTAGTGAAAATGCCCTTGCCTGGAACTGGGCTCTGATCGACCATGATGAGATAGACCGTATCAATATACTCAGGGCGACTCTTGCTGCCATGAAAAAAGCTGTTGAGACCCTTTGTATTAAGCCGGACTATATAATTATAGACGGTACCCATTCTTTTCCTTCAGACATTTCTCAAACTGCTATAAAAAAAGGTGATACAAAAAGCCTTTCAATTGCGGCTGCTTCTATTATGGCAAAAGTAATTAGGGATTTAATAATGCAAAAATACCATCAGTTATATCCTCAATATAATTTCGCACAAAATAAAGGTTACGGTACGGCCGAACATCTAAATGCTCTTATTGATCATCAATGCTGTCCCGTACACAGAAAAAGTTTTAACAGGGTTGTGAATAACTGATTTTTATTATGACGGTAAAAACTAAAACACTGGGAGAAAAGGGAGAAAATATAGCTGCCGCTTTTCTTAAAAAAAAAGGATATAATATTCTTTTCAGGAACTATAAATGTTCTTTTGGTGAAATAGATATAATTGCAAAGCATAAAAAAATCTTATCTTTTATTGAAGTTAAAACCAGAAGTACTAAAAAATACGGGCTTCCTCAGGAGGCGGTCACACCTGCAAAGCAGACTAAAATCTCAAGGGTTGCATTGGAATTTGTTCAGCGGTATAAGATGGATAACAGAGCGGCAAGGTTTGATGTTGTTTCAGTACAGTATTTGAATGATGGTTATGAGGTTGATTTAATAGAAAACGCATTTGAGCTGACAGTAGATTAGTTGTTAAGTATTATTACCTGGATCAGAAGAATATAATCGTGAGCGGCAACATGAATTTACTGGAAAACCTTACTCCTGAAGAATATTCCGCAACTCATACAGGGCTGGGGAAACAGCAACTTTTGTGCGTCGCCACAACGACAGGTTACAAGCACTGAAAAGAGAAAAGTAAATTGGTTGTTATATTGCCTGGTTTTTTTTGGTTTTACCACCCTCTTTTCTTTTCTCAGCGTAATTTTAGCTTATTATTATTTCAGTTATGACCTTCCCCGGATTTCATCTCTGGATGATTACAGACCTTTCCTGGTTACCAGTGTGTACTCAAGTGAAGGTATTAAAATCGGTGAGCTTTCTACGGAGAGGAGATATCTGGTAGATATTGACGATATTGCTACAGTTCTTGTGCAGGCGATTGTCGCGGCAGAGGACGACCGTTTTTTTGACCACAAGGGGATAAATTACTGGAGTATCATACGTGCCGCAATTAAGAATATCCGGTCCTTTGAAATAAGACAAGGGGGAAGTACGATAACTCAGCAGGTAGTAAAATCCCTGCTGCTTACTCCGGAGAGAAAGTTTAAAAGAAAGATTAAAGAAGCTATTCTTGCCCTAAGGATTGAAAGGCATCTTTCCAAGGGCGAGATTTTAGCTCTTTATCTTAATCAGATTTATTTCGGGAATGGGGCCTATGGTATTGAAGCCGCATCCCGGGCCTATTTCGGTAAACCTGCATCGGAGCTTAATCTGTCAGAGGCATCTCTTCTTGCCGGTCTTCCCAAGGCTCCAAGCTCTTATTCCCCTTTTAAAACTCCGGACAGGGCAAAAGAAAGGCAGAAATACGTTCTGTCCAGAATGTATAAGCAGGGTTTTATCTCTCTTGAGGAAGCAAGGGCTACGGGAGATGCTCCGCTTGTTTTTAATAAGTCAAAAAGAGAGGATTTACCAAAAAGTTCTGATTTTTTTGAACATGTGAGAAGAATGCTGCTGAAAAAATATGGAGCAGACTATGTTTATGGAGAAGGGTTTAAGGATTGAAACAACACTTGACCTTGCAATGCAGGAGGCGGCAGAAAAGGCAGTTTTAGAAGGAGTTGAGGCTTATGAAAAGCGGCATGAAGATGAGATGGATAATGATACCCGTGTTCAGGCGGCACTTATTGCCATGGACCCTTTTTCAGGGCATGTAAAGGCAATGGTGGGTGGAAGGAGTTTTCAGGAAAGCCAGTTTAACCGTGCGCTTCAGTCAAGACGTCAGCCGGGATCAGCTTTTAAGCCTGTTATTTATGCGGCTGCGCTTGATAAGGGTTACACTCCGGCCAGTGTAATTGTTGACAGTCCTATTGCCACTTTCGAGATTTTAGAGAACAATGAATATAACTTCTGGGAACCCCAGAACTATGGCAAACAGTTTAAGGGACCCACAACATTCAGATCTGCTCTTACCAAGTCCTGTAATATCATTACTATCAAATTATTAAAAGAAATAGGCATTGACTATGTAATTAAGTATGCCCGGCAAATAGGAGCTGATGGCGGATATAATAAAG
>PVMK01125396.1_pt1 | contig 15115 bp, 24 predicted proteins | sample 1853481 | NCBI WGS metagenome assembly PVMK01 (sample SAMN08533507, study PRJNA380276) | Marine sediment metagenome, whole genome shotgun sequencing project.
TTGACTTTGTTTCTTGCCCGTAGATTCTTCAATTAGCTTGAGCCTTCTTTTTACATCGTCATATTGATATTTTCCCAGATAAAAAATGCCAAATTAACGGGATATTTAAACACAAAAAGACACACAAGATTTATAGAGCGAATAATAGATGGCATTTTGATTAACCACGAAGAGAATAAATGGAATTTCTTCTAGCCAACTAAACAAAAGATAACTCAAATCTTTTCCCTTTGCAGAGAATTTCATTTCTCCTTTTTCTTCAACTTTATCTTGATCTAGTGTTAGATTAATTTCCGCATCAGCTGCTACTGCAAATGCTTCTTTAAGATTTTTTGCAGTAACCTCAATTATTGCATCAGTTGCATGATCTAAAAATTTGTAACTCAATTATTAATTTTGTAATCTTACTGATTATTAATTTAGATGGTATTACTTTGCTTTGTTATCTATCTCTATAATCCCAAACATGTTTCCTTCAGTATCCATACATTGTGCAAACCACCCTACTTTGGGAATTGCCATTTTGGGAATAATCATTTGTCCACCTTTTTCCATAATTTTCTTTGAAAATTTATCAACGGATGAAACAGTAATGGTGTTTGTAATTCCCATTTGACCTGGAATTCTTTTTGATAATCCACCATTAATCCCCGGTTCTTTTGTTCCAGTTGTTGCAATCCAGTACTCAGTTGGACCATCCCATTTCTCAAACTTCCAATCAAATACTTCTTTGTAGAATTTTTGCGCTCTTTTGGGATCATCAGCTGGAATATCAAAATGTGTAATTCTTGGCATAATTTTTTGATCTCACTAAATTACTTAAAAAAGATCTTAGTTTATTTTTGATAATCTAATTCTAGTCATAAAACATGACAAATTTGTATGATTTTTCACTCGTAAAGTAATTTAGTAAGATTTCGTTGCCTGAAACAAATGGAACCATTTGACTCATTTTTGATATTCATTGCAGAATTTTTGGGAGACCATCTCTATGAGGGGATTTTTTTAGCAGCTTTAGTTGAAACTATAATTCCACCAATTCCTACTTTGGCAATATTTCCAACAGCTGGATTTTTGGCATCACAACAAGGTATTCCTTTGATCGGTGTAATTCCTATGATAATTCTTGGTGCAATTGGTGCTACCCTTGGAACTACAGCAATCTATTTGGTTGCATTAAAACTTGGACGAGTAGTTTTACTTCGTTATCTATGTTATCTCAAAATATCTGAAAAAAAATTAACAAGAGTTGAGGTATGGTTTGAAAAATATGGCGATAAGGCAGTTTTCTTGGGAAGGATGGTTCCAGTAATGAGAGAAATGATTTCAGTTCCTGCTGGATTATTAAAAATGAGAATTCCAAAATTTGTAATGTTCACATTTGCAGGTTCTTGTGTATGGTCTACTGGAACAATTTTGTCTGGATATTACTTTAGTGAATCTATAGGACTTGGAACTGTTACACCTTTACCATAATTCTAAAAATTTCCTAACTTTTTTTGTTTCTTTTCTTCCCAAATTAATTCATGCATTCCAAGATTAAGTCTTAAAGAATTAGCAGTTGCAGGACCAAATCCTTCAAAATGATTGTTAGTCATTACCATTGCACGTGAAATATTTTTAATCCCTTGAATTTTTTCTGCCCATTTTTTAATTGACTTTTCTTTATTTTTAATTACTTTTCCAAATTCTGAATCTGAAATAGAACGGTCTCCAATTAATCTAATATACAAATAGTCTGATGTAATTGGCATTGGATTATTTACTCCATCTACTTCATTCCAAACTAAACAACAATTATTTTCTTTAAGATAGTCTATTGCTTCATCTGAAAACCATGATTCATGCCTTCCTTCAATTGGATATAAAAAATCATCAGGAAGAGATGAAAATAAATTTTCTAGCCTCGGTTTTGCCTCATTAAATGATAATGACGGTGGTAACTGTAAAACCAGAGCTGAAATTTTCTCATGAAGTGGAGTTAAGGAAGCTAGAAATGAAAATACATCAGCACCCACATTTTCCAGTCTTTTTTCATGTGTAATTATTGATGGAAATTTTGCAGTAAATCTAAAATCATCTGGGGTATTGTCATTCCATTTCTTTGTAATACTTTGATCAGGAATTCTATAAAATGTAGAATTTATTTCTGTAATATCAAAAACTTGTGAATAATATTTTAACCAGTCAGAATTCTTTAGATTTTTTGGATAAAAAGTTCCAGACCATCCAGAATAACTCCAACCTGTACACCCAATTTTAATTTTCATTGTTTTTGAAAAATCTTTTCCATTTTTAAAATTTGAATTATGAAAAATTTTGAAAGCTGACTAACGCGGAACAACCTTTACACAGCCTTGCAGTATGCTCAGACCAGTAAACAATCGCCATGTATTTTCGACAATAGGCTATTGTGTCAGCTTCCTATAGTATTATACGCGGTTCTGAAATAAAAAGAGGATCCCCAATTTTATTAGAAAAAAGCATATTGACTCATAAAATTAACATAATCTTTGAGAATCTTTCTAAAATTTTATCAAAATGAAGATCTTTTTTAAAAAACAATTCATAGTAAAATTATGGGATTCTTATCTAACATCAGAAATAATATACAAATTGCAAAGCGAAAAAAAGCTTCTCAGATTAATGGTAAACATCTCAAAGGATTACTCAAAAAATTCAAAGAAGAGCGAGATAGAATAGAAAATGAGACTGGAATTAGACCTCAAATTGATGACACTACCCAGATGTTTATGCAAAAAAATCCTAAATGTATGGATCTCAGAAGGTAAAGAAATTGATGAAGAAATATTCTGGATTGAAGTTGATTATAACCGACAATTTTCTCACTCAGTTGAATACTATGAGATTAAACGCTAGAGATTTGAGCATTATTTTTTAGATTATTTTAAAATATGTACAACTTTAAAAAATGACATCAGTTATTTATGAAAGAAAAAAAGTAAAACTCGTGAAAAATATTCCCAAATATTTTGAAATATCTCCATCTGAATGGTTTTCCATTAATCGTTTTCTTAATGAGGTTAAACAAATCAATACTGTTTGTGTATCAGTGTACTATCCATATGGTAAGGGGGAACAAACCATATCTTTACTACAAGAAACAAAGAGAGCAGAGTCAATTGAAATAATTGAATCAAAAATTGAAAAACGAATTACAGAACTTAGAAAGAACCCAATTTCTGTAGGTAAATTTACAAAAACACTTTGTATTTTTGGATGGATAAAAAATGGTAAAGTATTCATCAAAGAAATTGGAACTTCCAAAAAATTACCTTACATCTACATGGTAAGTAAAAAACCATACATCAAACCATTCAATGATGTTCTCAAAACAAATTATGATGTTTTACTAGTAACACTTGATCAAAAAACTGCAAGAATACAAAAATTTCATGGAAGTCAAATTATTCAAGAGTCTAAACTTCGAATTGATTTACAAGGTAGACATAGAAAAGGAGGACAAAGTCAAGGGCGATTCCTAAGAGCTAGACAAACCAAAATACATGTTTTTTTCAAAAAAGTTGCAAATAAAGTTAGAATGATGGATTCAAATTCAGAGTTATTTTGTTAGGTGGAATAGGTCCTGCAAAGACTGAATTTTATCATGAACTTGATTCAGAGTTGGCAAAAAAATGTAGATTTGTAGAAACATTATCTTTTTCAACTTCAATTAATAAAATTCATGAGAAAATAATCCATCATTTGTATCAGCATAGGAGAAAACATGTTGCAGAAATTCTTCAAAAGTATGAAAAATTAGTCAAAGAAGGACTTACTGCAAAAAAAAATACTGTAATTTTCAAGGCATTAGAAATTGGAGCAGTAGATACACTAATTGTTTCTGTAGACTATCACAGTAATTCCCAATTCAAAAATATAATGAAGATGCTAGAGATTGCAAAAAGTACATCAGCTAGAATCGAATTTGCAGTTTCTCCAAAAATAATCAAAAAATTAGAACTTGATGACTCTGTTTTAGCTATACTTCGATACAAAATAAAATAATTTTAGTATCTTAGAGATTAGTCACTATTAATGAAAATAAAATTTGAAGAATCATTTTCAATAAAACATGATTCCAAGTTTCCCTGACTATTAGAATAGTGCATTACTACCCCATGTGGTAGTTTTGTTTGTCCTATGTATTTCATAACTCGTCTTGCAAATTTTTTACTTAACAAAATGTGTGTTCAAACGAAACCACATTCTTGTTCTATAGCTTTGTAGCTTGATGATTACTACGTAATCCTTTTAACAAATGAATAAAGTTCATTGATCACTTTGAGCACAAAAATTAGTACATTTTTCTTATTTGCAATATTAGTTATGGGGATGGTATCTTTTTCTGGTTACAATTTTAATTCTGTTTCACTTGATGATTCTATTAATTCTCCACTAGTATTGGCATTTGCTCAAACTGATGATAATAACACAGAAGACGAAACTGATGATGAGATAAATGACAATAAACAATCTAAAAAAGATGAAAAACTAGCCAAAGCCCAAGAAAAGAAAGACAAGAAAATAGCAGAATCTGAAGAGAAAAGAGACAAAAAGCAAGCAGAAGCCCAAGAAAAACGAGATAAAAAAATAGCAAAAGCAGAAGAAAAACGTGCTGAAAAACTAGCAAAAGCTGCAGATAAACTATTCAAAGCCCAAATGAGATTAACTGAAAAACTAACTGAACTAGAAATAAAACTAACTGAAAAAGCACAACTTTCTGAAGAGAGAGCAAACAAAATATTTGAGAAAATAATTAAAGAGACTCAAAAACATAATGACCGAGTACAAAAATTATTAGACAAATTCCAAAGCGGAAAATACTTTGGTGATCTTAAAAATACCGATAAAGTAACTAAATCCTTTACACTTTCCTTTGAGGGAACTGCAGTAGAAATTGGTGACAAATCAATTATTGAAACACTAAGTGGAGAATTATTCTTAGAGAATCAACTTACTGGAAGCCATTCAAAGAAATTCCGTGTAACTGGCGGTGAAATATTTGTAGGCGACTCTGAAGTCTTTGATGTAATCTTTGGAAAAGCAAGACTAACATCATCTGGACCCGGTGGTGAAAAAGATTCTATGATAGTTATTGCTCAAACCTCTGATGGAGTAGATGTTAGAACTTTGAAACTAAGCATTGATTTGTCTGAAGAATTCACAACAGATACTGAATCATCTGAAATTGAAATTTTATTCCCACAAAGTAAAATTGCAAGTCTATGGTTCCTAAGTGCTACTGGTAATCTAGGACTAACTGAACCAATACCTGATGATACACCACCAGTAGATGACACTACACCTGATGATACAACTACTGATGATACTACACCTACACCTGATAATATTCCTGAAACTATAGTACTAACAGTTTCAACAGAACAGGATTTCTATACCACAGGAAATGAAATTGTAATTACAGGAACTGTTGGTGAAATTATTGCAGACTTGCCAGTAGTTTTACAAATTGTTACAGCTACTGATCTAATTGAGATTGCTCAAATCATTCCAGAGTCTGATGGAACATTCACACATGCAATCCAAGCTGATGGACCTCAATGGCTAACAAGTGGTACAGTCACTGTCAAGGCATTTTATGGTGGAAACAATGTGGCTGAAACTAGTATAGAATTTACAGTATAGTACATCTTTAGAAAACCAAATTTCTAATATCTGATATTGAATAAAATAGAATCTTAGCGAGTAATTTTCAAAAAAATGGCCTAGTTTGGCATAGTTATACTCACAGAAATATCTAAATCCAGACCATTTTACAAAGAATCATCTTGGAACTACCACGTGGAATGAAAGACTTTGAAAGTGTAGAAAATGCAAATATTGAGCATATCCGAAGTCATTTCAAGCGATTATCCTCTCTTTATGGATTTTCATTTATGGATCCATCCCCAATTGAATTACTATCCACTCTTGAGACAAAGTCAGGACCAGCTATCAGGGATGAAATTTACTATTTCAAGGATAAGGGAGACAGAGAAGTAGCATTACGTTTTGACTTTACAATTGGATTAACTAGATATGCAGCATCCCAAAAATCAATGAAATTACCAGCTAAAATCTCAGCATTTGGAGGTGTATTCAGATATGATGAGCCACAAAAGGGAAGATATCGATATTTTCACCAGTGGGATTTAGAAATTTATGGTAAAGCAACTCTAGAATCAGAATCTGAAGTTATAGAATTTACATCAAGACTATTTGATTCTCTATTACTCAAAAATATCACTATTGACATTAATCACAGAAATCTAGTTGAATCATATATCAACAAAATTTTTGATTCCAAAGAACCACAACTAGTATCTGATATTTTACGAGCAGTAGATAAAATTGCAAAAAAATCAAAAGACAAAATCATTGAAGAATTCAAAGACAGATATGATATAGAAAAACTAGAAAAGATCTTAGAGTTTTCACAAATTAAAGGAACCATTACTGATGTAGAAAATTCATTTGATGTATCACAATTGGAATCATGGGATGAACTAAAGGAATTATTTGATTCACTAGAGAATAGAGGAGTATCAAATATTCGAATTAATTTTGGTATTGTACGAGGATTGGATTACTATTCAGGAATTGTATTTGAGGTATTTGATAAAAATTCTACATTGGGATCACTAGCAGGTGGTGGCAGATATGATACTCTACCTCAAGCATTTGGCAGAGAAGATATTGGTGCAACAGGTGTTGCAGGTGGTGTAGAGAGAATCATTCTAACCATGCAAGATCAAGGAATCATTTCACAAATTACACAAAACAGAGTTGCAGTATTATACATTAATGATGAAATGCAAAAAGTAGCTCACTCCATTGCATCATTACTAAGATTAGCAAACATTCCAACTGACATTGATTTAGCGGGACGAAATATCAAAAAGCAAATGAATCAAGCAACAAATTCAAGATTAGCAATAATTGTTGGGCCACAAGAACTAGAACAAGGAAATGTTGTATTGCGAGATATGATTAATGGAACTGAAGGAGTTATTTCATTAGAAAAGCTTACAGAGGATCCAAACTCTATTCTTAATTTAGAAAAGCCTTAGTTAACATCATAATTTCAGGCCCTGTAGTTAGAGAACCCACAACTAGATTATGATTATTTACAAGAATTCCTGATGAGACATATGGTACGCCTGCATTAATTGAACTGTGTTCTATATTCACGCCTAACAAATTAGCAAATGATTTCATGTCTTTCTCATCTGTCTCTGGATGGATAACAGAACCAGTATTATTTGCAATCATTACTGAACCTACTTGATTAAATCCTGCAATTCTTTTTTTGATGATTTCTACCCCGAGCACCTTTTTGATTGTTTGACAGTCTTCTTCTGAAAATAATTGAGATACAACTGCTCCTTTGTCATTTGCACAAATTAAATTCCCTAATGCAGTAAATTTTGAATCAACTACTCCAACTTCCAAGTTGGTCTCTTTTTTCAAAAAATCATATTCTTCTAAATATGCAGTTTTAGGAAGTAGGATTCCTTTGTTATTCATTACAGATAATGCACCAATTAATCTAGTATTTGCAATTGATGTGTAAAGATAATCTACATCAAGATATTTTGCAAATTTTTCTGCTTTAGATTCGGCAAATCCCAATGGAATTAAAGCTACATTATCATTAACACTAATGTACACTCCTAGGTTTGGTCCTCTATACACATCATACTTGATAATATCCATATCCAGAAAATTGATCGTACAGCGTTATGAACGTAAGGAATTCCCCTTCCTAGTTGATCTCAGATTAATTAGCTTATCCTATTTTGTCTGGCCTAGCTTTAAATAATATCTAAAATGAAATTGACTATTGCCGATACCAGAAAATTTCCCTGAAGGTCTAAAGCCACTTGGAAAGATTAGCATTGATGATAATTTCCATATTATGTGGGGTCCTGGTAGAACTAAAAACACTGATGGCTCACAAGTTGAATCACTTGCAGATTCAGATGTTGTTGCAGCATATGCAGCACGAAATGAAGAACAAGTTCCTCTTGGTGTGAGTGGTACAATGGTTGCAGTTGATTGGGATTCATGTGTAGCAGATGGTGCATGTATTGAAGCATGCCCTGTTCAGGTATTCCAATGGTATAGAACCGAAAAAGACATTCCAGCAAAAGATGTAGTTGGCCAAACTTTTGAAGGAACTGGTAGTGATGTCAAAGATGAACGTAAAGACCTAACTGACAAAGCAGATCCAATTAGAGAACATGATTGTATTTGGTGTATGGCATGTGTTTCAGTTTGTCCTCCTCAAGCAATTATCGTTGATCAATCAAACTTGGAAAAGCACGAAACTGCAGCAAAATCTATGTAAAATTTTATCAAAATTCTTTATTTTCATTTTTTAATAAAATAATTTCTAGATCTAATGAAATTTAGTCGTGACTAATTTTGTCTAGATTTAAATAATATTCTGAAATAATCTGTACATGGTAGATCTAGTTATACCAGAAGATTTTTGTCACAACGATGTAAAGCCAGTAGGACAAACAAACCATTCAGATGGTGAAAACCTACACTTTATCTGGGGTGAAGGAAATTCAACCGGTGCAGCATTCTCAAATGACGATGTAAAGGCAGCCTATGAAGCCAAAGGGGAAAAACAAGTTCCTCTAGGAATTCATGGTACTACAGTTGCAGTTGATTGGGATTCATGTGTTGCAGCCGGTGCATGCATGAGTGTTTGTCCAGTTCAAACTTTCCAATGGTTTAGAACTGAGAAAGATATTCCAGCAGCAGACTGTAAAGGTGAAACCTTTGAAGGGACTGGTCTTACAGAACAAGATGAAAGATTAGACTATGCTGACAAATCACAACCAATCAGAGAACATGATTGTACGATTTGTATGGCCTGTCAAGAAATTTGTCCTGAAGGAGCAATTCGAATTGAAGCAGGTAACCAGGAATGGCATGAAAAAGCCGCTGGTACATATGTTGTAATGCCATCAGGTGGTGGCGGACCTCACGCACACGATTAAAGAAACTTTTTCTTTTTTCTTATTTTTTTACCAACAAATTTTAATCACTATTTTCTGATAATTTTTGCAGAGGTCGCCTAGCCCGGTAGGGCGCGGGCCTTGAAAGCCTGTGTTCGCAAGGACACGGGGGTTCAAATCCCCCTCTCTGCGTTTTAATTTTCTATTTTTGCAAGTTCTGCTAACATTGCAGATAATTGAATTTCAGAATTTGCACCAACTAGTATTCTATAATCATACTTTGCAATTACTTCTAAAATATCTGATAGTTTATCATGTTTTGATTTGAAAACAGCTGAATTAAGATATTTTAGAAAATCAGATTCTGACATTCCATAAACTTTGATTAGTTCTATCATCTTTTCTCGGGCTTCTAGAACTTTACCTGATAATGCTAATTTCAAAACATCTACAACATCACTAGTTTTAGTTAGTCCAGCTGATGACTTTACATTATCTTCAGAAATTTCACCAAGACTTGCAGTTGCCTGCATTAGATTAATTGCATGTCTCAAATCACCTTCCGAATAATCATAAATTGCCTTTAGACCCTTTTTGTCTGCCTTTATTTTTTCCTTTTTTGCAATCTCTCCTAGTCTACTAATGACATCTTCTTCGGGAATTGTTGTGAACTTGAATGTTGCACATCTGCTTTGGATAGGGTCGATAATTTTTGAAATGTTATTTGCAATGAAAATAAATCTACAAAATTTTGCAGTTTCTTCTACAACTCTTCTAAGTGCAGTTTGAGCAGCTGAAGTCATTTCATCTGCTTCATCTAAAATAATAATCTTGAATGGAATATCTGCAAATCCTGACCATTTTGAAAATTTCTTTACTTTTTCTCTAACCATTTCAATTCCTCTCTCATCTGATGCGTTTAACTCAAGAGTGTAATCTTTAGCATATTCCCCCAAGATTTGTCTTGAAAGACATAATGCAGTAGTAGTTTTGCCTACTCCTGCAGAACCAGAAAACAACAAGTGAGGCATGTCTGTTGGATCTTTGATTAGAGCTTCAAGACTACCAATAATTTCTGTCTGGTTTACAATTTCTGAAAGTTTTGTTGGTCGATATTTTTCTACCCACATACCAGTTACAGACATGAGACTTTAGGTTCAATTCCCATTAATAAATCCGAATTGGGTTGGTTATTCTGTAATACCATGTGAATAACAATGCAGATTAACCAACTGAATAGCGATCAGCCTGAGATGAATTAGGATCAATTGATCTCACAAATGGTTAACAGAATTGATCGATCCGATACTTGAGGATCTATCGGCGGATCAAATGATCTCACATGGAAATAGACAAGATAGAAAAAGTACATTCAGTTGGACATCGCCTAAAGGATACTAAGGTAACAGTTAATCGTGATTTTAAATTTCAATGTTGCAGGAATAAGACTGAGGGAACTCAAGGTGAAGTAATTAACATGCCTCAGTGGGATTGGAAAAATATTATCTGAAAATAATTTAGCAACACTTGATTCTCCAGATATGATTACTGAACTAAAACAAGCATTATCAAAAGAAAAGATGGTTGGAGAATATCAAATCTCTACACTAGACCTCACTTTTACATTAAACTAAAAGAATCTATGAAAGAATTGAATCGTGATGATTTTGATAAAGTTGAAAGTATGATGTTAGAATTATTTCAGAATGAGAAGAGGTAAACTAGTAAAGATAGCAGACTCTATCAAACTAAATTCTGAACTCTACAACAAATTAACTGTTGAGGAAAATATTTTCTATAAAACCATCAATGATAACAGTGTAGAGTTTGAAAAACAAATTCGAGGGGACATAAATGAGTAAAACTCAAACTAGTACATTTACAGATTCTGCATTATCAGATAGAGTAAAAGATTTTCTTATTAGATTCAAAGACAAACATGGTACCTATCGATATGTAGAAGCAATTGATGAGATGATGCCAAAACATTCTAAATATATCATCATTGATTATAATGATTTAGTTTCAGTACCAGAAATTGAAACTTATTTTTCTCAAACCCCTGATAGACTTTTTGATGCATTCTCTAGAGCAATTAAAGAAGCACTCCAAACAAGATTTCCTGATTATGCTGAAAAAATCAAAGATGAAGTACGTGCCAGACTAATCAATTATCCACTTGAGAGAAGCTTAAGACAAATCAATGCTGAAACTATTGGAACAATTACAAGTGTTTCAGGGATGGTAGTTAGAGCATCAGAAGTAAAACCTCTTGCAAAAGAACTAATCTTTGTTTGTCCTGATGAACATCCTACCAAAGTAATTCAGCTAAAAGGAATGGATGTTAAAATTCCTGTAGTATGTGATGATCCAAATTGTAAACATAGAGATTTTGAACTAAAACCTGAAGCAAGCAAGTTTATTGATTTTCAAACTTCTTAGATTACAGGAACTTCCTGAGGATTTGCCTCCAGGACAACTACCTCACTATATTGATGTCACAATTAGGCAGGATTTAGTAGATAATGCAAGGCCTGGTGACAGAATTATTCTTACAGGTATAGTAAGAGTCGAACAAGAAGCAGTTGCAGGAGTTCAGAGAGGACATAGTGGATTATATCGATTAAGAATTGAAGGAAATAACATTGAATTTTTGGGTGGACATGGTTCTAAAATGTCTCGTAAAATAGCAAAAGAAGAAGTTTCACCTGAAGAAGAAAAAATGATCAAAGCATTAAGTCAAAGTCCTGATGTTTATCAAAAACTAATTGATTCATTTGCTCCACACATTCAAGGACATTCAGTAATCAAAGAAGCTATTATGTTACTTATCGTAGGTGCTAATCAAAGACTGTTAGGGTGATGGAAGTAAGATTAGAGGAGACATTAACGTATTTCTAGTTGGAGATCCTGGTACTGCAAAAAGTGAGATGCTAAAGTTTTGTACAAGGATTGCACCACGAGGTTTGTATACTTCTGGTAGAGGTTCAACTGCTGCAGGACTTACAGCTGCTATAGTTAAAGACAAAACTGGAATTATGATGCTTGAAGCAGGTGCAGTAGTACTTGGTGACCAAGGTCTTGTATGTATAGATGAATTTGACAAGATGAAACCCAGAAGACAGAAGTGCTTTACACGAAGTTATGGAACAACAATCAGCTAGTATTGCAAAAGGTGGTATTGTAGCTACACTAAATGCTAGAACTTCAATTTTAGCTGCTGCAAACCCAATGTATGGAAAATATGATCCTTTCAAAAATATTACAGAAAATGTAAACTTGCCAATTCCATTGCTTACAAGATTTGATCTTGATTTTTGTTGTAAGAGATATTCCAAGTAAAGAAAAAGATGAAAAAATTGCTAGACACATTATACAACGTAATTCTCTACAAGGAACAGACAAACGTTCTGTAATTGATGTTGATTTACTAACAAAATATCTTTCATATGCAAAACGTGGTACTCCTAACATGACAAAAGAGGCTGAAGAAAAGATTCTTGAATATTATCTCCAGATGAGAAATGTAGAATCAGAAGAGATGATTACAGTTACACCAAGACAATTAGAGGGAATTATCAGACTCTCTACTGCAAGAGCCAGATTACTCATGAAAAATCGAGGTAGAACTAGAAGATGCTGAGCGTGCAATCTTCTTGCTTCAGAGTATGCTTGAGGATGCAGGAGTAGATGTCAATACTGGAAAAGGTAGATCTTGGAGTATTACAAGGAAAACCAAGAAGTGAGGTTTCAAAGATGCAATTATTCATGGATGTTCTAAGAGGCCTTGAAGGGGATAACAAGGTACCAGTAGAAGAAAAACTGTTTGTCAGGGAACTAGAAAAGAGTGACAAATTCACTGAAGACGAGGCAAGAAACTATATCCGAAGAATGCTTAGAGAAGCATCTATTTATGAATCAAGACCCGGTCATTATAACCGAGTATGAAAATAGAGACAACTAGATCTTCCCGATTCTGCAATTAAATTTTTAAAATCACAAGGTTTTGAAAAATTATATCCTCCACAAGCTGATAGTGTAAAGTCTGGATTACTAGATGGAAAAAGCATTCTAGTGTCTGCTCCTACTGCAAGTGGAAAGACTTTGATTGCAATGCTTGCAATGATTAGTTATCTTTCCAAGAATGATGGCAAGGTGATTTATCTTAGTCCTTTACGTGCATTAGCTGCTGAAAAATTCTCAGAATTTAAAAAATTAGAAAAAGTTGCACTAGGAAACAAAGTCAAAGTCAGTATATCTACTGGAGATTATGAAAATATTGAAAAGAATTTGGAAAAAAGTAATGTTTTAATTTTAACAAATGAAAAAATGGATTCTATTATTAGACATGGTGCTGAATGGGTTGAAGAAATTGGACTTGTAATTACTGATGAAGTTCATTTGATTGGAGATGAAAATCGGGGTCCAACACTTGAGATGATTCTTACACAACTAAAATTATTAGAAACAAAACCTCAGATTGTAGGTCTTAGTGCTACTATTACAAATTCTGATGAGATTGCAGATTGGCTTGATTGCAAGTAGTAAAAAATGATTGGAGACCTGTACCTCTAACAGAAGGAGTGTGTGATGCAGGAGAAGTTACAATGAGTGATGGTAAAACCTTTTCAGTTGAGCGTAGTATACGTGGAACTCCTATTGATTTAGGCGTACAATCAGTAAAAGAAGGAGGTCAATCTCTAGTATTTGCAGAGACTAGAAATCGTTCAAAATCTCTTGCAACAAAAGCAGCAGATGCTCATCTCTCAGATTTTAGAAAAAAAAGATTTAAAGGAATTAGAAAAAACCTCAAAAAAAATTCTATCCGAAAATGAACATACAGAATTAATAAAGACATTAGCATTTCTTGTAAAAAAAGGAGTTGCATTTCATCATGCAGGATTAAATCAAAATTGTAGAGAAACAATTGAAACAGAATTTCGTAAAGGAACATATCAAATTACTATCATCTACACCAACCTTAGCTGCAGGAGTTAATCTTCCAGCAAGAAGAGTTGTAATTTCAAGTGTAAATCGATATAATGCAAAAGTTGGAGCAAATAGACCAATTAGTATCTTAGAATACAAACAACTTTGTGGAAGAGCTGGAAGACCACAATATGATGATTATGGAGAAGCAATAATTGTTGGAAATGGAAATACTGAAGATCTTATTGATTATTACATTAATGGAGAACCAGAACCAATAATTTCAAAGATTACTGATGACAAATCTTTACGTACTCACATACTTAGTGTTATAGTTACACATCCCTGGAATCAAAAAAGATGAGATCTTGGAATTTTTCTTGCAAACATTAGGTGGATTACAATCAAGAAAACCTACAATAAAATTTGCAATTGATATTTCTTTGCGTTTTCTTTCTAGCGAATATCTGATAATCAAAAAAGGTGAACGATATGCAGCTACTGAATTTGGAAAAAAGACATCAATGTTGTATATTGATCCTTTAACTGCAACATCTTTTAGAGATGCTATTGAAAATGTATCTCAAGAAAGAAAACATACATTTGGATTCTTTACATTTGATCTCAAATTGTGAAGAATTTTTCCCAAATTTCTCACTTCGAAAAAAGATTATGAATCTGCAAGTCTTTTGATAGAAAATAATTCTTCAGAATTGCTTGAACCCAATTTCAGAATATGATTGCTCAAGAAGTCTTTTGGCCTTACAGGCATGGATTACAGAATCTTCAGAATTATCTCTATCTGATACCCTTGGAATAGAGTCTGGAGACATGCATAGGATGGCTGAGATGGCAAATTGGCTTTCATACTGCCTCAGAGAGATTTCTAAGCATGTTGAGAGGGCAGATTTACTTGAAGAACTAGATGATCTAAGAAAAAGAATTGTTTATGGAATAAGAGAAGAATTACTTGAACTAGTTAGAGTCAAAGGAATTGGAAGGGTTAGGGCCAGAATTCTCTTCAAACATGGAATTAAGAATTTAGATGATTTGGCAAAGATTCCAGTGAATAAATTAGCAGAAATAGATAAAATTGGTTCAACCCTCGCAGATAACATAAAGTCTGAATTACGAAAGGTTAGATAATTGATTGAATTAATACTTCCAGCAGTAGCTTCTTGCATAGTTGC
>PVMK01183501.1_pt1 | contig 15112 bp, 27 predicted proteins | sample 1853481 | NCBI WGS metagenome assembly PVMK01 (sample SAMN08533507, study PRJNA380276) | Marine sediment metagenome, whole genome shotgun sequencing project.
TGTTTGGCAAGTTATAAGGGAGCATATTCAAATGAACAATCATTAAATTTTGTAATACCAATTATTGTAATTCTGTTTTTTGGAGTAATCTACGTTATGACACAAAGAGCAGATTCAGGGTTTTACGAGTTTTATCTTAATTGGTGCAGCTGCATTAACAATATTTTTCTGGGTTAGGGTTCTAAAGAAAATGACAAAGGATCAAAAGCCACTATACTCCAAAATAAGAGAACAAGAAACAAAGAACTGGGTTTATGATCTGATTAAAGGTGAAGGAGAATTTGTTTTTGTGGCTGAAGTACCAGGTCCTGAAGATAAAATTGCAGTCAGACTAGTAGATGGAATGTTATACATACGTGGAACTTCAGGATTTTCAAAAGAAATTCCAATAGAAAATGCAAGCAATATGCAGATATTTGATTTCAAATACAGAAATGGTGTCTTAACGCTTAGAATAAAATAACTAGAGACTTTTTGCTAATTCTAATTTTTGTGGTAAATATTTGTCAGTGATGTTAGTAAGACCATATTTTGAGAAAGCCTCCAATTCAGCCTTTCTTTTAAGTTTCAAAAATACATCTAGTTCTTTTTTCCAAATTCCTTCTTGATATCTTGGATCCTTTTGAAGATCATAACATCTCTTAATGTCAGATTCAGTCATAGGAATTGTTGGTAGTTTATATTTTTCAATATCAGTTGCCCAAACTCCAACCCATTTTGCATCAGGAACTGTAAGTTCTCTTAGATGGGCAGCATTTGCAGAACCAGATTTGATAACCATTGCAATATGTTCTCCATACACATCACCATCAGTAAGAATAATGACAGGTAATCTCATCTCATCATGAAGTCTTTTCAATAATGTTCTAGTTGAACGAGGAGCTTGCCCACCAGTATTGATGATTATAGCTTTGTATTTTTTATCAATTTGTTCTTCAACAAATCTTGTAAAAAGACCACCCTTTTCAACTGCAATTACAATTTCAGCACTAGTATCAACCAAGTCACATGTGGTAAGACTTGGACCAATTGAATAACCATCAGGATGGTTGGAAAGATTCATTGTTTTTCCTTCATATCCAGGAATTGTATATTCTATATTCAAATCACCAAAAATTGAGCTTCTCTCTTCAGGAAATATATGAAAATCTTCTCGAGGTTTTGATGTAACAGCTTCTAAGTCCACAATGATATTATCTGATTCTGATTGATCTTCAAATTCAACAGCAAATGCTTGAGATGAGTAATAAACATCTCTTAAAGTGGATGATTTTTTTTCTTGGGTTAATCTATTTGCAAAGAATGCAAGCCACATTAATTGTGTAAAAGATCTCAACTGAGCAGAATTTTTTGCACTCCTTAAAGCTGAATTATTTCCTAGAATGTATTGTCTGAGTTTTTTATCATAAACTATGTTACTAACAGATCTACTAGGTATAGAGAATTTTGGAAATTGTCCATTCTCTAAGTCATCATATACTTTTGCACCATGGCTTTTAAGCATCTCAAGAATATTCTTTTGTTTTTCTTTGGATTTCTTGCTTAATTCTTTTGATTTACTTGTTTTCAATTGGTTTTTCCTCCTCTACTGTTTTTTTAGGTTCAATTGGATTTGCTTCTTCTAATATTTTTTTGTAATTAGGTTGTTTTTTCTTGCCAGCAAGTTCTGTACAAAATTCTGCAATCATTGGAATATATTTTGCATAAAGATTAGATCTCTTTTTTGCCATTTCAGCTTGGCCTCTTTTTGACATGTATGCTGCCAATTTTCTTGATAATAATTGCAATGCTAATCTTAGTTCTCGCTCAATTTCTGGTCTGTCAGCAACATTTTCTTTTCCTGCAGTTTTATACGGAATTCTAGTTGAACAAATATGAGACACGATGACAAACGGAGGGTCACCTTTTACTTTGTATCTACCCCAATCAGCATCATTTACAACTTTTAGAACTACATCACTTCCTTCATCATAAAGTAACGGAATTCTATTAGCAAATCTGTAAACATGTGGTCCACCAGATTTGATTTCACCACCATAAGCAATACCCATTTCAATTATGAAAGGAAATCCAGAATATGCAGATGCTGGACGTTGAACTACAGCACTAAAATCAGGATTAAAGAATTTCTTGATTCCTTTTTCTAGGGGTTCTGCTCCTAATGGTGCAAGACAACTTGAATCTGGAGCCATAAAATCTTCAAATTTTGGAGTGCAGTTACTGAGATTAACCAGTTCTTGGTTTGTCATAGTACCCACTCGTTTTTCAGGCTTGAATTTTGCAAATTCTGCAAATTTGACTGCAGTAGTAGGGCCAATACGTTGAAATCTTTTAGTCAAAAATGTAGTGAGTGGTTCACCTTGAACAGTATGAGTTAGTTGATTGTAATACTGACTTTCAGGATCCATGTCTACTGATTTTGATTGTGAATCACCAAAATCCCAGTAGAACAATTTTTTATTAGGTACATCAATATCTTCAATTCTAATTTTGCTTAATTTTTCAAAATCCATTTTTAGAAATGACATCAATGCAATTACTACTCGAGTTTGTCGTGGAAGAGCTTTCCCTTTTTTCCTTGCTTTTTCCATAATCGCAGTAAAACTAAGATTTTTCTTTGACAATCCTAAATCTTTTCTTACTTTTTCAATCATAGCATCATCAATGCTTGGGATTTCAAATAATGATTCAACTATCATTCTTCGAATTCTTTCTACATCAATGCCATGTGGATGAGGTCTAATTATTGTTGGAGGTGGAGGAATATCTTTACAAATCTTGGATGATGAAATCTTTCTCCTTTAGGATCATCAAAAGTAATTGTTGCATAAGGAGTTATCAAAGAAGTTTCATAGACATAATCTCGAATTTTTGTACCTGCTTTAGAGTAATCACCTTCTAAACAAATGCTTACAGAGAGTCCTGATTTTGAAATTTCTTTTGTTTTATGTTTTACAATTATAGGTTTATTTTTTTGAATATCCAGTAATAATTCAAATTCATCTTGTATTTTTCCATCTGTAGAACTTTTTACTACAACTGGTTTGTTAGTTGTAATTTGACCATACAGTATTGCCATAGTTGCACCAAGCCCAAACATTCCTCTTGCTTGTTTGAGTCCAAATTTGGAACCATAAAGTATAGTTCCAAATGCAAGAGGCACATATTTTGAATCTATGCCAGGACCATTATCCTTAACAGTCAAAATATAGGGTTTAGGATCAGGTTTTTCAGGATCAACAGCTTTGATTGTTAAATGAACATCTGGAAGAATCCCCTTTTGATCACATGCATCTAATGCATTTTCAACAAATTCTCTAACTGCAGTATAAAGAGAACGTGTAGGATTGCTGAAACCGGCTAAATCACGATTACTGTAAAAGAACTCACTAGGTGATATTTGATTAAATTTTTCTTTAATAGAAGACATCTTAATCTTCCCACAATTTCATTTTTTCGTGTTTTGCTTGTCTATTTGCAGCTTCTAATTTAGTATACACTGTACCATGCATACTTCCACTTGAAATAGAGGATATTGCATCAACAGCTTTTCGTAATTTACTTGAATCTCCAATAATTGAAACAGTTCTTCCATAAACTGAGATATGAGTACCACTAAGATTTTCCATATTTCGCCTTGCTCTACCACCTTCTCCAATAATTCTCCCTTTTATCCTTTCAACATTTGCGCTAGACTTTCCTGCAAACTCTCTAAGATCTATTACGTGCAATGCATTTTCACCCTTTAACAAAGTCAAAGCATTTTCAGGTGAAAAACCTCTACCAATTGCTGTAACAATTTCCATTGCTTTGAATGGTGAAAAGTTTTCAACATCACCATAAGATTTTATTAAAACTTCTCCGGTATCACCATCAATGTCCAATGAGACATGACACAATTTTTCAATTTTTGATTTTACATTACCTGATTTTCCAATCAAAACAGCTATTCTATCATTTGGAATACGAATTATTTTTTCAAAGCTCATTTTACAATGTCCTCAAATAAGATTTTTGAATCTTCAACAGAAATTCCTCTTTTATTGAAGAATCTATTAATGTTATAAATATCTCTTTTAAGAAATTCTAGAGCATTAGGATGTCTAAGATCAACTGCAGAACCTAAATCAAAAACTACTAAACCATTTTCTGTTTTGAAAATATTGTATTCTGAATAATCACAATGAACCAGTTTTGCTTTATGATATAGATCTTTGATAATTGAGATTGCTTGTTTATAGTCATCTTCATCTACCTCTGAATAAGTAAAGACTTTTCAGGAGTACCATTTTGACCCACAAAATCCATTGCAAGCACATTATTTGTTACATATAGTGGCTCTGGAACAGGAATTCCTGCATTATAACACTGAGATAAATTACGAAATTCCTTTCTTGCCCATAAATACACTAGATTCTTTGTACCTTTTTTTATACGTGTGAATCTAGGATCACCAAGAATATAGGGTTCACGTTTTTTAAAATTTGAAGTAGACACTAAATAAATTTTCAAAGCAACACTAACATCATGTTCATCAACAGCCCAAAAAACAACTGATTCTTTTCCTGCACTTATAGAACCATTAACATATGCAATAATATGATCTTTGATCATTTTGTAAAGAGTCATAACAGTAGGTTTGTCTAAAACTTCATTGATTACTTTTCCTTTTTTAAAACCATCTTCCAAATGTTTTCGTTTAGATTTTGATGCTAGTTTGTTATCGATTTCAAATTCTAATTTTCTACTAACATCATCATCAATATCATCATCATATCATCAGACATTAAAGATTTTTACTCCTACTAGATAAAATGAATTTCTTTTGTAATCCAAAATTAAATCATCATATACTTTATTCTTTAAAGATAATTAGAAAAGGAATATCAGAAATTGTTTTAATCCCACTTTCAGAACCAATTCCAAGTTCTATAGACAAAGAAACAGTATTTTTTCCTACCATGTTAATAATTGAAGAATTTTGTAATAATGATTTTGCTTCTTCTTTATCAACTAATTTTTCTCCATAATAGCTTTCACTGATATTCATCTTTAACTCATCTTGAGAAATTTTTTCCCTAATAGTTCAACATCACAGATATTGAGCATGAATTTTTTTGATAATTAGAAACTTTTACTGAGAATTGCATTATGCATATTTACCTTTTAGAGCAGATTTTGCACCACAAGCTTCACAAATTAAAAATGAGATACGGTTTTCTTTACTAATTCTTGTATCAGGACTTTTGCATGTACGACATTCAAGATAATCTTTCACATAGATTTGAATAATCTGGTAAAGTCATCAGGAGCTCGTCTTCCAACAAACATTGCCTTTATCACCTAATCTCTCAGCAGGAACAGCAAACTCTTTTGAGAGGTATTGAAGGACTTTATCTGGATCTCTTCGTAGAATTTTTGGGAATTCTGAAAAATTACGCAAGAAAGTCTTTTGGCCTTCCCACATTACATCCACAACTGGAAGCTCGAATCGTGGTTGAAGATTCTTTTTCGGAGTCACCTAGTTTTTTCTGAATACGTTTGAGAAGACTTTCATATTCTGCTTTAGTCATAAAAAATAATGTGCATGCTAGACCCTATATGGGTTTTGAAAAAGAGAAATCGTGTGGATTTTTGTAGATTATTCCATTTTTCCTATTCGGAAAACTTTAGTTCCACATGTAGGACATGTACCTTTTACGGCAGGACGTCCATTCTTTAGTTTAGTTTCCTCGGGATCTTTAATGTCCCTTTTTTCTCTGCATTTTACGCAATATGCTGTAACCATTCTAAAATTTGTCAAACTTGGTGGTATTTAGGCAGAGGCTGTGAAAATTATTACACTATAAACTAGATGTACGTAAATTTTTTTAGGTGTCAAAAAACAATAATTATCAAAAATTTTAATGAATGTAAGTGTTTTTTGAAAAAATATAGTTAAAATTATACAATAAGATCTTTTTTTCTAACATTCATTTAACAAGGGATCATTTCTTGAGAGATTATCAGTTATAAACTCCTTAATCATAAAGTCACAAAATGGCATCAAAAAATGGAATAGCAATAACTGTCATAATATTAGCCGCAATTACTGGTGCAAGTTTTCTGATATGGCAAATTCCACAAGATAATGAAACAACATTTGTGATATCTGATTATGGAGACTATCTTAATGGAGTAAAAAATATCCAAGAAGTTTTACAAGAATCAATTGATATTGAATATCAAAATCTACGAAATGGGGAAATTTCTCCAGACGACTACATCAAAATAACTGAAGTAACATCATCACAAGTAACTGCTCAAATAAGTGAATTTGTGACATCAAAACCTCCTGAAGAATGGCAAGATAGTTACATTAGTTACATGGATGCAATGAGAAAATTCAATTCCTTTATTGGAGAAACCAAAGTTTTAGCCAATATGATTGAAAAAGGAAGTACAGAAGAAGAAATGGTTAAAACTTTACAAAAAATAGAGTCATTAAAAATGGAATCTCTAGATTATGTCAAAATTTCTGATGAAACAAGACCAGACTAGCCTCAAAACATAATTTTACTAAATACAATCGTTGGAAATCGTTAAAAAGCAATTATGTAATATAGATTAGAATGTCTCAACGGTCTGGTAAGGTAGAAAAAGATGTCAGTGCATCTACAGCCAATAGATTACTTGTGATTTGTATTGATAGAGATAATGATGTAGGAGAAAAAGCAGGAATAGTCACACCAGTAATTGGTAGAGATGCATGTATTGAGGCAGCTCAAAGATTAGCTTTAGAAGATCCTGAAGATGCAGATTCAAATTCAATTTTTGCAGCAATCAAAACATATGAGGATTTGATTAGTAAAGGATACAAAGTTGAAGTAGTAACTGTTGCAGGAGTTAAGAATAAAGGAGTTCATGCTGATGAAAAAATTCTTGCTGAAACAAGAAAAGTTTTAGAAAAGTTTTCTGCAAATGGTGCAGTCATAGTTTCTGATGGAGAAGATGATGAAAGTGTTATTCCAGTAATTCAAAATGTATTACCAGTTGTTTCTGTACAGCGTGTCGTAATGAAAGTAAGTAGAAGTGTAGAGTATTCTTATGCAGTTTTCGGGAAATATCTAAAAATGATTGCTTATGATCCAAGATATTCAAAGTTCTTTTTAGGAGTTCCAGGAATTCTTTTGTTAATTGGTGGAATTGCAACTGTATTTGAAATTACTGGTGAGATATTTGCTGTTCTTGTAAGTATTTTGGGTGGGAGCATTCTTGATTAGAGCATTTGATATAGATAGAGCATGGTCAAGTTGGTCAAAACCAACTCCGATGGGTTTTATCAGAATGTTTTACAATGGTTGCAGGAGTATTACTAATCCTTTCATCAGTACCGGCTGGAATTAGTGCAGTTGATGTCGAATTAATTGAAGCTGATACAGAATTAATCACAAAGATTACAGATAAGATAATAATTGGTCAATTTGTTGCAGGTGCATTACCAATTTTATGGATTGGAATTGGGTGCAATATTTGCTGGAACATTGCTAAGTAATTGGATTGGAGAAATTCCAAGACAAATAAGTGATATTTTAAGAATTATTGTTTTGATAGCACTGTATCCTACCATAGCACAGTTTACCAACATAATGATTTATGATGAAAGTTCATTTACTTTGATCCCACCTTTGTTAGGAGGACTAGCAGCAACTTTAGTTTCAGCTACAATTCTCTTTAAGAAATATAGAAAACATAAAGATCAAGAAATGGTTTCAGACTAAATTCAGCCCTCAAATCTATCAAAAATAAAGAATTTCTAGAAAAACACTGATATCTTCAATTATGTATTAATCATTAAAAGGTGATAAAACATTAGCAAAATATTAGAGTAATCTTTCAGTTGACAGGTATCTATAAGATCTACGGAAAGAGACTAGAAAATGAAATTCAAAATGGTGATATTCCCAAATCATGTTGCTCTAATTTTAGATGGAAATAGAAGATGGGCTAAGATGACATCTAACTACCTAGCAGGGCATTGGAAAGGAGCTGATGCAGTAGAAAATCTTCTTGATTGGTGTGAGGAATTTGATATTAAAATTGTCACACTATATGCACTTTCGGCAGAGAATTTGGATAGAAAATGATGAAAGAATTAGAACACATCTATGAATTAATTCGTATGAGACTGGAGAAATTATACAATGATCCCAGAATTCACAGATGTAAAATGAGAGTCAAAGGTATTGGAAGAATTGAACTGCTACCTGATTCTATCAAAGAAGTTTTGAAAACGATTAGATGATGCTACAAAAAATTATGACAATCATTTTCTAAATATTGCATTAGCATATGGAGGACAATATGAGTTAGTAGATGCAGTTAAAGAAAATAGGAAAAAAAATTAAAGATGGTTCTCTGAATAGTTGAGGATATAGATAAAAAAGAAATTGAATCAAATCTTTACACATCACATTTACCACAATCATCACCAGATTTAATTTTGCGAACGTCAGGGAGAAAAGAGATTAAGTGGATTTCTCATATGGCAAAGTGCATACAGTGAATTAGTTTTTATGGATATTTTTTGGCCAGAATTTAGAAAAATTGATTTAATGAGAGCAATCAGAACTTTTCAAGAAAGAAAAAGAAGGTTAGGAAAATGATTGAAGAAACTTCTGCAGGAATTGTATTATTTAGAAAAGAAGATTCAAAAATTTTGTTTTTACTTTTACACTATCCTTCTGGACATTGGGATTTTGTAAAAGGTAAAATGGAGGATGGAGAATCAACTCATGAAACTGCAATTAGGGAAGCAAGAGAAGAAACTGGAATAACAGACATTACATTTTTAGAAAATTTTGAAGAATGGATTAAATATGATTTTCAATATAAGGGAGAATTAGTTCACAAGAAGGTGTGTATTTTTCTTGGCTGAAACAAAAACTAAAGAAATTATTATTTCAAATGAACATCTTGATTATACATGGATGGATTATAATACATCTATGGAAAAAACTACATTTGATAATGCAAAAACTGTACTAACAAGAGCACAAACGTTACTTGCCAAGACTCTCTAGTTGTAATTTCTTTGCCACACTAACAGGATTTTTAGCATTTAGAATAGTTCTACCAACAATCAAATAATTAGTTCCAGCTGAAACAACTTCATTTGCATTCCACCTTGAATCCCAACACCAGGAGAGAATATGCTTAAGTTTTTTCCTGCTTTTTTAGCACAGTATTGTATGATTTTTGGAAAAGTTGCCCCTACTACAATACCATCAACTTTGGCAGTTAGAGCCCAATTCAAAAATAATTGGTATAGTTGCTGTTTTTTTCCCATTTTTATCTCCATATCATAGGATAATTTTGCTTCTGGTGCGCTCATATGACATAAAGTAATGACACCTTTGTCATGTTTATGAGCAGATATTACAAGACTTTTTCAGACTGTCAAGACCCATTATTGGATTTGCAATAACTGCATCAAATCCTAAATTCCAAAGATTCTCGGTTGTTACTCGATTAGTGTTTCCAATATCATTGAGTTTGATGTCTGCAATTGTTTGCAAACCATATCTATGAGCTGTTTTGTTAATTTTGAGAATTTCTTTACCGCTTAAAGGAAGAAGTAAATGAAAATTTAGTTTAATTCCGCATAGAAAAGGATGTAATTGTTTGATATTCTCAATAGTTTTTGTTTCTAAATTTTTAACTGAGGAGATCATAATCATTTGCAAGAATCACATTTCCATGTGGTTTTTGAGGATTTTGAAAGTCTAGTTTTGAAGGTGACCATAATCAACTAATGGATGTGTCTCTTTTAATTTTATTATTTTGATATATGAATAACCGTGTTCAGATGGGGATTTTCTACAAAAATGGGTTCAGCACCATTAGTTGATGAAAATTTTATGAAAGGCTTTTGTGGATCGCTATCTAAAACTACATGACAAAAGTAAGATGTTCCTTCGTCAGTGAAATTCATGAAAACACCAATAAGCCATTTGTCATTGTGTGGAAATAGAAATAGTGGAAAATGGAATTTCATCAAAACCCCAAGTAAGTTTTGCAAGACTAGACAGATCCTCTAATTCAATTGGTTGGTATCTATCAAGAGTTCCGTTGCTGGTCTCAAAGTTTTTGGAAGAGATTTTATTTTAACTATTGGAGAATAAAGTTTACTTGTATCAGAAGTGGTATTTACAATTTCAGATTTTTCTTTTCCTCCCTTTAAATCCATAGCAAAGATAATGACCAATATTTTTCTAGAGGAGTGTAATATACAATTGGTTTTTCTTTAAGGATATCCATTTGTACTGATAAAATTTTTTGTCCCATCATAATCATGTAAAAAAGATACACGTGGTGCACGTTCAAGTGCACAAACAAGTCTAGAGAATTCTAAAGTTGAATTTACTTGAATATAACGTGGTAATTTATCATCAGAAGTAGTTTGTAATTTATTCACAAAGATTTTCTGTAGATAATCAAATTAAACTTATCCAAAATTTTGAGAGCCTAGCTTCTTCTATCAATTACATCATTAGTATCTGGACCAGTTCCAATGATTGTTACAGGCGTGTTTAATTCATCTTCAATATTTTTTATGAATGCTTTTGCATCTTTAGATATATTATCAAATGAAGTTTCACCAGCACAATCAGGATAAAGAACATCTAGTTTTGTTATAGAGATTTGTGTCGCACCATTAAGCATGATTGCACGTCTAGCTAAATCAAAATCAAAGACAGCAGCACGTCTCTGACGTCCAGTTACAGTTCCAAATTCTGACCAACCTTTTTTTTCAGCCTCTTCAAGTGAGAGTTCGTTCTCAAGAGGACCAGTTCCAACACGCGTGACATATGATTTGAAAACAACAATTACTTCATCAACTTTGGTAGGACCAAGGCCAACATCAGCACATATTCCCAGATGCAGTAACATCTTTTGAGGTTACAAATGGGTATGTTCCATGCCATAAGGAAAGAAAAGTTCCTTGTGTGCCTTCTACGAGTATATTCTCATTTGCAGAAAGTGCAGAATTTATCTCCTGTGGAACATCTGTGATAAGTGAGGATAAAGAATCAATGTCTTTTGCTAATTTCAAAACTCTCATAGCTCTATCTGCATTAGCAGGACCTGTACCAGAACCAGTACTTCCAATTTTTTCTTTTAATTCACCTTTAGAATCTCGTGCTAGATGAGTTTCTTCAATAACACCACAGTGTTTATCAATAAACGAACGTCCTGATGCGTTAAAATCTTGAATTTCTTTTTTTAAAATATCTGGATTGATAACGACTCCAGGACCAATCATTACTTTAGCGTCTTTATTAAGAAATCCACTTGGAAGCATTCTAACTTTGTATACTTTATCACCATCTCTAATTGTATGACCGGCATTTGGACCAGCACCACCACGTACAATGATTTTTGGATTGTCTTTAATTGCTAAATATGAGATGATCTTTCCTTTACCTTCGTCTCCAAAAAATCCGCCAACAACTACAGTTGATGTCATGTTGTTGAGCCTCCATTTCGTTTATTTAAGCTAAAGTGTTTGTGCATGATTTTATATCCAACAGAAATTCTTTTAGATCGATGGTTGAACAAAATTTTGCTGGAAATATCATAATTAACTTGGCTAGTCTTCCAGATTTTCTAAGAAATCCAATTTTGAAAAAAAGAATGGTAGAATTTTTTTCTTTGTCTGAACCTGAAAAGAAAGAGATCATAAACAATGCATTAGAAGCGGGTCCAACTATTCCATTTCCAAACTTTTCTAAGCTTTTCAAATCATGGCTTAAAATTTTAACAACTCTTTCAGAAGAACAAAGAGATGGATTATTTTCAGCATATATTATTGAAGTATCACAATCTCCACAAAAATTAATCAATTTTCATTTAGATGGAATTTTAGAAATATTTTTAACATTAGAGGAAAATGAAAAAGAAATTCTTGCTAAATACGATTAAAAAAATCATCAACAATCTAGGTGAAGTGAAAAAAAAGAAAGATTATGATAGTAATACCAGATAATGCTAAAAAACACTTGAAGTTTTAGTCACCTGGAGGTTTTTCAGGGTTTCTATTATCTTCATTTGAATAATCAATTATTTCGCCTTCAGCAGACAATACACCTACAAAGATCTTTTCGTGTTTTTTTAACAATTTTCTATGATCAGGCATTGACATATCGAGTTTCATCTCATTCATTACCATTATTTGGTATTCTTTCCATTCAGCCCAACATTTGTTGCAGGTAGGGTATTTCTCAGCAACAATACCAAGTTGTTCATTATCAGGAATAGAATTTTTACATTTTGTGCAAGTACGACTCATGAAAAAATTACAATAATGAACTCCTTTTATCTTTTATTAAAAATAAAGCAATAATAATTATCAAAGACAAAATGATTCATGAAGATAAAATGCCCAAAATGCAAGGAAATGCTGAATTATCAATGGATTTCTCTTTAGTAAAATGTGGTTCTTGTGATTTTGAAATGAGTTATGGAGAATATGTAAAATTTGTAGCACATAATGAATCGAAATATTCAGATATTCTTGGAGATTATGCAGTAGGTAGTACAGAAGGGTCAATCTTCAGGGTCATTGGATGAATGGGATTAACAAAATAGTAAAATCATTCATCAGATTAAAATAATTAGTTTAACAAGTTTCTAAACATCATTGGAATTTTTATTAGAAAACATACTCAATCTGGTTGGATTTTTGGTAGGACTTGCTATAGGAATTATGGCATTAATTGGATTTAGAAATACAGGTAGTCCAACATTATTTAGATTAACAATTGCATTTTTTTCAATAAGTTTAGGATTTTTTGTAATATGGATGGGATACATGGTAGAAGACTTTGTGATGAAATCAGGAAATATAGAGAGATGGATTCAAACTTTAGGAATCGCAATTCAAACAGTAGGATACTTTTTCATTGCGTTTTCTCATAGCATAAAATCATTTTTTCCAAAATCCAGATATTTTAGATCAATAGGAATTTTTCCATTATTCCTAGTTTCTTCTGTTCAGTTAGAACATATCTTTAGATCAGTTTCGTTCATTTTGTTGGCTTATGGTGCCATTGAAACAATGTTATCATACTTTGAAAATAAAAACAAAGGTGCAATTTCAGTTGCTGTTGGATTAGCACTCTTAGCGTTAGGGGAGTTTTTAGGATGGTATTCGTTTGTATTCCCAGAATCAATCCTTTATTCTGCATCAATGGTAATCAAAATTGGAGGATTGATAGCATTATTCATTCCAGTGAGCAAAGTACCCTTAACTAAGATAAAATTTGATGAGGGATTAGAATAATTTCAACATAGGCTCAAAATTTGTAACAATTAAAAATTTGTCAATTTCTTTTATCTTTTTAGTATATTGGAAAATATCATTGCCCTCTCATAGAAATTAGAATGATAGTCTATTAGAGAAAATGGCAGAATATAGAACTCATATGAAAATTATTGGTGATATTCTAGCAACAACTCGAGATGATCTACAAGATGAGAAATGGAGCATCAGTTACATATCTGATTAGAAAGGCAAACATTTCTCATTCTAGAATTTCAAGAATCTTGAAAACTCTAGTATCACAAGGGCTCTTAGAACAAGTAGATTCCCAAGGTTCAAACAAATATAGAATTAGTCAATCAGGTAGAGAATTTCTTCAAGCATATTATACATTTACAAACTTTGCAGACAATTTTGGATTAAGCATCTAGTCTTCTTTTTCATCAAATCTCAATTCGTCATCAAAATCATCTTCAAAATCTGTATCCTCAAGATCAGAAGAAGGTTTAGACATATTTCACATGGTGATTTGTTACTGATAAAAACTTATTCAAAAGTAAATGATAATTAAACAAAAAAGAATAGAATGAATATTGAAAGTAGGTTGTGATAAAGAAGGAATTGAAAAAGCATCTCAAATTATTAATCAAGGGAGGGATTGTTGTTTTTCCAACAGATACAGTATATGGAATTGGATGTAATCCATACAATAAAGATTCAGTAAGAAAAATTTATGAGATTAAATCCAGAGATACTTTCAAAACCATTTCCAGTTTTAGTTTATTCAAAGGAGATTGCAGAAAAGATTGCTTTTTTTGATGAGTTTACTAAAAAAATTGTTGAAAAATTTTGGCCAGGAACACTAACAATAATTCTAAAGTTAACTGATGCAGATCTAAAAAAGATCATTAAATGTAACTGATAAAATTGCTCTAAGAGTTCCTGATCATAAATGTACATTAGAATTATTGAAGAAATGTAATTTTCTAGTAGGTACTAGTGCAAATATTTCTGGGACATTCATCATTTACAAATCCTGATGAATGTTTCAACAATATTCAAAAATATGATATTTTTGTTGATGGGTGGGGATAATTGCAGTAAAAGCAGAATCAACCATAATTGAAATAGAAAATAAGAAGATCAAAATTATTCGAGAAGGTTCTTTGAGTTATGAGGAGATTTTCAGGGATTATGAATTTGATCATTACTTGTGCTAGACATTTTGAACCTGAAACTGAGGAAGAATTAAGAGATATTTTAGAAGAATTTGGGGATTCTGATGCAAAAATTTCAATCACAAAAATGTCAGGGATTTTGACTGCTGAGACAAAGCTAGAACCAATAGAGGTTGTAAGAAAAATTAAAGAAATGCTTCTTGATGAACCTTGGAGTGTTAGATATTGTCTAAGAATAATTCCAATTCAAAAAGTCATTGAAACAAAAATTGAAGAAATAGAAAAAACAGTTTCAGAGATATCTGAACAAATTTCTAGATGGATGAAACATATAGAATATCAATAGAGAAAAGAAGTTCAGATTTATCTAGTCAAGAAATTATTTCAAAAATTGCAAGTAAAATAAAAAATAAAGTATCGCTTGAATTTCCAGACAAAATTATCTTAATTGAAATTTTAGGTAATAAAACAGGGATTTCTATATTAAAAAAAACAGATGTACTAAGTGTTGAAAAAGACTAAACGTAGTATCTCAGAGTAAAATTGCTGCCTTTTCTATCAAAATATCCTCCAAAGGATTATTTGAATAAACTGAATCAAGTAGTTTTTTTGTAATTTTAAAATATTTTTT
>PVMK01188531.1_pt1 | contig 15110 bp, 13 predicted proteins | sample 1853481 | NCBI WGS metagenome assembly PVMK01 (sample SAMN08533507, study PRJNA380276) | Marine sediment metagenome, whole genome shotgun sequencing project.
CGGGGAGTTTCACAAAACCATGGCGCGCAGCTTCTGCATCTGGGGCGTGGGGACGCAGCGGGTGCGTGCTCGTGAAACCGTCTACAGCACCACCACGCGAAGAGAAGGCCGTCCGCCGCCCTTCGCCTTTACTTCCTTGCGCCTGAGGAACCCGTCCTCAGCCAGATTGTTGAGCGCCTCCTCCTGCGCCTCGAAGGGCGCCTTGTGGAAACTCGGCAGTCCGTTCTTGATGTCGCGTAGGGTGATTTCCTTGCCCTTCTTGCGGGCCAAGTGCGTCCGCAGCGAGCGCTCGATGGCGCTCGTCTGGCTTCCGTGCGTGATGGCGTAGACGTGCAGGAAGTGGCTCAGCGCAAACTGGCTAATCAGGAGAGCCGAGTCCATCGCCTTCCTGCTGACCTCCTTCTCTTTATGGTTGGCGAATGCGTGGATGTTGGTCGCCCATCGCAGCACCTTGTCCTCGAGCTTCCGGCAGAAGCCCGTTATGTGATGGAGGTCGCCGTTGATGCGATGGCGGCGCTTGAATCGGTTGCGCCATGCCCGAAACACCGCCGCAGCTTCGTCGCTCAGATCGTACGGCTCGACTGGGTGATGGTATCGAAAGTGCAGCCCGAGCTCGACGAGCTTCTCGCGGAACGGCTTCAGAAGCTCGTCCGGCACCTCCACGTCGTCATCCTGTAGGTCGTCCAGTGTCGGCTCTGGCGAGACACAGAACCAAAAACGATTGACCAGTCCACGGTCCCAAAGGTCTGGGCGCGTCCCCAGCTCCTCGATAACGCTCAGCTGCGTGCCACCCAGAATCGAAAGCCGTGCTTCGTCCACCCAGTTCTTGGCCCGCGTAACCCGCTTCACTCGGTACGTCTCGCCGTCGTAGCTCGAGAGCAGCGCGTCAATGTCAGGTGGCTTGCCGGTTGACCTGCCGAGCAGTCGGCTGAAAATCGGTGTCTCCGCGCTCACCATGGAGGCGGTGTCGTCGTTCTCGCATTGCGTGATAAGCATCGCTTCGGGCGACACGTCGTGCAGCAGTATCTCCGGCATCGTGATGGACTCGGCTTCCTCGATGGCGTCGTTGGCCTTGCGTATGTCTGCTTCAAAAGAGTCCGCGCCGCCGCCGCCTTTGTATTGCTTCGTGAGCAGCCTCTTGTCCGCCTCGAGCCGAGCGATGAGAGCCCGTGCGTCATTCACCCTCCCCATGGCGCTCTCTCGCAGTGTCGCCTCGACCTCGTAGATGGCGCGCTGGAGGATGCTGAAGATGGGTGACTTGCCCACGCCGCTTCCACCTGTGAGGCAAGCGTAGTCGCAGCACCACGGCTGATAGTTGGCCTTGCGATGAAGGCGAACGAAGGCGCCGTACGTGGCGGACATCATATTGAAGGCAACGAAGGCCACCGGGTCCACGGGGTTCTCAGTTGCTTGCGCAATACGCAGCACCATCTCCCGCGTCGGCTCATCGAACACGTCGAGTGGGAACGGGATGAGCTCGCCCTCCGGGAACAACTGGACCACGTTGTCGGCGTGACGCAGGTCGTCCATCTCGCTCGAGATGCTGAGCTGTTCTTCGTGAGTCGCTGCGGCCTCCAGCTTGCGCTGTAGCTCCTCGAGCCGCGCCTTTGCTTGTGCGTTCACAGGTACAGCCCCTTAGCAATCCCGCCCGCATCGCAAACGTCCTGGCCGTCAATCAGTGGTCGCCACCTCGAAACGCGCCGCCCGTCGAGCGTGGCCCTGATTTTGACCGCGTACTTGTCCCCGGGGCCATCGTCGTCGGTCGCGATGATGACGCGGGCATCCTGTGGAATCGCAATCGCGTGCGCATCGGTCCACGATCCGGCGCCCGTGATGCCGAACACCACCCGCACACGGTCGTCGCCCGTGTCCTCGCAGCTTGCCACCAGGAAGTCGGGCTCCCCTTCCACAATCACATACTCAACGTGACGGTTGGCCCACTGCTCTTTGCGCATCGGGTCACGACGAAGAGCCATGACGCCCGCTGCGTTTGCCAGGACAAGTCCACGCTTCTGCGGCTTCAGCGCCACGCTCTTTGCTTTGACGCGGCCACCATGGTCAACGATGCACCGGAGCTGGAGCGAGCGCGGGTCCCCCATGGTGTCATAGAGACGAAGCAGCAGCCGGAACCCATGAAGCGGCGCGTGCTTGTAGACGTCGCCCACGGCGACCTTCGGGATGGTGTCGCGGAGCTCATCAAGGAACTCTTCGGGAAGCTGCGTGCCTCTCGGGAAATACCGGCATAGGCTGGTGCCGTTCAGGCGCTCGAGGTCAACGCCGCGACCATCAAGCCAGTCACACGGTTCATCGTGTACGAACACGCCTTCGGCGGCTTCCCAGATTGCGCCCCATATGTGCTTCGCCGGGTAGACCGGAGGTTCGGGCGCCATGATGGGCAACGCCTCGAGCTTGACCGGGCCACTGTTTCGGCCTGACTCTCTCGGCTTCTTTCGGCCTTCGCGTTCCGCCGACTTCAGCGTTGCCTTGACCTCTGACTTGTCTAGCCCGACTTCGCGGCCGGCTTGGGAAAGGTGTTCCCACACTTCCTCGAAGCCGAGAGAGCCACCCGCTGCAATCTCGAAGCACCAGCGCGCTTGTCCGTACAGGGTATTATTCCGCCCGCTGCCGACGGCCGCGAGAACCTTGTTCCGTGCGTGGTCGAGGGCACTCACTTCACACCCAGGAGGCGACGGACGCTGGCGCGGAGGTTCCGGACCTGCTCACGGGCGATGTTCCGCTCGCGTCTCAGGTCGTGGGTGCTCTCGAGGATCTCAGCGAGTTGCTGGGCTAGAAAGCTGATGCGCGCTTCACACGGCTCGTGCGCGGCGCTTGCATACTCAGGTCGGTCGGCGTAGTGTCTGCCCTGCATTGAGTCCTCGCTTTGGCGGGAACCCAAGTTCTAGGAAGGGACCCCCGCACGGGTCACAAAGCGGCGCTGCCGGGAAGGGCGGGCGCCGCTTTTGTTGGTGAATGAACTGCGACGACGACGCACCCATGCGACGACGCGGAGAATCTTGCCCAGGCCCTAAAGCCGGGGTACACGGTGAGGGGAGGGCGCAGACCGGTGGCACATATAAGGCACACCCGTTTTTCGGACCCGGCAGGGAGTCAGAATCTCTTGCAAAAACCAGGGCAAACGCAGACGGAAGAGCGCGAGTAGTGGCGTACACGGCCAAGGACATCGATGTTCTCGAGGGGCTCGAGCCGGTGCGCAAGCGGCCCGCGATGTACATCGGGGGCACCGACGCTCACGGCTACCACCACCTGCTGTGGGAGATCCTCGACAACTCGGTCGACGAAGCCATCAACGGGCACGCGTCGCGCATCGAGGTGGAGCTCGATGCAGATCACCGCGGCGCCACCGTTACCGACAACGGTCGCGGCATTCCTGTCGATACCCACCCAAAGTTCAAGAAGTCCGCACTCGAGCTGATCCTCACGACCCTGCACGCCGGCGGAAAGTTCGAGGGGACGAGCTATCAAGTGGCGGGCGGTCTTCACGGCGTCGGGGCATCGGTTGTGAATGCACTATCGTCCGATCTGACGGCCACGGTTTGGCGCGGGGGCAAGACCTACTCGCAGCCCTACAAGCGCGGGAAGGCGAGCGCGAAGCTCAAGCGGGGCGGGAAGACCAGCAAGCGCGGCACCTCCATTCATTTTCGACCTGACGCTGACATCTTCGGGAAACGCGCAGCCTTCGACTCGAAACGGGTCGCCGAGCGTCTGGAGGCGAAGAGCTATCTTCATCGAGGTCTCAAGATCGTGTTCGTCGACGGGAAGACCGGCGAGCGTCAGGAGTTCGAGCACCCTGGGGGGATCGTCGACTTCCTCGACAAGCTGGTACTCGAGCGCGGAAAGCCATCGGTGCACCCAGAGGCGTTCACCGCCGACAACGACAGTGAGCCGCGGCTCGAGGTTGCGCTGCGTTGGACCGAAGCCACCGATGAGCTGATCCGATCCTACGCGAACGGGATTCCGACAGGGTCTGGCGGCACGCACGAGAACGGCTTCAAGCAGGGGTTGTCGAAGGCCATCCGCAACCACATGGACACTCACAAGCTCACGCCCAAGGGCGTGAAGGTCACCGCGGACGACATCCGTGAAGGGCTCGTGGCCCTAGTGAGTGTGTACGTGGAGGAACCGCAGTTCCAAGGGCAGACGAAAGATCGGCTCAACAATCCCGAGATCACGGCGCAGATCGAGACGTCGGTGCGAACGGCATTCGAGCAGTGGTTGCTCAACAACAAGACTTCGGCGGAGTCGATCATCGCGCGTGTGATCATCTCATCGCGCGCGAGGGCTGCCAGCCGCGCAGCGAGCCAGCAGGTGTCGCGGAAGACCGCGATCAGTCATCGGTTGAACCTCCCCGGAAAGCTCGCGGACTGCTCGAGCACCAACCCCGATGACAGCGAGCTGTTCCTCGTCGAAGGGGACAGCGCGGGTGGCAACGCGAAGCAGGGGCGCGACCGCAAGACGCAGGCCATCTTGCCGCTTCGGGGCAAAGTGTTGAACGCGGAGCGCGCGACGCAAGCGCAGATCCTCGGTAATCGCGAGCTCCAAGATGTCGTGAGCGCACTCGGGTGCGGGATTGGGAAAGATTTCGATATTTCGAAGCTGCGATACGGCCGTGTATTCCTGTTGATGGATGCGGACAGTGACGGTCATCATATCGCGACCCTGTTGCTCACGTTCTTCTTCCGTATGCTGCCCGGGCTCGTAAAGGCGGGGCACATCTTTCTGGCGCAACCCCCTCTTTATCGCATCGACATTGGCAAGGAAGTGCATTGGGCGCTCGACGATGAAGAGCGGGACCGCATCATTGCCGGCGCGGCCAGCAACGCGAAGGTCGAGATCAGTCGTTTCAAGGGCCTTGGCGAAATGACGGCGGAGGAGCTCCGGGAGACCACGCTCGACAAGAATCGCCGAAGGGCGCTGCGGGTGGTGGTCGAGGGTGAGCTCGAGGCCGACCGCGTCTTCAGCGAGCTCATGGGCAAGGACCCTGCAGCCCGCTACCGGTTCATCATGGAAGAGGCGCCCCAAGCCGAGGCCCTCGAGCTCGACGTGTAGTCGCACAGATCGCGGTCCGATTTTTTGACCCGGCTACGGCGTTCTGGTTGAACCACTTCAGGAAGTACTTCGATAACTCGAGGGAGTGGTAATGCAGTCGACTTGTCATGTGTGCGAGAGGATCTTCGAGGCGCGCTTTCGCTATCAAGTTCGCGAGGAGAACGGGCAGTACGTCTATATATGTTCGACGGGGTGTCAGCAGAAGCTGCTCCTAGGGGAGGACGGCGTTCGCGCCTGTGACACCTGCGGCGCCACGTTCGAGATCGAGTTCCCGTACCAGATGAGCGTGAGCGACGGACGTCGTCAGTACTTCTGCTCGACTGCCTGTTGCGAGCGCGGGCAGCAGCGTCATAGCGAGGTCGGGATCGTGCGCGCGACGCCGAAACGCATCGCGGTGTTCAATCACAAGGGCGGCACCGGCAAGACCACCACGTCGATCAACTTGGCTGCGGGTTTGGCAGAATCGGGGCGCCGCGTGTTGCTGATCGACGCGGACGGACAAGGCAACGTCGGCGCGTCGCTGGGGATTGCCGGGCAGCGCACGCTCTATCACGTGCTCGTGAACGGCGCGAAGGCCGCTGATGTCGCGGTGCCGGTGAGGGAGGGTCTGGATGTGTTGACGTCCAACGAATCGCTCGCCGCTGCTGAGCTCTATCTCGCGGAGCGTCCGAACCGCGACCGCATCATGCGTGAGCGATTGGGCGATGCGTGTCGCGACTACGATGTCGTCGTCATCGACTGTGCGCCGGCGCTGTCGTTGATGAACCAGAACGCAATGGTGTATGCCGACAGCGTCATCGTCCCGGTGGCGTGCGATTACCTGTCGTTGGTCGGCGTCAAGCAAGTCTTGAGAACGATGCGCAACGTCCGGGAACTGCTCCAACACGACGTGCAGCTTCTGGGCGTGCTGCCCACCTTCTTCGATGTTCGCAATCGGATCTCGCGAGAGACGATTCTCACGATGCGCCAGCACTTCGAAGGCCGCTGCTACGACCCGATTCGAATCAATACCAAACTCCGGGAGGCTCCGAGCGCGAAGCAGACCATCTTCGAGTACGCGCCGAAGAGCCATGGCGCGGAGGACTACAGGCGTCTGGTGCAACGGGTGACCGCCGTTGCAGCGACTGGGCAGAGAGCGCAAACGCGAGCCGCGCTCTCGGTCGCATCTTAGGGGGGCACATGAAGAGACGCGAAGGATCAGGGCTAGCTGGAGTTCTCGAAGATGATGAAGTGAGCGCGGTTCTGCGCGACTCCTTCTACGGCGGCAAGACCACAAAGCGTGGTCGTGCGAAGCCAAAGAAGAAGAAGAAGCCGGACCACTACGACGTCATCTGCATCTCCCTCTACAAGGAAGATCTGGCTCAGCTCGACAAGATGGTCGCCAAGCTGAAAAAACAGGGCCATCGGAGGATCAGCCGGAGTGCCCTCATCCGCTTCGCCCTCGACGAGGTCGAGATCCGGGACTTCCCGCGCGCCTACTAGCGTGCCGTCACTGGGGCGCTATACTCGGCGCCAATTTTTAGGGTCCTTGGGAGGTTCCGGTGACTGACAGCATCCTACGGGAAGCACTCACCTTCGATGACGTGTTGCTCCTGCCGGCGTACGCGGATTTTCTGCCCGCAAACGCGGACGTTTCCACGCGTTTCACCCGGGAGATCGAGCTTCGAATCCCGTTCGTGTCGAGCGCCATGGACACGGTGACCGAATGGCGCACGGCTGTGACGATGGCGCGAGAGGGTGGGATGGGCATCCTGCACAAGAATATGAGCCCTGAGCTTCAGGCGCTCGAGGTGACCAAGGTGAAGCGGGCACAGACCGGCATGATCGTCGACCCCGTCACGGTGGGCCCCGGGGAGGCGCTCCACGATGCCCTCGAGCTGATGCGGCGGCACGAAATCTCGGGGCTGCCGGTGGTTGAGGGCGACAAGCCCGTCGGCATCCTCACCAGCCGCGACGTTCGCTTCGAGCAGAACCTGAACCAAAAGGTCGCGCAGCTGATGACAAAGGAGCTCGTGACCGTGCCTCCGGGCGTCGAGCAGAGTAAAGCGCGCGAGCTGCTTCACAAGCATCGCATCGAGAAGCTGCTGGTGGTCGGCGATGGCGGTGTGCTGGTTGGCCTCATCACGATCAAGGACCTGTTGCAGGCGGATCGCCATCCTGACTCGATCAAGGATTCGCTCGGCCGTCTGTGTGTCGGCGCCGCGCTCGGCGTGGGTCCCGATCGGGAGACGCGTACCGAGGCGTTGGTGCAGGCAGGTGTCGACGTGTTGATCATCGACACTGCGCACGGACACAGCAAGGGCGTGATCGACGTAGTTCGGGAGACGAAGTCGACGTATCCCACTCTTCAAGTGGTTGCTGGCAACGTCGCGACCGCCGATGCGACAAAGGCTTTGATCGATGCCGGCGCTGACGCGGTGAAGGTCGGCATGGGCCCGGGGTCGATTTGCACGACGCGTGTCGTGGCCGGCATTGGTGTGCCTCAGGTGACGGCGGTCATGGACTGCGCCCGCGTGGGACGCGAGCACGGGGTTCCCATCATCGCCGACGGCGGGGTGAAGTACTCGGGTGACGCGGTAAAGGCCATCGCCGCTGGCGCGAATAGCGTGATGATAGGCTCGTTGTTCGCGGGCACCGACGAGGCGCCCGGAGAGCTGGTTCTGTATCAGGGGCGAACGTACAAGTCGTACCGTGGCATGGGATCGCTCGGCGCCATGCGCGAGGGGTCGTCGGATCGGTACGCGCAGGCGGACGTGTCGGACGTTGGCAAGCTCGTTCCCGAAGGGATCGAGGGCCGTGTGCCGTATCGCGGCGCGTTGTCGAACGTCGTGTACCAGCTAGTGGGTGGGTTGCGCGCCGGCATGGGTTACACCGGCAACCCCTCGATTGGCGAGCTTCAGAAGAACGCACAATTCATCCGCATCAGCTCAGCCGGGCTCCACGAGAGCCACGTTCACGACGTCATGGTAACGAAAGAGGCCCCCAACTACCGGGTCAGTCGAGAGTAAGAGCCGGGGCGCCGCGCTCCGCCGTACCCTGATCGCTCCGAGCGGTTCTCTCCCGCTTCGTAGCCTGCCTCGACCCCTCTGGGTCGTCATGTTAGAGACGCGCCATGATCGCTGATGGGGTCTTGATTCTCGACTTTGGGTCGCAGTACACGCAACTCATTGCTCGGCGGATTCGGGAGCAGCGCGTCTATTGTGAGATCCAGCCGTGCACCTACTCGCTGGCCGAGATTCGCGACCTTGCGCCCAAGGCGATCATTCTCAGCGGGGGGCCGGCAAGCGTGTTTGCCGAAGGGGCTCCTAGCATCGATCCGGGGGTGTTCGACCTCGGCGTGCCCGTCTTGGGCATCTGTTACGGAATGCAGCTCACGAACCATCTTCTCGGTGGACAGGTCGAGCAGGCCGACGAGCGGGAGTACGGGCCGGCGCGCCTCGAGGTGGCCAAGCCCGAGGGGCTCTTGCACGGGTTTCAGGTGGGGTCACACGTGGACGTGTGGATGAGCCACGGCGATCGCGTAGAGAGTTTGCCGGAGGGGTTCGAGACGATAGCGCGAACCTCCAACAGCCCGTTCGCCGCGGTGGCGAACCTCCAACGTAAAATTTTCGGCGTTCAGTTTCATCCGGAGGTCGCGCATACACCGCGTGGCGTAGAAATGCTTCGCGGGTTTCTGTTCGAGGTCGCGGGTTGCGAGGCCAACTGGACGCCGGGCTCGTTCGTGGAGCAGAGCGTGGAGACGATTCGCCGCCAGGTCGGGGGCCGGCAGGTGATCTGCGGTTTGTCCGGCGGTGTCGACTCGTCGGTAGCGGCCATGCTGGTTTCGAGAGCGATCGGCGACCGGCTCACTTGCGTCTTCGTCGACAACGGCTTGCTCAGAAAAGACGAGGCCGAAAGCGTCGTCCACACCTATCGCGACCACTTTGGGCTCAAGCTGATTCACATCGACGCCGCCGACGAGTTCCTGGATGCGCTTCACGGTGTAGGTGACCCGGAGAAGAAACGGAAGATCATCGGGCGCATCTTCATCGATGTATTTCAGCGTGAAGCCGAAAAGCTCGAAGACGTCGGTTTCCTCGTGCAGGGGACGCTCTACCCCGATGTCATCGAGAGCCTCTCGTTCAAGGGGCCGAGCGCGGTCATTAAGAGCCACCACAACGTAGGCGGATTGCCGGACACCCTGCACCTGGAGCTCATCGAGCCCCTGCGACTGCTCTTCAAGGACGAGGTTCGCGAGGTAGGCGAGGCGATGGGCATGCCACATGACTTGCTTTGGCGTCATCCGTTCCCTGGTCCGGGCCTCGCGGTTCGCTGTCCGGGCACGATCGAGCGCGAGAGGCTCGACATCTTGCGTGAAGCCGACGCGATCTTCATCGAGGAGCTGCGCGCCTCAGACCTCTACGACAAGATCTGGCAGGCGTTTTGCGTGATTCTTCCCGTGCGGACCGTCGGTGTCATGGGTGACGAGCGAACGTACGAGTACGTGGTCGCCATTCGCGCCGTTGATTCGCGGGACGGTATGACCGCGGACTGGTCGAGAATCCCGCACGAGGTGCTGGCGAGGGTTTCGACTCGCATCATCAACGAGGTCCGCGGCTGCAATCGTGTCTGCTACGACATCTCGTCCAAGCCCCCGTCGACGATCGAATGGGAGTAAGAGTCGCTGCCCTGGTGCTGGTGCTCGTCGCGTGCAGCTGCGCAAGGAGCGGCACCATCGCCGCGGAGCCGGCGCGGCTGAAGGTCGTCACGATTCCTCCAAACGCTTCGGTCTATATCGACGGCCACTACTTCGGCCGCGCGACCGTTCTCGCAGCAGAGCCCAAAGCGCTCGTCCCCCGGCGTCCACCTCATGACCATCCAAGCCGAAGACCACTTCCCCCACGACATGGAGCTCGACCTCCCAGCAGGCGAAACAACAATCACAATAACCCTCCGCCCCATCCCCCAATAAGGGGACAGGCTAGGCCCTCGCAAGGGCCTGGAATTGTGTGGGTTTTGGGAGGGGCGCGTCTCCCCAATTAGTTGGAGAGGGCGCTTTTTAGTTCTTCGCTGGTTTTGAATTCTGCTTTGATGGTGGGGCCGGCTAGTCGGACTACGAGGTGCGTGGGGCTCAGGGCCTCGAGGGCTTGGAGGGCGGCGTGTTTGGCCTCGGCGCTGTTGCTCACGAGGACTAGGTTGGCTTGAGCTCGGACGAAGTCGGGTCGTTTCGCGAGGGTTTCCCGGAGGAGCTTCTCGCAGCGAGCCGGGGTCGACGTATCGTTCGAACGCCTCCATGGCGCGGAGATAGGTGCGAACCGGCGGGTCCCCCTCGGCGTCGGAGGCGTATCGCATCATGCGATCGTACTCGAGCCAGTGGCCGCGCAGGCGGAAGTAGTTCGCGTTGGCGAGATACGCGAGCTGTGCCGTGGGATCTCCTTTGATCGCCTGTTCGGCGAGGTCGGAACCGGAGCGCAGGGGCGCCTCCGACAAGATACGCAGCGCGCGCACCACCTTGCGCAGGTCGGCCGTCTTGGCTTGCAGCTGCCTGGCGTAGGCCAGGTCCGCCTCGGCGGTCTCGTTGCTTTCGAGTGGGACGGGCCGTGGTCACCTGTCGAAGCTCAGTGAGGTCCTGGTTTCGTTCGTTGTCGAGAATCCAGGCCGCAGTCATGAGCGCGCCGGCGTAGGACAGATCGAGATATGCGCGAAGGGTCAGCGCCTCGGGGCCCATTCGCCCAGTCGCGAACCGCCTCGCCGCGTCGAACTCAGGAAGTCGGTCGCCTCGGATGATTTCGAGCACCTGGGCCATGGACGTCACCGGAGTGGCCGGCGGGGGCACCGGCGGAAGACCGTACGCCTTCTGGAACTCCCTGATGACGAGGGCCGCTTCGGGCGGTCGCATCTTCTCGACGTCGACGCCAATGCCAATCGTCGAGCCGTCGTTCGTCGAGGACTTTGACGAGGCGCAAGCGCCCAACACAAACATCAATAGGATCGCGCAGACCGTTCGTTTCATGGCGCGGAGGCTAGCACAGCCGTGGGGCCAGCCCCACAATCGCGCCCCGGCTAGCTCTCGACCGGGGCTTTGCCTTGCACCGGCAAATCCAGTGCTTGGCCCGATTCATCCGCGATGTGCATTTTCGAGGTGGGCGGGGCGAGCTGGATGCTCGCTTCTGCGAAGCGTCGGATGATTTCGAGATTGACGCGCTCGCTGAACTCGGAGAATGCCCAGTAGTCCGGAGGCTCATACCAGTAGTAAACGACGAGGCTCAGAGAGTCCGGGTTGAATTCCTGAAAGTACACGCGAGGTGGATTGTCCGCCGGCATGCCCTCGTGGTCCGCCAAGATCTCCCGCACGATTCGCAACGCCTCCTCGACGTTTTCCCGGGAAGTGCCGGTTGCGATTCGGAGTTGCGTCTTGCGGCGAATGCTCTGGCGCCGCCCGACGTTTTCGACTTCCATCGTGGCCATGCTCTCGTTGGGAATCGAGGTCAGGTTGCCGTCCAACTGACGGATCCGAGTCGACCGCAGCCCGATGCGCTCTACGACGCCATCATGCTTGCCGGCGACAATTCGCTCTCCCACCCGGTAAGGCTGATCGACCAGGATCGTCAGGCTGCCCAGTAGGCTCTTGAGGGTGTCCTGAGCCGCGAGCGCGATCGCAAGCCCGCCGATACTGATGCTCGCGACCAAACCTACGAGGGGGATCCCGATCTGGCTCGCACCCCGAAACACCAGCACCGCAGCGGCCACAATCCCGACGAGCTGCGCGGTCAAACGGATCAGGCTCGCGTCCAGGCTTTCGGCGCGGATGCGCGAAGCACTCGCGATGCCCTCTCCGATGGCGAGCGCGAACAACCAGGCCGCCCAGGCCAGGGACAAGTACGCGACCGTGGTCACCGACAGTCGCAGGGCGTTCGCAACCGCTCCCGTCACGTTGATCTCGTCCACCACGAACGGGAAGACTACGACGGCGGAAATGAAGAGCGTGATGGGAAGAAGCAGGCGAAAGAGGTGTCGCCACATGGAGCGCACCTCATTCCCTTTTCGTCGAGTGAGCCAGTGCACGAGGACAAGGACGGCTAGGTTCGCCAAACCCGCGATGAAGAGGACGATCCACTTCCACCAGGCCAGGCCCCATGCCACCCGCCGCATCCAAGCAGGCAGCTGATCGACCACAGAGATCGAAACATTCCAACCTCCATAGACCTCGAGAAACGAGCCGAAGTTCTCTATCGGTGGCTGCCGAAGATAAGGCAGATCCTTCGTTCGCTCGTAGAAACCTTTGGCTCGGGCGACGGTTTCGGGGTCGAACAGGAACTCGCCTCGGCGTGGACCGTCGGCGACTTGGCGGATGCGAATTTCCGTATGGGGCAGAGTCCAGCGGTCGAGCTCCGGGTTCGCTTCGATCTCGTCGTCGTCGGGAACCTCTTCCATCGCAGGCAGCTCGATCCGGGACAGGACCTCGTAGAGGTGAACTTGCACGTCCCGGCTGACCTCCAAGCGAGCCTCCGGCGCAACCTCACTCATGTCGAGCGTGCGTCTCGAGCGGATGTCGTATTCCGTCAGCCGCCGTAGACCTTCTGGGCTCCGCTTGCCCGTTCCCTCGTCCCGTATCTGGACCAACATGTCGTCCATCGACGTGAGAAAGGTGCTCAAGGTATCGTGCGGGCTCGAAGTCATCGGAGGCTGGAGCGGATGCTGGGCCTGCACCGCTTCTATCGGCCAGCTCAGGCCCAGTAGGAGGACGAGTGCGCGGAGCACCCACGCCCGTTGCGACCGAAGTTTGCGAATCGCGGTCAGGTCCATCTCTTCCAGAATACCTCAGCTTGCCGTTGCCAAGGGCGCTAGAACCGAACGAAAACGTCGAACTCGGGGGAGACGTTGCTGAGCACGTCTCCGGGCAGCACGAGATAGAAGCCGTCGACGAAGAAACTGCTGTAGCCGACCCCAAGCCGGATGTTGGCGCGCTCCCAAGAGAACACGAAGCCGGGGACGACGGCGAAGGCGTTCTTCAACTCATCCGTATCGACCGCGAGCCGAAGGTCGGCGGTCGGGTTCGTACCACCCAGACTGCCATTGACCACGGCGTCGCTGACATAGGGGACCCAGCGGAGGGTGAACGTAAACGCGACGACGCGAGAGAGTCGCCATTCGGCCATCCCATAGAGCTGCATGAAGTCGATCACGAGTCCGCCTTCGATCTGGTCGCCCCCCGACTGTGCATCGGCACCCCCGGTGACGGCGGTGAACCTCGTTCCGAGGTGCACGCTCACGTCGGAATTGATCCGCACGGACCCCGCGAGGGAAATCGGCATCAGGAAATACCTCACTTTGGAATCGTCGGTCTGCAGGATGGTGCCTGTGAGGAAGGCGGCGGAAACGCTGAGCGCCAGGCGTTTGCGGTCGTAGAAGGTCGACTTGAGCTCGAGGTTCGGGGCGACGGTCTGAAAGATCATCCCGAGGAGCCAAGGCATGGTGTAGGTCGTGACCTGTAGCTGGTCGAGGATGCCGTAGCTCAGATTCATCAAGCCCAGGCGGACCGCCGGCGTTGCAGGCTGTACGCCGTCGTGTCGAGGAGTCGCTCCTCGTAGGTGTGATAGGCGCGGGCCGAGCTGGGATGGAGCCCCATGCCCGCCCAGATCACGCCCGCGAGGAGCAGCGCTCCTACCAGCTGAAGAGCGTGTTGTCGTCTTTGTCGAAACATCGACTGTCCTCTAGGTTGCATCCGAACAACCCGGTCGCATCGCGGATGGCCTGACCGCCGTCTACCTCAAAGATATAGTTGAACGTTTGGGACAACGCCGGGTCCGCGAGGTCCACCAGGATCGTCAGCCCGGCTGTGTTCGCGAGCGTGACACGAAAGCTCTGGTTGATGCGGTAGGGGTCTCCGTCAAAGCCGATGTCTCCTTCCATGAGGAAAGTCACGATCAGCTTTGTGATGTCCTCACCGGGCGACACGGGGTCACCCAAGTCGAGCGCAATGCCTCCATCGTACGAAGCCTCGAAGTTCTCTCCCCCGGTGGGCACCAGGTACAGACAGTTGTCGGCGGTGCCCCAGACGACGCGGCCGATCCCTCCACTGTCAAGTGTCATCGTTAGAACGATCCTGCCGGTTTCAAGGTCCGGATCGGCTTTATAGCCGGGGTCGAATTGCCTTTCATCCCAGCCCGGGCAGATGTAGTTGACGTTGATCTGCCCGGTGGGAGTTGGGACCACCACTCCACCACCGCAAGTGCCACCCGGACAATCCGTGTCGTCGACGCAGTCATTGCCTTTGTTGTCTCCATCTTCGCAAATCCTTACGGTGGCGGCCTCGAGCTCCTGCTGCACGTCAATGATGACCTGCAGGATCTCCTCGAAGATCTCCGAATTCTGAATCTCCTCGGCAGCCTTGGCGATTTCATCGGCAACCTCAGACATAATCTGGCTTCCGACAACGGCCGTGGGGTTTACATACGCCTGAAGCAGCGGCTGAAGGTCGGGGGGGGGGTCGAAAGATGGCGCGCACGAGCTGAGGGGCGTGGCTAGGGCGAGCACTGCGAGAAACGAAGTTAGAGCTTTCATCGCCCGCCTACCGTAGCGCGTTGCCTTCGCCGCTCCACCCGTTTCCGCCCGCTTACCAAGACGATGGGAACGACGAACCAGCCCGCGGTCCACGCGCCGGGTCCGACGAACGCGAATCCAGTGTTCAGCAACGCCGTCATAGGTTCGATGATAGCGCTCCTGAGGACCTCATCTTTGTCGGTTTCGCTCAGGTCTGTGCGCGTGAGGCCGTTCTTGCGGGCGTAGGACCAGCCTGCGATGCCGATGAAGCCCGAAAGAGCGAGAGAGAGGCATTGCCCAACCGGCGAAGAAAGGCTCGCCAGCTCCGGGTCCGCGATCGCAAAGAAGAGAAAGAGGCAAATGAAAATCAATTGCAGGAGAGCCAGCAGCGTGTGTCTCGGGTTGGTTCGGTCGAGAGGTCCAAGCAGCTTGTGCGTCAAGTTCCAGGAGATCAGCGTCAATCCCACCGCGATGATCAATCTCAGCAGGTCGACGGAGTTGTCGATCAGCAGAGACGCCAG
>PVMK01130684.1_pt1 | contig 15109 bp, 14 predicted proteins | sample 1853481 | NCBI WGS metagenome assembly PVMK01 (sample SAMN08533507, study PRJNA380276) | Marine sediment metagenome, whole genome shotgun sequencing project.
TCGGCTTTTTCAGCTTCTACTTCTTCTTTAAACTTATTTAATGAACCACTTATTGCTGTATTAATTTTTTTATCGGCCTCTTCCCATTCTCCTTCTGCATTTATTCCTCCGGGTATCGAACGGAACCCTTCATCAATTTTTTTGATAGAATTTTCTGTGATCCCCTTTTCTTGGGTTTCCTTTACATCATTACTCAATGATTTTTTAACTTTTTTATATGCCTTCTCAGCTTCATCCTCTCTTTTGCAAGCTGCAGTTGAAACGGTCAGTACAATCATTGATAAAAACAGTACCAATTTTATTTTCCAGCTCATTGTTTTGATCCCTTCCGTTAGAAATAATAGTGAAGCTGTATTTATACCTTTGTTTAATTATTTAGAACAAAATCGTCATGCCCATGACAGGACCTTTTAATTGACCATTAATTGCAAACTTATCCGAGCCACTACCCCGGCTGTAATCAATATCAAGGATTCGATATCCTGCATTTAAAGACACTTTTTTTGTTAGCTTGTAATCAATTCCTGCAGCAAAATTCCATATTAGTCTGGATGCCGATCCAATCCCGAACCCTCCTGCATCAAATCTAACATTAATGGCAATTTTATCGTTTAAATCCCAAAGAATACGACCGCCAATAAAAGGCTCAATCCAATCTACAGATTCGCCAAGCTTTTCACCTATGGAACCTACACCAGCTATGTCGACATTCAAATCAATCTTATTCTTATAATAAACATATCGAAGACCGCTGTAGGGTTCAAAGGTAAGTTTCTGCTTGTAGTTGTTTCCAAATCTTTGCTCAAAGAGACGATATGCTAATGCAAAATCTGCCATACTTAACTTGTTATCCAAATCAAGAGAATAACTCGTTACACCATCAGTTCCCTCAAAACTGTCATCTGCACTTAAATCAAAATATACACCATCAAAAGCAACCCCCCATTTGCCTTTCCAGGCTTCCACACGACCCATCAAAGCAAAATCCAAATAGTCCTTAACTATGTCACCAAAGCTCAAATCTACAGATCCTTTTAGACCATCGACAATTGGATCAGCATCTAGCGAAGGCATCCAGACATATGGCATTAAACGTATCTCCCACTCATCAGATGGACAAGGTGACTCCTGACCATACACAGGCGAGGCAAAAGTCACAGCAAATAAAACCAAGAGGGCATATAGATGTTTAAAAACTGTATTCATGTCATTTCCTTTTTAAAAATAAATAAAATGGAGGAGTAGTGTCAAGTCGATAGTAAGGACTAGATATAGGGTAAAGACGGGGCATGTATGAAAAATGACCATGTTTAAGATGCGGGCAACATATGTTACTTTAGGATTTTATCTTCATCAGTATCTGTATCTACCTCTAGATATCCCTCTATTGGACGGTCCACGGTTCGGACGAGAGTGGCTGTATCCAGATCGAGGATAAGCTCCCCAGCCATACCCACGGTGTACGGTAACACTATAACTAGTGGGTTTCCTGTAGTGATAGGCGTAGTCGGGATCAAAGATACAGGACGGTAAAAATAACGAGGCCATCATTGCAAAAGCTATTAAGAACAGGATTCTATAGCGTTTCATTTCAGATGTCCTCCATCTCAGAAAAATGCACTATCCCGAACACAGCCCCGGACGGATCTGCAATCAACGCAACGGTTCCTTCCTGAGCTGATGTGTCAGGTTCTATAATCAATTTTCCGCCGAATTTTTTCGCTTTTTCCACTATTGCCAAAACATTCTCAACGACGATATAAGGTATCCAGGCAGGATCCACATCGTCCCATGGCAATTTCATAAGCCCCCCGCAGAAACGGTCATTGACAACCAGGCGACGATACTTGACGTCATCTTTAACATCAATCAATTCTTGTTCATAACCGGCCAGCATATTATAAAATTTTAGTGCATCATCAGGATTCGTTGTCCATAATTCACTTCCCACCCATTCGTTTGCCAGAAAGTCATCATCCGGCGGATCTCCGCCAGTTGCAGTTACCAATCCAAATATTGCCCCCTGCGGGTCAATCACTGCGGAAACACGGCCTCTGTTTTTTAAGTCTTGTGGCTTGAAATATACTGTCCCATTGTTTTTATCAGCAAGCTTTGTAGCTTTATCAACATCCTCTACGGAGATATAACTAAGCCACTGGGATTCGCTGACATTAGGATCTTTCTGTTTGATATAGACGGCATTGGCTATGGGTACCCCGTTGCGCAGTATTGTTTTTACAATTTCCCCTTTGGAATTCGTATCCTTAAAGGTCCAACCGAACAAAGCTTCATAAAACCGGCTGGTAGACTGCAGATCGTGAGTGAAAAGATCATACCACACAAACTTGCCGATGAGACGCTGATTCGTAGGCTCAGACGTTATTTTCGGCACAATAATATGATTCTTCGCACACCCGCTCAGGCTCAATCCTACTAACAAAACAGCGGCTATTAGAAAAATTATTTTGGGTTTTGCTATGGGAAAATTGACCTTTCTATATGTTTGCAACATGCCTATACACCCTCATTTATTTTTTATATTAAGCGATAATTATTAATTGCGGAACAACTGACTGATTGACGAAACCATATTTTGATATTCGACATTTAATATACGTCTTTTTTAATTAATTACTTTGTTTTTAGCCTGAGAAAGTATCAAACGTTAAAAGAATAAATATGTTTACAAATGCCTATTTCGCGCCCGCAACATTAAGAAGTCTGACAACCTCTATGTGGCCGTTCTGCGAGGCCCGCATTTGAGCCGTAGAACCATTTCCCGCCCGGATGTTCACGTCAGAGCCTTTGGCTAGCAATTCCTTAACGATTGCCGTATGGCCATTCAGCGAGGCCATGTAAAGAGCTGTAGTACCATTCCCAGCCTGGATGTTCACGTCAGAGCCTTTAGCGAGCAGTACCCTGACGACGCATGTATGACCTCCATTAGAGGCCAAAATAAGGGCTGTGCTGCCATTTTTACTCTTGATATTTATGTCAGCACCTTTGGCAAGAAAGGACAGCACCCCCTCCAAGTCGCCGTTTCTAGCAGCGCCAATAAGATTAGTTTCCCCAGCCGACACCGCTCCGCTCAACAAAATGGCTGCCAAAAAAAAACGTCAGAATAGAATAAGCAGGGATTCTTAGCGTCATGTTTTGTTTCCTCCTGTGTTCTAACTTACAGATTAAGATAGAGTTCTATTTTTGATATTATATTAAACCCTATATATGGAAAATTTTGCTCACAACTTTAGTTTGCCATTATTGTCATATATCTTTCTCTTTATTTGTCGGTCATCTTTATAGGTGTCTATACAGAATATTTCCCCACTTACATAATATGTTTTACTAAGTCCTTCTCTTTGACCATCCTTATAGTTAATTTCACTTTTTAACCCACCACTTCTGTAATATTCTTTACTAAGTCCTTCCAGTTTATTCTCCTTATAATTAGCTTTCCATCTTAATGCCCCACTTTCATAATATGTTTTAGTAAGTCCTGCCTGTTTACCCTTCTTATAACTAGCTTCCTCTTTTAATTCTCCACTTTCATAATAAAATTTTCTTACTTCTGATAATCCGATAGCAGGCACGAATAAAATCAAGCACAGTATTGTTAAAGTTTTTATGTTTTTCATTTCTTCAACCTTTGATAAGTAAGGAAAAGTACAGGCTATTTTTTTGCACCCACGGTTGTTTTTTGAAAATTGCCCATTTCCTCTTTGGAAAGCCAGCCTCCACCCAAAGCTTTATATAATTTCACATAGGCATTATGGTACAGCTGATTAACCTCAGAGTGTTCCAGTGCTACATCAAACAATTCCCGTTCGGTATCCTGAACTTCCAGGAAACTTGTAAACCCTTTATCATATCGCATTTTTGACAGAGCAGCAGCATTTTTTGCGGCTTTGAATTTTCTTTTTATGGCTAAAACCTGTTTTTTATAAGTTTGAATCTCAGTCAATGCATCTTCGACTTCTCTGAAGGCCGACAGTACAGTGTTTTCGTAATCTAACAATGCCTGCTTTGTTCTCTCCTTTTCAACTTCAACCCGCATTTTGTCTTGTTTAAAGTTAAAAATCGGTCCGAATATAGTACCGTCTATCGACCAGGCAGCTCCACCGGATGTCAAGGTTGATAATTCATCGCTGGCACCACCCAGAATTCCGGTTAAACTGATAGAAGGCAGCCTTAGGGCTTGTGCGATCCCAATTTTTGCGTTTTGAGCTTTCACTAAATACTCTGCCTGAACAATGTCCGGCCTGCGTTCGAGTAAAGAAGCGGTCATTCCAACCGGTATGTCAGGAGGTAAGGGTTGACGATACAGATCAATACCTTTTCTAACTTCCCCTGGAAAGCTGCCAAGTAAAATACTTAAGGTATGCTCAGCTTTAGAAATCAAACGTTCAAAAACCGGTATAGCAATCGCTGCAGTTTCTTTTTGGATCTGAGCCTGGTTTACGTCAATCTCAGGGATGGTACCATAAGAGAAACGTTTCTCAATAATTTCAAGACTCTCAACTCGCGAATCAAATGTGCGTCTGGAAACTTCCAGACGCTGATGAAAATCCAGCATCTGGTAATAAGTGCTTACGACTTCAGTGATCAAACTGATCTGGACTGCTCTTAGAGAATATTCAGAAGCCATCAGTTCAGCTCTGGATGATTCAGTAGCTCTGCGGAATTTCCCCCAAAAATCCAGTTCCCAGCTTAAAGCAGGTGCAATATAGAAATTATCATCTGTAAACCCCAGTCTCCTTCCGCCGGCCGTATTCCCTCTAAATGCTTGTGACTCAAGATCTAATCGCGGATACATATCAGCCTTGGTAAACCCCAGCGCAAAGCGGGCTTCCTGTATTCGGCTGGCTGCGATCCTTACATCTTTATTGTCTTTTAATGCAGCAATAACCAGTGAATTCAGAACCGGGTCTTTGAATAACTCCCACCACTTTAGGTTGGCTACAGTTTCATTATCCAGCTCTGCAGACTTGAAATGAGCAGGGGTTTTAATGACCGGCTTTCGAAAATCAGGGCCCACCATGCAGCCCGCAGCAGATCCAACCACGATCAGCGTAATAATGATTTTAAGCAGCTTATTAATTTTTAAAATAATCATGATTTATTAGTATTTGATTCTGATTCAAGCATTCGTTTCTCTTCATACCGGCCGATTTTGCCAATGCAGACAAAGAGCATCGGATAAAAGAAAACCCCAAGTATGGTTGCTAAAGACATCCCCCCTAGTAGTGCCATTCCCATAACGACCCTTGCTTGAGAGCCTGCTCCGGAAGCAACAACCAATGGAAAAACTCCAAAAATAAAAGAAAACGCGGTCATCAGTATCGGTCTGAAACGCATCTTTGCGGCTTTTACTGCCGCATCATATAGTGAGAGCCCTTTGTCAAACTCCAGCTTGGCAAATTCTACGATCAGAATGGCATTTTTTGCTGCCATGGCAATCAGCATAACCAGCGCAATCTGAGCAAATATATTGAGCTCATAACTCTGGCTGAAAAGCCGGGCCAGATAAAGGAACAGGAATGCTCCGAAAATCGCAAAGGGGGTTCCCAGCAGAATACTTAAAGGAAGTGTCCAGCTTTCATACTGGGCAGCAAGGATAAGAAAAACAAAGACCAGTGCAAATACAAAAACAATAGAGCCTGTCCCGGATGCCTCTTTCTCCTGATATGACATGTTACTCCACGAAAACCCCATATCATCCGGCAGAACCTCTTCTGCCACTTCTTCGAGAACATCTAAGGCCTGAGCAGAGGTAAATCCGGTTGCAGGTGTACCGTTGAGTTCGACGGCTCTGTACAAATTAAAACGGTTGGTAAAGTCCGGACCCTCTATTTCTTTAATATTAACGAATGCTGCTAAAGGAACATTATTTCCGGCTTTGTTTTTAACATAAAACATATTGATCTGGTCTTCATTTAAGCGGTATTCCGGGCTCAGCCTGAATATACGCTTTGTACAGCCTGCCAAATCTGTTTGAAGTCATTGACGTAGGAACCACCCCAGAAAGGCACCGACTGTTGTATAAACACTCTCTAAAGAAATACCGGCTTTAAGGATTTTATCTTTATTAATGTCCATGTATCTTTGCGGAACGTTCGATCGAAAGGTTGTAAAAACAGAGCTGATTTCCGGCCGGTCCATGGCAGCTTGAACAAATTTCGTGGTCTGCCTGGCCAGGTAATCAGGCGTGTTCCCTCCCTTATCCTGAATCATCAGGGTGAATCCGGAACCGCTTCCCAACCCGGGAATGGCGGGGGGACCAAATGCAAAAACCTGTGCTTCGTTGATGGAGGATTGAAAGTCGGCATTTAAAAGGGCAACTATTTCATTGGCGGTTTTTTCCCGCTCATTCCAGCCTTTAAGGGCAACAAAGATAAAGCCGGCATTGGATGACATGCTTCCCGAAAGCAAACTATATCCCTGCAGCTGTGGTAGCAAATTCACTTCATCGTATTTTTGAATAATTTTTTCAACTTTTTTAGTAACAGCGTTTGGCTCTTTGCAGAGATGCTGCATCCGGTAATTGTATATTTACCATAAGATATCCCCATGTCTTCTTCGGGCATAAATCCACCCGGAATCATTTTCCCAAGAAGGCCCATGCAGGCGGTCACAATAATGATAAATATAAATCCTCTGGTGATCTTACGCGTTACAATACAGGTGAAACTCATATAAGATTCTGTTGACCGGTCAAAGGCTTTGTTAAACCCGCTAAAGAACTTTCCCCATCAAACCGCGATATGGGTTTCTGCTTTCTTAAAAGCAGCGAACAAAGTGCAGGGACTCAGGGTTAATGCGTTAATGGAAGAAAAAACCACAGAAACAGCGACTGTTATGGCAAACTGTTTATAAAGACTGCCCGTTATTCCGCCCATGACGGAAACCGGGATAAACACCGCTACTAAAACCAGTGTTGTGGCAATGACCGGTGCAGTCACCTCTTTCATTGCTTTTCCGGTCGCCTCTTTTGGATCCATACCATTTTCGATATTGGTCTGGACCGCTTCAACAACCACAATAGCATCATCTACCACAATACCGATTGCCAGTACCAGCCCCAGAAGTGACAGTACATTGATGGTAAAACCGATCAATGGGAATACAATAAACGCGCCTACCAGGGAAACCGGGGATAGCGACAGTGGGAATTAAAGCAGCCCTCCAGTCCTGGATAAAAATGAAGACCACCAGGATAACCAGCACCAGGGCGATAATCAATGTTTCGATGATTTCATCTATCCCTGCGCTAATAGCCAGAGTGGTATCCAGAGATACGTCATATTTGATGCCCTCCGGGAACGAGCCTGACAGTTCTTCCATGGTACGTTTTATCGTTTCGGCCAGTTCGACCGCGTTGGAGCCGGGTGCCTGGTACAGGGCGATCATGCCGCATTCTTTATTATTGAGCCGGGTAAAAGCGTTGTATGTTTCTACCCCCAGCTCAATACGGGCAAGATGTTTTAGCTTTACCTGAGATCCAGCCTCAGTGGTTCTGATGATAATTTCACCGAATTCTTTCTCGGTTTGCAGACGATCAGGCAGCTTTACCGTGTAGGTAAATTCCGTTCCAGGAGGGGAGGGTTCTGCACCGAACTTACCTCCCGGAACAATTACGCTTTGCGCTCGGATCGCATCAATTATTTCAGGTACGCTTATGCCCATCTGAGCTAAACGGTCGGGTTTTATCCAGATGCGCATTGAATAATCACTTGCGCCCATAACGTCAACGCGTCCAATACCCTTGATGCGGGATAAAATATCCTTAATATTAATAAGGGCATAGTTGCCGAGAAACTGCTGATCATATTGGCTTTTATCTGATGTCAGCGTGATCAGCATAATAATATTAGGAAGTGATTTCTTGGTCGTCACCCCGAATCTTTTCACTTCTTCAGGCAGCTTGGCTGTCGCGGCAGAGACCCTGTTTTGGGTAAAAACTGTGTTCATATCAGGATCCGTGCCGATCTCAAAAGAGACCTGAAGGGTCATAGTGCCGTCATTTGAATTGGTCGACTTCATGTAAATCATGTTGTCAACGCCGTTAATCTCCTGTTCTAATGGCGTTGCCACCGACTGTTCAACGCTGACGGAATTGGCTCCGGTATAGGTCCCGCGCACTTCCACGATAGGGGGAGTGATGTTTGGGTACTGCTCGATTGGGAGACTGAGCAATGATACTACCCCCACAATCACCGTGAAAATTGCAATGACCATGGCCACAATCGGCCGTCTTACGAAAAAATTATCCATATCCGATTATTTAATTTCCTGAACGGTGGGATTTACAATACCCCCTTCTTTTACTTTCTGTAGTCCTTCGTAGATAACTTTTTCCCCGGGTTTTAAACCTTCGGTGATTAGCCAGTTCTGGTTAATTCTCGGTCCTGTTTTAACCTCTCTCTTCAGGACTTTATTGCTGTTGTCTACTACGAAAACACTGTACAGCCCCTGTAGTTCCGTAACACATCGTTGCGGAATCAGGATACCCTCCTTGATAATCTCTATTCTGACTTTTACCCTGGCAAACTGTCCGGGTCGCAGAATTTTATCCGGATTAGGAAATGATGCCTGAATCAGCATGGAGCCTGCGGTAGGATCCACCTCTCTGTCGGCAAAGTCAATTTTGCCTTTGTGTTCATATAAAGAGCCGTCTGAAAGTATCAGCTCCAGCTCTGCCTGCTCTTCCTCTTGACCGGATTCATTCTGAGCGAGACTGTAGCGAGCAAAATGTAAGTATTCTGTCTCTGTTATAAAAAACTGCACCAGGATTGTATCAATTTGTGAAACCGTATTCAATATATCCGGATTAGGGTTTTTCCCTACAAAATCCCCGACTTTTGCTTTTGTTTTGCCGATTATTCCGGATATGGGCGAATAAATTTTAGTATAACCCAGTTGTATTTTTGCCACTCTAAGGTTTGCCTCTGCTGCTTCAACTGATGAAATGGAAGCTTCATGCATAGCAACTGCAGAATCTAAATCCGTCTCACTAACCGCTTTTTGCTCGGCAAGCGGTCTGATTCTGTTTAAATCGCTTGCCGCTTTTGTCTGCATTGTTTTTGCTTCCGCAACCATGCTCATTTTTCCCGCAACATCTGCTTCAAATGGCTGGCTTTCAATGGTATACAGAAAAGCGCCTTTTTTGATCCAGGAACCTTCATTAAAATGGATGCCTTCCAAATAGCCTTCTAACCGTGCCCGTATGGCAATATCTTTAAAACCAAATACCTGACCAACATATTCCCGGTAAATGGGGACTTCCTGTGCTACCGTCTGACATACAGTGACATCAGGAGGAAGCTGCTTTGGTTCCTCTTTAGTGCACGCAGAAAATAACAGAGAAAATATACATAGTAGATTTATTGTTGTTTTTTTCATTTTTAGTCTTCTTGATGAAAGTTTAATATTGTTAATATTTATATATTAAAGTTTAAGAGTTGTCTATTGTACTTTAGTACAATATGGGAAATTTAGGGGTTGGGGCTCTCTTTTGCAGGGGAAGTCCAGTTAATAACTGCAAGTATCAATATAACTTCAGGTAGCCTTAACATTTCAGGACACCTAAAAAGTCAACATAAGCGATAATAGAGCACCGAACTGTGGCAGGAAGCTTTATTCCGCTTAGACATTCAGAACCTCTCAAAATCCGGGTAACCCTCTTCGTATTTCGGCCGAGAACACAGAGAGGTCTGTCACCTTTTGAGCTGCTTTATTAATGTGGCTTCTGGCTTTAAACTTTTCAAAAGGCATAGACTGATCAATTGCGCCTCGTTCATACTCCCATTCATCGATTTTACCGGTTAGTAGAATTCTCCAGTCCCAAGGGGCAAGATTATCACCGTCTGCTGCAGCCGTGTGGAGTCTTATATTTGTCGTACAGTTGCTCTTTAAGGCGTTGTAAAACTCGGGCTCGGCATGAAGTTCATTTATACGCCGTACATAATCAAGAAAGATAGCTCTTGCCCTTTCCGGACTGGAAGACGTTCGATATAAATAAACATCTTCGCCTTCCCGGAAATTCGTTCGCAAACGTACTATATCGCGCTCTTCAGCAACGATATAGATCAATTCATACTGTCGAAAGAAACCCTTGACGGTAGAGTAGTTTTCACCGGTCTCTTTTCTTGTCTCAACCGAGAGTGCAATTGGATCACTGCCTTTGAACCGAAAACTTACGATAGGATGCGCGATCCATGGAGACCCCCAGTAACAAAGAAAATAGTCAGCGCCCTCAATGTCGGCCAGGTTTACAGTTCTCGATAAATAGCGGAGATCATAATCCGAAGCCGAACGATAATTAAAATCTCGGACATTATGCAGCGTGACGAGATCGCTTTCGATTTCCGCCCAGGGCATTTGTGAAACATCGTCATACCAGTCACGTTCATGGGATGGCGAGATCGTATTCCACCAGATAAACACACCGGCAAACAAAACTAAGAAAACAGTTAGGGCTTTCCCAAACGTGCGGGAAGAATTTCTCCGAAGGGGTAAAAAGAAATAGAGGCAAACCAGACTCCCGATCGTATAGATCGTGGCCAGAAACATCCCAAGCCGGCGAAAGGGTATATCAATTTGAAGCGCTAAGGCTCCCCAGCCGGTACAGCACATAAGAATAATGATAAGCACCAGTTTCCCGATAACCACGAAAAAACTCCGCTTAGACGGCGGGTGGGTGTTTGTTTTGCTCATGGTGAATCTTCCTGCTTGGTGTTTACAAACCATTTATACAAGCCCATGGCTTCAGGGTTCTTGAAATCACTATGGGAACCCATCGGATCTAGCCATCCAAGGGTATAGTCAAACAGATGATTGCTACGGTCGAATCCAAAAGCACCTCTCTTAATAATATTCGACGCATCAACAACAAAAACCCCGTTAGGAGGTGCTTTCATTTGCGAGATATCTGACAGGCTGTAAATAGGCACCTGAGAGCCAATCATTGCAGGCGGAACCAAACGCCCCATCCCTTCGTTAAGACCTCCAAGCTCGAAGAAGCCTTTGCCCCGCTGCCCCCAGGGCACTTCCCGGCCTAATGCATATGACAGACCATCAACAGGGATCTCGACCAGGGGAATCTGGGCCAATGTATCCATAACGTGCGTCACTGGCTGGGTCACCAGTCCGTAGCCCTGCGTATAAAGATATCCGAACGGAATGGCAACAATCGAGAATAAGAAATTAACGGGCAAGGCTAAGGTTTCTCCTATAATGCGGCGGCTTAGTTTCCGAGTCTGACTTTTTCGGAAGAAACTTTCCTCATTTTGCTTTTTCTCTTTTTTGGTTAAAACAGAGGTAACCTTCGAAGTGGTTCCTTCGATTTGATCCTCGATACCGTCATAAATGCGCCGTTGAATAAAGAGTTCAATATTGGTAAGGCCGTATGTATTAACCGGAAGGTTGGCCAATAGATAGAGAAAGCCAACCGCACGATCGTGACTGCTCATGGTTACCATTACGGGAAACGGGGCATTTTTATCGATATTCCTGGACACAAGAGCGGGCTGCACAAGCACGGCGCCGGCGATATGTTCAGCACTGTTAAACGGCTCCAGTTTCAACTTTTCTGATGTCTCGGTACCACTAATAAGCGCAGCAATTACCCTCGTTCCGAAACTGTGTCCCATCAGAAAAATCTCGGGATGATCGTCAGGAGTTTTATATACGGTAAAAATCTCGTTTAAAGCAGTGCGTAATCCCCCGTACCCGATTCGATCGGCATAGGCTGCCTTCGACCAGAACGAAAGCCCGGTGAGAAGTTTGTCAGGCAGCCAGGCGATGGCCTCACCAATAGCAGGGAGGGGCATAACATCGCCTAAGAGTTTGCGGAATGCGGTCTGGGAGGAATCCCAGCCCACAGCGATGACGGCCCAGTTAGACGAATTATTGTCTGAACTCGACAGATCATTGACAAGTTTTCGATACGTAGAATATGATTGCCGTCCGTCCTGGTTCCACCCATATGAAAGGATAAGGATCTTATCAACGCGCTTTTCCTCGCTAAGCTCCTTAATGGCATAGTCAAGTTCTGCCGGGTTTGTAAGCACCCCCCAATGATCGAAAGTCAGGATGTAGAGATGCTCTACCCGTTGAGCAGTCTTCTCTTCCTGGGGCTCTTCTGCCGCCAACAAGCCTGTAGAGGCTACCCAAAAAAACAAACTAAGGTTCAGAATCATGCTTATACGACAGAATTTCACCATTGTAGACCCCTCTTTTTTACCTTTTATTCTTTTGCGGATTAATGATTATAGCCCGAACCTCTCTTCGTTACAGTTAATATAAATTTTATTGAAGCAAAAATATAGAAAGTTAGAGGGGCAGTGTCAAGGCAATATTAAGTACAAGAAATAGGGAAAGACGGAACAGGTATGAAGAATAACTATATTTAAGATAACAGCACCTTATGTTGACTTTTCGATTTGTCAACATTACTTCAGGTAACCTTAATATTTTAGAGGTAGTCAAAAGTCAACATAAGCGATAATACTGTTGAATATTGTTACTCTCTAAATTGTTAACATAATCATAAGTAATATGAACTATGGCCAAAGTTAAGAGTTTGGCACGAACTGTTGAATTTGTGTTTTGTTAAGAGTACTAGTGGTTATGTTAACTAAAAAAGGCAGTTGTACTGTAAACCTACCTTTACCTTTTTAGAGTGTGGCTTTGAACTATACAATCATTTGCGAAGCTTATCATACCTTGCAAATAAACATTCCATAGCGCCTGTCAATATGAAGAAATATCCAACAAGCTCACAGCCTTCTTCCATGACACGTACAGCTAAACGCACATAATCCTCCCCCATCATTGTTTTCCATAACACTTTCTGACCAAACAGCCTAGAAAAGACCATAACGATAAAAAACCCACTGCACATGAAACCAAAGCTGTTGGTTCGCATGAACTCCTGAAATTGTTTTTTTATTGTATAAAATCGTTTCCAGAAGTAAGAAATAAGATACAAGGTAAGCATCACAACTAAAATGCGCCAGGTGACTTCAGCAATCAGGTGTTCAAAAAAGCGATCAAGTTCACGTGCTGAGGCAATCAGCGGCAAAATCATAAGCACATGAAATGCATCTGTCAAAGTAGAATGTTTTTTGCTGGCTAGATACATGAATATGCTTGTCGCCACAAGGGTGCCTAACTGGAACCATTCTACTAAGTTGTCCTCTTTGAAAATGATATCTGCATAACCTTTAAGGGAAAGCATTACGCAGGTCTCAATAATAAGGGTGTAGACCAAAAGGTATAAAAGTAATCTCGTGAACAGTGATGGCAGAAATCCTGTTTTTTGACGTGTGGAAATGACTGGGCTAGTTTGTTCTATGTTACCGTAAATGTCTTTGCTATAATCTTTTTCGTCAGATCCTGCGTGATTATATCTTTCAAACATGGTATCATCCCTCTTTAAATTATGCTAGTCACCGCAGTAATTATTACTCTTGGTAACATTAACATTTCAGCACACTTCAAAAGTCAACATGAGCGATAATACCCTTAAATAATTACCTTCCTAAATTGTTAACATAATCATAAGTAATGCCAATCATTTTGCAATTTCCATCTCCCGCTTTGCTGTGTAGAGCATGCGGATCATGTCGTATTCAAAGGGAGAACCAGACTGGTAATACCGAAACGACGTCCGGTGACGCTTGTCAATTGACGACACTGCGGTAAATATATTCGTTGTGGCATCATCATCCACCCAGGCCGGCGGCCCGATTGAACTGAACGCCGCGAAATCTCCAACCGTTCCGGTGGTGTCTCGAAGATTGGACGGGCCCAAAATCGGCAGTACGATATATGGGCCATTGCCGACGCCGTAGTGGCCCAGCGTCTGGCCGAAGTCCTCAGCCTGACTCGGCAGTCCCCAATCGGTGGCCGGATCCCACAGCCCGGCAATACCCATTGTAGAGTTGGTCAGGAATCGCGCAAGGGTGATTCCCGTCTGTTTGAATTTCAGCTGCAACAGATTATTGGTGAGATTGTTGAACTCATAGACATTGCTTACAAAGTCCGATACCCTGTTTTCGACGCAATCCGGTGTAATGAATTCATAGGATTTGACCACCGGCAGAAAGAAGTATTTGTCGAAATAGTAATTAAAGGTATAGACCCTCCGGTTAAAACCCTCGATGGGATCATTTACATCGATCGGATATTCAACCGAGTCCTTTATGATATCTTCCGTCCTGTGCAGCGGCGGTTCAAGGGTGATTTGCTGCTTCGGGGTGGTGCTGCACCCCGCAGCGTACAGCGCAACCATAAGAACCAGCGTCATCAAAATCAAGCGCATTATCGTATTCCTTTTTTTTATCACAATAGTCTCCTCCTTTAATTCTTATTAGATGCCTGAAAAAAATTCGATCATGGCTGCCGTGTTTTCGGAATAGGCCATGTTGCCGCAATGGCCTCCGTGTGGGAAAATATGTGCGCGGCTTCCGAAAACATCACGCAGATAATCGATTTCACCCGGACGCAGAATAATATCATCCTCATTATGAATCAGGCCTAATTTAGGTGAAGTACGCAGATAGTTTTCGATATGTTTCAGACTCATTTTTTGGATCAGGTCGGCTTCTTTCAAACCCGGCTCCTGCTTCTGAAAGTGAGGAAGAAAAATGCCATTAAAGTAATCAATGAATGATAGACGGCCCAGGGCCTTTTCATAATCGGTCACACTGTCATAACGGCCGAGTTCGAGATTGCTGGGCACAATATACCCGGCCCGGGTCATTATATCGCTGACAAAGACCATGTTTTGTGTAGAGATCCTGAGATCTACACCGATCAGGGCAGCAAGATTTTCATCACTTTTGGGTTTGCGGTATTTATAAACACTGTAGAGGAAATGGTCATTGAACTCAACGGCTTCACCATGCACATAGGCATCGGTAAAAGCGCTCATGACCCTATCGTAGAACGCGTTGAAGTTGTCCATGCCGCCGGGGAGGTTATCTAACAGCATCTTATCCAGAATCACGACAGAGTTGTAAAGACTGACCGGCGGGTTAATCAGAAGGACCTTGCGGAAGTTGAACGCCTTCTTTTTCTCATCAAGCTTTGCAACAAACGCTGATTC
>PVMK01175365.1_pt1 | contig 15107 bp, 17 predicted proteins | sample 1853481 | NCBI WGS metagenome assembly PVMK01 (sample SAMN08533507, study PRJNA380276) | Marine sediment metagenome, whole genome shotgun sequencing project.
CCGCAAGTAGATATTCTGAAATTATTGGCCGTAGCAAATCGTGAAGAAAGGGTTTTTTTGTTAAGCTATTTGAACACAGCGGCACGACGGTCAGAAATTTTCAGATGGAAATGGAGTGATGATATTAACTTTGAAAAAAGAGAAATACGGCTTGGGACTCGCAAAACGAAAGATGGCTCAATGGAGTATGAATGGTTGCCAATGAGTGATGAGTTATATGGAGAGCTAAGATGGTGGCAGAAAAATCATCCGATTAAAGAAAATCAGCATGTTTTCTATGTGGCGGATAAAAATTGCATGTATTATGGTCAGCCGTTCACGACAAGGCGGAAATTTATGCGGGGGTTATGCAAAAAAGCTGGCATAAAAGCATTTGGTTTTCATGCTCTTAGAAGGTTTGTTGCGAGTTATCTTGCTGATGCCGAAAATATAAGTTCCAAGAGGATTCAGCAACTTTTGAGACACAAAAATTTGCGGACCACAGAACTATATATCCAAAACATAAATAATAACCTGAGGGAAACTGTTAATTTGCTATCCGTAGAGAATAAGGTAAAAATACACGATGGTCATACACGAGAAACAAAAAAAGGAGCTAGCAATGTTTGCTAACTCCTTGATATGATTTGGCGTCCCCAACGAGATTTGAACTCGTGTCGCCGGCGTGAAAGGCCGGTGTCCTGGACCTGGCTAGACGATGGGGACGTAAAGTCTATTATGTGTTGGTGGGTCGTGCGCGGCTCGAACGCGCGACTCTCTGCTTAAAAGGCAGATACTCTACCGGCTGAGTTAACGACCCACGCAGAAAGAGGGATAAATACAATAGCAGGGCTCTGATGTCAAGTCTTTGAGATCCTAAAAATGAAAGATTTTTTAAGGAAAGGGGGTTTCAGCGTGCCTGAACAGCAAAAAGCTTGAGGAGTAACAAAGGGTTTGCTATAGACCATGGTCATTAAATGCAAAAAAATTGCATGTACTAAAAACGCACAACAAACAGGAGTTATTTTATATGGGGTTGCTATCACGAACATCAACGTTTGTCCGGTATTCTGTTGAAGGACAACTTCCGGACAATTTCTGGGATTTTGCTGCCGAGCGGATTGCTCAATTTTCCTTTCAGGATATTGACGATACATTTGATGAATATTCCATAGGCTGGGTGACAGTCGACAATATGTTTGACAGTACGTTTGCGCATGCATCATATGCGGTTGGCGACCAGATAGTATTGTCAATGAGGATTGATGAAAGGAAGGTTTCAAAAATTCTGTTGAAGAAATTTTCTCTTAAGGAGGAGGAGCGGCTCAAAAAAGAGAGGCAGATTCCTCGTTTGAGCAGAAACCAACGGCTTCAGATCAAGGAGGACATTCACCTGCAACTGACCAAAAAGGCCTTGCCTCTGCCGTCTGTCTATGAGTTGTCCTGGAACCTGGCAAATAATACGGTGCTGTTTTTTTCCATCAGCGCAAAGGCCCAATCCATACTGGAAGATTTTTTCAAGGAATGTTTTGGCCTTACCATCATTCTGCAGGTGCCCTATCTTGCCGCCGCCAACCTTCTTGATCACGCCGAGCAGGAGAGGCTTAAGGAGATTCAGCCTGAAATACTTGTCTGAATTGAGGGCATGAGCGCGACTGGCGCAGGTGAAAAATGTGACACAGGACTACAATAAGGAAATATAGCAGATGGATCTCGTAGATATAATTTCGGAAAAAAAGTTTCTGGGCCAGGAGTTTCTTACGTGGCTATGGTACAAAAGTGAAGAGAGAGGCGGGGCAATTCTCCTGCCGGAAGCAGGAGACATCCAGTTCGTCTTTGAAAAGCATATGCTGCTTGAGTCCGGCGAAGGTGAGTCGCTGGAAAGACTTATCTGCAATGGCCTGCAGACAGAACTGCAGGAGGCCCGAACCGGTCTGCTCATGGGAAAGAAGCTTGAACGGGCCCGTATTTACCTGGCCAAAGGTGATTATGAGTGGCGATTTTCTCTTTCTGCAACCCTGTTTGAGTTCCGCAATGTCAGCTTACCCAAGACAGTAGCGTCCAATGACGATTCTTCAGACCCTGTTGCATGGGAGGCAAAAGTTCTTGAGAGGATTGGCATGTCTGAGGAGGTCGTGCACACCATAGATGAGTTATTTCGCATGTTTTTAAAAATTAGGATAAGCTCAGGCTGGTCGCAGGAAAAGGCCGGGATTAAAGCCTGGATTGCCAAAGGTGCAGAGAATTGATGGAGTAAAAGATGGATTTTGAACCAGTAATCGGGCTTGAAGTTCACGCCCAATTAAAAACAAAAAGCAAGATATTCTGCGGTTGTTCCACAACGTTTGGGGCGCCGCCGAATACCAATACCTGCCAGGTCTGTCTCGGCATGCCCGGTGTTTTGCCGGTTCTGAATAAAAAAGTTGTTGAGTATACCATGAAGATGGCACTGGCAACACATTGTGCCATAACCTCACCGAACCGCTTTGCACGGAAAAACTATTTTTATCCGGACCTGCCGAAAGGATACCAGGTATCACAGTTTGAGCTGCCTATTGCCGAGCATGGATGGCTTGAAGTTGAAGTCGATGCTACGAGAAAAAGAATCGGCATTACGCGCATTCACATGGAAGAGGATGCCGGTAAGCTTGTCCATGATGGGCGTGAACCAAAGAGCTACGTTGATCTGAACAGAACAGGTGTGCCGTTGATGGAGATTGTCAGTGAGCCGGATATCCGCTCCCCTGAAGAGGCAACCGCCTATCTTAAAAAGCTGCATGCCATTGTCCGCTATCTTGATATCTGTGACGGTAATATGCAGGAAGGGAGTTTCCGTTGTGATGCAAACATATCGCTGCGTCCTGTTGGCCAAGAGCAATTTGGCACCCGCACTGAATTGAAAAACATGAATTCTTTCCGCAATGTCCAACGAGCCCTGGAGTATGAAATAAGACGACAGCGTGATATATTGCTGGACGGCGGAAAAGTTTTCCAGGAAACCCTTCTGTGGGACGCAGACAGAAATGTTACAAACTCCATGCGAGGCAAGGAGGAGGCCCACGACTACCGCTATTTTCCGGACCCGGATCTGGTTCCTGTTGTTATTGATGAGGCATGGATTGAAGAAATAAGAAAAACCCTACCTGAACTGCCGGTTGAGCGCAAAGAGCGCTTCATTGCTGATCTCGGAATGTTAGAATATGATGCCGAGGTCTTGACATCTTCCAAAGAACTCGCTGATTACTTTGAGGCTGCTCTTAAGGTATATCCCCAGGCGAAGAAGCTCAGTAACTGGATGATGACCGAACTCATGCGGGAACTTAAAGGAGAAGACGGCATTGACATTAAAGGCTGTCCGATCTCTCCGGAAAACCTGGGCGGTCTGCTTAATATGATTGATAAGGGGACAATAAGCGGCAAAATAGCCAAGTCGGTTTTCATTGACATGATGGCATCCGGCAAGGATGCGGAAACTCTGGTAAAAGAAAAAAACCTTGTGCAGGTAAGTGATGAGGGAGAACTACTCAGCATAGTCAGGGAAATTGTCGAAGTCAATCCGGAACAGGCAGCAGACTATAGGGCCGGCAAGACAAAACTTATGGGGTACTTTGTCGGCCAGCTCATGCAGAGGACTAAGGGAAGGGCCAATCCTAAGCTGGCCAATCAGCTGTTCTCGCAGGAGTTGGCGAAGGAGTAATTTTTTATTTAAATAATGATAAAAAACTGGGCATGATGAGGATTGCTTGTGGATAAAAAGGACTGGCAGAAAAAGGGTGTCGGGCACAGGCAGCGGCTGAAGGATAAATTTCAACAGCGTGGCATTGAGGCATTCTCCGATGCAGAGGTGCTTGAGCTTCTGCTTATACTTGGTACACCCAGAAAAGACTGCAAGGAACAGGCCAGAGCCCTTCTGCAACACTTTGATTCGCTGCCCAATGTGTTGGAGGCTTCCGCCTCCGAAATCCAGAAAGTGAAAGGAATAGGCCCCAACAACAGCTTTGCCATTCATTTTCTGCATGCTGTGGCGAGGCGATATTTAAAACATCGGCTGCAGGAAAAGCAGTACCTGCACTCCTCCGGACAAGTTGCCGAGTACCTGATCCATTCCATGCGGGATTTGCAGCATGAGGTAATGACGGCAATTTTTCTGGATTCCTCGCACGCCATAGTTGATACCCAGGTTGTGGCCCGCGGGACCGTTGCCTCAAACACCATCTACCCCCGTGAACTGGTGAAAATTGCCCTGGAGCTCAATGCCTCAGCAATGGTTGTTGCTCATAACCACCCTTCAGGAAGTCTTGAACCATCCAAGCAGGACTATCAGCTTACCCGTACTCTCTACCTGGCATGCTCCTTCATGAATATCAGACTGCTGGATCACTTGATCATAGGTAAATCTGACAGAACATACAGTTTTGCCGACCATGGAACAATGGCCAGCATTGGCGAAGAGTGCAGCCGAATGCTGGACCAGTAAGATGGTCTTTTCCAAACCCAACAAAAAACAGCAGCAATTGAGCCCTGAAACATTCGAGGGCCATGCCGGCATTTACGTCCACATCCCCTTCTGCCAGAGCAAGTGCCCGTACTGTTCATTTGTGTCCTATCAAGACGTGGACATAAATATAAAAAACAGGTATATGCAGGCCCTCCTCCAACAGGCACAGGATATGGCCAAGCATCCCTGGTCCAGGGCCAGGAAATTCCATTCGCTTTATATAGGAGGAGGAACTCCCTCAACCGTTGATGTTTCTCTTATGGCCGACTTTATTGCAGCATGTCTTGATGCTTTTGATTTTACAGCTGTATCTCCGAAATCGCCTGAAGTTACCATGGAGGTTAATCCCAACACAGTCAATAAAGCTATGCTGAAAAGGTTCCGCCAGGCCGGAGTCAACAGGCTCAGCATAGGAACCCAATCGTTTTCAGATGCCATGCTGAAAGCTATTGGCAGAAAACACTCAGCGCAGGATTGTATACAGGCGGTAAAATTTGCAAGGGATGTTGGTTTTACAAATATAAGTTTGGACTTGATGTTTGGCTTGCCTGGTCAGGACCGGGCAAATTGGCAAAATTCTCTGGAGACGGCTGTTGAATTGGCCCCTGAGCATCTCTCAGTCTATGAGTTGACCATAGAACAGTCCACACCTTTTGCTGACCAGGTTCGCCTGGGGAGGCTGGACCTGCCAAATGAGGATGTGTCCCTGTCAATGTTTGAGCTTGCCCGGGAGATTCTATCTGCAAGAGGTTATGAACAATACGAAATATCAAATTATGCCCGGAATGGATTCCAGTCTGTCCATAATGTAAATTATTGGGAAAATGGCAGTTATGTTGGATTGGGCAGCGGAGCGGTCTCTTGTTTTTCAGGGGTCAGAATACAAAGTGAAGAAAACCCGGAACGTTTTATTACTATGATCACTCGGCAGCAGAAACCCTTTAAGGAGGCGGAATTTTTGCCAATAGATGCACGATTCCGTGAGTCGGTAATCATGGGGTTACGAATGACAGCCGGGGTGTCAATCTCCCTGCTTGAGAAACAGTATGGTATGACGCCGGAAAAGTACTACGGAGAAATTCTTGAATTACTGCTCAAGCAGGAGCTTCTGGAAGAAAAGCACAACCGGCTGCGACTTACTAAGGCAGGGATGCTTTTGGCGAACAGGGTTATGGCCCAGCTTGTATGAATGGCGGCTTTGCCGGATAAATTATTGTTCAGCCCCTTCGGTTTCCTCATTGATGTTGTCCTGTGAAAAAATATCCTCCTGCTCCTGTTCAGCAGCTAAGTCATCCTCAAGGAAAATATCCTCCTGCTCCGGAAAATCTTCATCACCGAAAGGATCTTTATCCTGCTCCGGGTTCGAGAAATCCTCAAGGGCAATATCTTCATCGCCGAAAGGCTTTTCCTCACCTTCCGGAGTTTCTGTTTTCTTTTTCATCGGTGCTTTTATTTTTTGCGTGACAACAAACTCACCGTTTTTCCATTCCCCTATCTCCTGTGACTTGTCAAAATAGGTAATGGTTCCCTTGCCATAGTGTTCTCCTTCTTTAAATTCTCCTCTGTATACCTGGCCATCTGAATGCAACACTCCCTTGCCGTCAAGCAGTCCCTTTTTGAATTGACCCTTATATTGGCTGCCGTCGCTATAGGTATAGGTGCCCATGCCATGAAATATTCCGTCAACAAATTCACCCTCATACTTGCTGTTATTTGGAAAGATCATAGAGCCCTTGCCGCTTATTGCACCCCTGTTAAAGTCCCCGCTGTAGATGGAGCCATCTGGATAGGTCAAGGTTCCTTTTCCATGCAGAAGACCATTTGCAAACATTCCCTCAGAGCGGTTGCCATCAGCATAAACCTGTTTGCCTGTGCCGGCAAATTCTCCACCGGAGAACTGGCCGGCATATTGACCTCCTTCCGGGAATATATAAATGCCGAAGCCGTTATTGCAGTCGCCTTCTATGCACTCACCATAGGTTATAGCTGGGAAAATCAGCAGCAGAATACCGAGGAATTGGAATAATTTCTTCATGGTGTCCCGAGTCAAATTTTGGATAATGCCCCGGAAAGAGCTTCCCGGGCCTCCTCAAGAGCAATGTTATTTACTAATACCTTTTTATTGCGTCCATGTCTGCCACTTTTTATTGAAACGGCTGACTTTGGCACACCAAAAAGGTCAGCAAAAAAACGGATAACAGCGCCATTGGCCTTGTTTTCAACAGGTGGAGCAGTTACACAGATCTTGATGGCGTTGCCGTGCATTCCCGCAACTCTGGTCCTTGAGGCGCGAGGCTGCACATAAACATTGAAAGCAATACTGTTGTTCTGTAGGTTTGCAATACAGTCCATGGTCTAAACAGGGAGGGGATCCTGATTGTTCTCAAGTCTTTTCCATTTTTTTAGACTTTATGTCAGCACTTTTCTCTTCCAGGGAAAATGTTACTTCCGGCTCGTGCTCGTCTTCAAAAAGGTCATCCTCAAGAAATAACAGATCAGCACTGATGTCATCGTTGTCTTCACGGCTGTCAGGGGTATCGCTGATAGAACTATTCAGGACAGACTGGAAGACATCCCTGAGCTTGTCAACGTCAAGTATATCATCTTCACTTAAGAATTCCAGTTCATCGTCTCCCGGCGTTTCATCTTCCTCTTTAAAATCGGGAAGACTTGCGTCCTCTTTCAGGCCTGCCTGCTCCTTTTCAATAATTGCCGCCAACAACTGCTCCTTTTTTTCTCCAGCAGCAGGTGCAGTCACTGGAGCAGCTTTAGAAAGTTTTGCATCAATGTCATCAAAATGAGACTTGAGCAACTTCTGCAGTTCCCCCTTAATCTCATCACGAAACTGCTGAATGGAGCCAACTTCCTCTTTAAGAGCAGCCAGTTCCGCGCTCATCATTTCAGTTCCACGCCGGAATTCGTCCAGAGATTTAGCCAGGTCTCCACTTTCGACCTGGGCCTGTGGAGTCATTGCGGGTCCAGCTTCCCTGGCTGCAGAAACAACTCCCTCGATGCTTTTCTTCAGAGAATCAAAAACCTGGCGATCATCTTTAAGAGCAGCCAGTTCAGCATTGATCGCCTCAGATCCCCTATTGAATTCCTCCAGGGCGTTTTTAAGATCAACATTTTCCGTCTGTACCCTGGGGGGAGTTATTGAGGCAGCTTTCTGCAGAGAGATAACACCCTCTTTAAAACTTTTTTCCAGAGAAATAAAAGTCGAACGGTCCTGCTTGAGAGAAACAAGTTCAGCGTTGATGGCAGCAGTGTCCTGTTTGAGTTCTTCCAGGAAGTTTCCCAGCTCAGCAGGAAGTTCCATCTGGCTCCGGGAGGCCGCAAACCTGTCTGCGGATTCCATATCTTCCTGCAGGGCTAAGATTTTTTCGTTGAGACGGATATTTTCCTCAGTGAGTTTGAGGAAGTTTTCTGCCACCTCCTCAAGAAAGGTGTCAACCTCAGCCATGTCAAAACCGCGAAATTTTACTCGAAATTCTTTTTCAATAATGTCCTGCGGTGTAATTTTCATTTTTACTTCTCCGTAAAGTTATCCTAGGGCTGCTGCCATGTGCTTTAGGGTTGGCACGAGAAAACTCATCAGAAAATAGATGGCCAGTATCAGTATCATCGGGGAAAAATCAATGGAGCCTCCAAGTGCAGGGAAGCATACGTCTGATGCGTGATAGAAGCGGCTCCGTGACATTATGCAGAAAACGGACAATGGGGTTATAGGGATCCGGGTTCACCCAGGAAAGTATGGCCCGCCCTATCACTATCCACATATAAGCTCCAAGCAGGATTTCTACCAGCTTAGCCAGGGCAAACAAAAAATTACTGATCATAAACATTTCTTCCTGTTCCTTTGCGCTAGAATTATGACACTTTGCTTCCCGGGGCCACTCCTTCCGCTTTGCTCTTTGGTGAGGACTTCTTCTTTTTTTTCTGGACCTCCTGCGCCCTTGTTTTTACTTTTTTTTCAAGCCGGGGGAACAGGGAGTGGCCGAGATTTATTTTCCCACCAGGGACTGTAAGCCCCCAGATGCCATGGTCGACAAGATTCTGCCTGGAGTGCTCATCCTCTGTGCTTCCCAGAGCCATTGCCATCTTCAAAGTGGTTCCCGGCATCACCGGCGTCAGAACCAGGCCAATGAGCCGCAAGGTTTCAGCCAGGTTATAGAGGACGGTATTGAGGCGGTCAGTCTTTGCAGGGATCCTTGGCAAGCACCCAGGGCTCGTTTGATACTATATACTTGTTTGCCAGACTGATAATTGCCCAAACTGCCTGCAAGGCACGATTAAAAGCGAAGTTGTTCATTTGGGACTCTGTATTCGGTTATCATATTTACGGCTGCCCCGGCAAGCTCCTTGTCCGCCGGCTCAAGGTCGGCAGGGGCTGGAACTATGCCATTGGCAAACTTGTTGATCATGGTCAGGGCCCGGCTGAAAAGGTTGCCCAGATCATTTGCCAGGTCCGAATTCTGTCGGGCTATAATGTTCTCGTCGCTGAATGATGCATCCAGGCCGAATGACATCTCGCGCAGGAGAAAGTACCGAACGGTATCAACCCCGAAGTTCTGCAGCAGCGCTTCAGGCCGTACGACATTGCCAATGCTCTTTGACATCTTGGCTTCGTTGATATTCCAGTAGCCGTGGACATGGAGACGCTTATATGGGGCAAGCCCAATGGCCCTGAGCATTGTCGGCCAGTAGATGGCATGCGGCTTCAGGATGTCCTTTGCGATGACGTGTTCGGCGACCTCCCAATAACCGCTGAATTTTTCAGAGTCCGGATAGCCGATTCCGGTGATGTAGTTAATGAGGGCGTCGAACCAGACATAGGTAACAAAATCATCATCAAAAGGAAGAGAAATGCCCCAGGTCAGGCGGCTTTTAGGCCTGGAAATGCACAAATCCTCAAGCGGTTCACTGAGAAAGGAGAGCACCTCGTTTTTATATCGTTCCGGGGTGATGAAATCCGGGTTCTTCTGAATATGATCAATGAGCCAATCCTGATATTTGCTCATACGGAAAAAGTAGTTGCTTTCAGAAATAGGCGTGGGAGCGGTCTGGTGGTCCGGGCATTTGCCGTCCACAAGCTCCTTTTCAGTTAAAAAGCGTTCACAGCCGCGGCAGTACAGTCCGGAATAGCTTCCCAGGTATATGTCACCCTGGTCATGGACTTTTTGCAATATTTCCTGCACCGTCCGGACGTGGTGTTCATCGGTGGTGCGGATAAAGTTGTCCGGCCTGATGGCCAGGCTTGGCCACGCCTCCCGAAACATGGAACTTATGCGGTCCGCATATTCCTTGGGATGTATGCCTGCGGCCTGGGCGGCTTCAGCAATCTTGTCGCCGTGTTCATCCGTTCCGGTCTGAAAAAGCACATCCTCCTTGCACAGTCTTCTGAAACGACTGTAGGTGTCGGCGATTATGGTGGTATATGCATGACCCAGGTGCGGCTGGGCATTTACATAGTATATGGGTGTAGTTATATAGAGGCTCATTTGTCCTTTGCAGCCGGCTGGGTAACTGCAGATTTCCACTCGTCCTTGTTAAGGGAAATTTCTTCCCCGTTTTCATTAACAACCACAACTGTTTCCTTTAAAACATTATGCTGACGGACCTTGTATCTCTGGTCGTTAAAGGTAATTGTTCTGCCTATCTTGGGCATGCTCCTACGGGTTGATTTATAGGTCTTATATTCGTAGTTCAGGCAGCAGAGAAGCCTGTTGCAGGCACCTGATATCTTGGCCGGGTTGAGCGGCAGGTTCTGTTCCTTGGCCATTTTAATGGAAACAGATTCAAAGTTTTGAATAAACGACGAACAGCAGAGTTCCCGGCCACAGCAGCCAAGGCCTCCCAGCATCTTGGTCTCGTGGCGCACCCCGATCTGGCGCATTTCCACCCTGGTTCGAAACTCCTGCACCAGGTTTTTTACAAGTTCTCTGAAATCCACCCTGTTTTCAGCAGTAAAATAGAAAATTATTTTTCCGCCATTAAAGAAGCGCTCCACTTTGACCAGGTTCATGGGCAGGTTAAGTTTCTCTATAAGCTCAGAGCAGGTACTGAAGGCTTTATGCTCCATGTCGCCCAATTTTTCAAATTTAGCGGCTTCGTCCCTGGTACCGCGCCTGACAATAGATAAGGGAAGCGCACCCTTGGAGGGTTCTTTTTCCGGCCATCCCGGAACAACGGATATGAGCCTGGCAGGCTCCAGGCCATGCTCGGTCTGAACCATGACAACATCGTCTTTTTGAAGTCCCTGCAGTCTGGTTGAGGCCGAGAAGAGGTGTTCCTTCCGGCGGAACTGGACCTTGAAATGGCTTAAAGAGCGTTCCTGGGGATGTTTTTCCTCGGCTGTCACCGGATTATTATTTTTATTTTCCTGGTTCATCATTCTAACTGGTTGTAATAAAAAAAGAATATGCTGGATAACGGCATCCTGTAAATCAACAGATAATTATAACATTATATTAGATCAAAAAAAAGGGTTTCAAGGACCAAACTGCGGCTGCAGTTACGTAATAATTGTTTTTCGGCCCGGTCAAGGCGATGAAGTCTCTCATAAAGCTGCGCAAGGTCCCAGCGTTTTTTTGCTGTCGGCAAGAAAGATGCAAGGTCTTTATTGGCAGCAGACGACTCGGGAGCACCGGCAGCAATAAGGACAAGATCACGGTACCAGAGGCGCAGAAGCGCTAGAAATTCATAGATATTTTCCTTGAGGGCAGCAGCTTTTTCACTTAAGCGAAACACCTGGGCAATGGTCTCCGGTTGGCCGTTCTGCAGGAGAAGCAGCTGTTCAATCACCTCCTGCCGAAAGACAAGCAGGTCTTCCTGCAAAAGGAGTTTAGCTCTGCCAAGGCTGCCTTCCGCCACAGATGCCAGGGTAAGGGCCTGAGCCCTTTCAACTCCATTTTCCCGCATGAGTACCTGGGCCATATCTTCATAGTCAAGCGGACCAAAAGGTATAATCTGGCAACGGGATATGATGGTAGGAAGAATTTCACCTGCCTGGTCAGCAGTCAGGATGAGAAGGTTGTTCGGGGCCGGTTCTTCCAGGGTTTTTAACAGGCTGTTGGCCGCTTCCCGCCTCATGGTCTGGATATCTTCAAGAATAATCACTCTCACCGCAGCCTCAAGTGGCGGGAAAGCAAGCTGGTGCTTGAGTTTCCGCACCTGGCCGATCTTAATAGCCGCCCCTTCCGGTGCTATGTGAATCAAATCAGGGTGATTGCCGGAAATATACTTGCGGCAGGACACGCAGCGGCAGCAGGCGTCATTGTCCTGGGGGTTTTGACAGTTTAAAAAGGCAGCAAACGTAAGAGCCGCCCTCTTTTTGCCAACGCCGTCAGGCCCTCTGAAAAGATAGGCATGGCCAATTTTGTTGTTTGCAGCCGCCTCCTGCAGAAGAGATTTGGCCCTGTTGTGGCCGAGAAGATGTTTAAAACAGAGTTCGGAAGATTCCATTCTTAACTAGAAGAGTTGTTGCTGTTTAGAGTCGAGCTTGTGATTGTCCTCTGAATCCTGCTGAACAGCTGTTTCGGGAGGCTCTGCTTCAGCATGTGGGCGTCCGTTCACAAAAAGAAAACGTTCCAGCGTGCGCTGGAAGTCCGTCCACTGGTATCCAGGTTCCGGCGCCTGTTCTTCCAGGCGGCCCATAAAATTAAGTTTTGCATCGAGATCATCTAGGAAGTTAAGGACAAAGGCTTCGCTCGTCATGGGCAGGCAGGGCGAACCAAATTCATAACGGCCATGGTGACTGAGCACAAGGTGCTGCAGCCTTGTTGAAAGGTCTTCGGGAAACCCGGGTAAGGCGCTGATCTTTTCCTGGATCATTTCAGCTCCAAGCACCAGGTGGCCCATAAGACGCCCTTTGTCGGAGTAATCAAACGGGTATGTTTCGAAGGTAAATTCTCTGGTCTTGCCGATATCATGCAGCAGGGCCCCGGCCAAGAGCAGATCCCGGTCCAGCGCAGGATAAAAACCGGCAAGCATTTCAGCCAGTTGCGAAACAGCCAGGGTGTGCTCCAGAAGCCCGCCCAGATATGCATGGTGCATAATTTTTGCAGCCGGCGCCTTTTGGAATTCTTTGAAAAAATCGTTGTCATCAAAGAATTCGAGCAGCAGTTTTCTGCAAAAAGGATTCTGTACGCTAATGGCCAAAGAATGTATCTCCCGGGCCATATCGGCAATATTTTTCTTTGTAGTTTGCAGGAAAAGAGCAAAATCAACTTCATCTTTATCAACTTTGCGCACTGCATCTATTTTGAGCTGCAGGTTTCCCCGGTATGCTTGCGCCTGTGCCGTGATTTGCAGCAGGTTGCCCGGCTCGCACATGTCCATAAGGGCATCGGCATTTTCCCAGAGCCTCCCTGCAATTTCTCCTGAGCGATCCATAAGGGTCATAATGAGATAGGGCTTGCCGGAACGGGTCTCGGCCCGAATCATTTCCCTGACCATAAAAAGATCTTCTACGGATTGCCCCTCTTGTATCAGGTTGGCAAATATTTTTTTTCTGCGCTCCTTTTCTCTATACGCTCGTTATGTCAAGTTGATAACGCTTCATTTTTGTGCAGGCCCTGCCTGGTTATTCCCAGGGCTTCGGCAGCTTTGATCCTGTTGCTGTTGCTGTCTGCCAAAGCTTTTTCAATGAGTTTTATTTCCAGGGACTTGACATGGTCCGGTATGGAAAGACGCTTAAGGTTTCTTTGCTTCTGACCGGAACCGGGGTTGCGGAGAGAAGTTCCCGCGAACACTTTTCAGGGCCCATCACGGTGCCTTCAGGGGTGAGAGCCACCAGTCGTTCTACCTCACTGCGAAGCTGGCGGACATTTCCGGGCCAGCTGTAATCCTCGAACAGGTCCAGGAGTTCCGGGGAAAAGCCGGCAATTTTTTTGTTGAATCTTCTGCTTATCTCCTCCAGAAATGCGAGGGCCAGGGGGACAATGTCTCCTTTTCTGTTATGCAGGGGCGGGAGGCGGATCTCAACAGAGAACAGACGGAAAAAGAGGTCTTCGCGAAAACGGTTCTCCTCAAGTTCCTTGCGAAGGTCCTTGTTAGTGGCGCTGATGATCCTGAAATCATATTGAATGAGCTTGTTGCTGCCCAGGCGGCTCCCTTCCCCTCCTGAATGGCCCGTAAAAATTTGGGCTGTATGGCAAGCGGCATATCGGCGATTTCGTCAAGCAGCAGGGTGCCGCCGGTCTGCCTCCTCAAAGCGGCCCTTTCTGCTATGATCAGCACCGGTGAAGGCCCCTTTTTCATAGCCGAAAAATTCGCTCTCCATCAGATGTTCGGGTATAGAAGCACAGTTGACTGCCACAAAAGGCTTGTCCCGCCTGTCACTGGACTCGTGGATCATGCGGGCGATAAGCTCCTTGCCCGAGCCGTTTTCCCCTTGCAGCAAGACATTCACCGGAGTTTTGCTTACCAGGCGCGCAAGATCAAGCACCTCCCGCATGGCCTGGCTTTCAGCAATAAACAGGGTGTCAATTGCAAGATCTTTGTCAAACCTTTCATACTCGCGGTTCATCTGGCTGGAAATTCTCAGGATTTCCTGGTTGATAATTATATTTTCAATGGAGAGGGCCAGGAAGCTTGCTACTTCCTCAAGCTGGGCAAGGTCCTCCTTGGTGAAAGATCCATGCAGACGCTTGTTGAGAACCTGGATGGCCCCTGTAACGCCATGGGTAGAAGCGCTTTTTATCGGGCCGCAGATCATATTGCGTGTATTGTAACCGGTTTCACCGTCCACACTGGTATGGAATCCATCGCGGGTTTCCAGGTCGTTGACAATAATTCCCTTGCCCGATGCAATAGCCTCTCCGACAATGGATCCGTCACGGGGTGGTTCAATCTGCCGTTCTTCCAGGCCGGTGCCGAAAATAGAACAGATCTTCTCGGTTGACATTTCAATAATATAAATGGTGCATCGTTCCGCCCCGGTGATCTTGGGAAGGATTTTAACATAAAACTTTACCAGGGCCCTATAGTCATCTACGGTCCAGGATTGGGCGACCCGTTCCAGGAGGAGTTTGAGTTCGGCAATACGATTTTTGCTCAGCATTGCTTCAGCGATATCAGTATCTTTCTTCATTTTGTAAACCCTGTTTGCGCTAAGATAACGATGTTTACACCTTGTTTTTCGGCAGTATGGCTTAATTTACATTAAATGTCAACATCGTTTACGGCGTGCACAAATTTTTGGCTCTATGTGTGGTTTTTTGGTAAAAAACCTGTTATCGTTGTCATTGAGTAGTTGTGATGCCTGTGCGCTTGAAAAGAGGATAACAGTATAGTATCATTAGGGAAAAAGTTTTAATGGGCACAGGGCGTCGCCTTCGTTAAGCGATGTATTTTGGGATGCCTTTTTTGGTATGTTTTTTGCATGAATAACAATGGTTTGGTCTCTGGAGTATTTTCTGTCAATAATGCTTAAAAGCTTGATTTTTTAAGGTATTGTAGCAGGCATCAAGGCAATAGGCTACTATTCAGCCCATAAAAAGTTGGAGACATTAAACGTTTTACTATCTATCCATTGGCTTATTTTTAATGGAGTCACTTTGAGGAGATGTGAGTGCAAAGCGACCGACATCCAGGCAAGTTGAGAATTAGGGGCACACATGGTTTCAGTTTG